>Ga0105054_10012167_pt1 | contig 10580 bp, 9 predicted proteins | sample BON02_FD_78091 | JGI IMG/M metagenome (GOLD analysis project Ga0105054, IMG submission 78091) | Freshwater microbial communities from Lake Bonney liftoff mats and glacier meltwater in Antarctica - BON-02 (megahit assembly) | ecosystem: Environmental > Aquatic > Freshwater > Ice > Glacier... | reverse complement strand
TAGCGTTCAAAACGACGTAGTCGTCGGTGAGGTAACTCCTCGTGGCGGTCGCCACGTCGGGACGCATCGTCGCGAGGATTCCTGCCACATCCTCGTTCCGTAGCGCGGTGAGAAACTCCTCGTGAAGAGCTCGCACTTCCTGGCGTTTACGAGGGAGCGGCATGTCCCCTTCGAAAGCAGGCGCCTCGGGCCAACGATTCTCCCGCGCGACGCCGAGGTCACCGATCTGGACTTCACCAAGGATGCCGTTCTTGCCGACCGGGAACATCGTGATCGACTCGAGTTCGAGAAACTCATTGTTCACCACATCGCGCAGCTTGGAAACACCGTGACTCATCATGTACCAGCCCGCACGGATCTCGGTGGTCGCTTCCCAATTGAGGACTTCGACGTAGTTGCGCATGTCTACGTAGACCTCGCGAATATCCTCCAGCGTGGTCGCGCTGTAGAACTCGAGATCCGCCCCGCCAGGAATGAACTTGTTGTTCGGCAAGGTCCACGTGTACGGCCCGCCTTCTTCGAGCGTGCCCAAGATGTGGTCGACGTCCTGGGTGTACTCCGACTCTGAGTGCGCCCAGGACAATTCACCGGCCCGCACGGAAAGCCGGGCGTGGATCACGGCCTCTTCATGAATATTGACCGTCGTATCGCTCATGCTTTCCTCCGATGGGGTTCCAATTCCACATTGTGGATATAGTGTCTACGCTGCAGCCTACGAACGGTGCGCTCTCGTGTCAAACCCGGCGCGACGCTGCCCATTTCAGTAGGACGTGTTGCCTGCGTCGATCACCATCGCCGCGGCGGTGACGTAACGAGACTCGTCGGACGCAAGGTAGAGCACGAGGTGGCTGACATCTTCGGGTGGCATCAAGGTGACCGGGAGAATGTTCGACATGATCGGCGCCAAATGCGGGTTGGCTTCGATGAGTTTGGGGGCGTCCGATTCTCCCCCTGCCATCGGTGTGTCGACTCCCGCGGGGTGCACACTGTTGACGCGGATGTTGTGCGCTGACAGCTCCTGAGCAAAGGCTTTGGCAAGGCCGGTGACGCCGAACTTGCTCGCGACATACGGCACCATGAAGGGCATCGACTTGAGTCCGGCCGCGGAGCTGACGAGAATGATCGACCCGCCGCCGGACTCGATCATGTGCGGCGCCGTTGCCATCACGGTGTTCCAAGTGCCGGTCAAGTTGATGTCGATGGTTTGACGCCACACCTCTTCGGTGACGTCGTGCCAGGCGTTCATCCGTCCAACACCGGCGTTTGCAACGACCACGTCGATCTTGCCGAAGGCTTCGACACCGAGGCGAGCCGCCACCTCCAGCGCCTCGAGATCGCGTACGTCCGACTCGGCTGCGACACACTGTCCGCCGGCAGCCTCGACGAGACGCATCGTCTCGTCGAGATCGGACCGATCGCTGCCGTCGTACGTCGTCCAGTCGACCCGCCCGCACAGATCGGTGATGATCAGATTGGCTCCCTCGCGGGCCATCGTCACAGCGTGTGAGCGGCCTTGGCCCCGCGCGGCGCCGGTAATGAAAGCCACCTTGCCCTCAACTCGTCCCATTTCATTCACCAATCTGATCGTCGTACCCTGAGCGAGCCGCGTGTGTCAGGTCAACAGTGCGCCGGCGTCGACCGGCAGCTGTGCCCCCGTGATATACCTCGCTTGATCAGATGCCAGCCACACCACAGCATTCGCGACATCCTCGGGCTCAACCCACGCAACGTCCATGGCATTCAACGATTTCAGGCTCGGCAAGGCGTCCTCGAGCGTTGGACGGTCGAGGTCCGGTCGCATGAGTCGGTACATTTCGTCGTTACGAATCATCGGGGTATCAACGTTTGTCGGCAGTACGGCGTTGACACGGATTCGGTGACCGGCGAGTTCGCGCGCCAACGATTTCATCAATCCGATCAGACCGTGCTTCGCTGAAATGTACGGTGCCACGTGCTCGTACCCCTTTGCCCCGCCGACCGAGCTGATGATCACGATCGATCCACCGCGCCGAGCGTTGATCATGGTCGGGACCGCCGCTTTCACGGTGCGCCAGACGCCGCTCAGATTGATATCGACGATCGTTTGCCACGTCCGTTCGTCGGTCTCATAGGCCGGCGCGGGCGACGCGTTGACACCTGCGTTGGCGACGACCACGTCGATCGTGCCAAACCGTTCGACCCCCGCTTCGACGATCGCGTCGATGGATGCCTGGTCGCGGACGTCGGCAAGTCCGACCAGGATGTCTCCACCGGAACGCTCCACAATGTTCGCGGTCTCCTCAAGGTCTTGCGGAGTCGGCAGTGGATACGGAACAACGTCGATCGGTCCACAGTGATCGAATGCGATGACCGCTGCGCCCTCAGCCGCGAGACGAACCACGTCTGCTCGCCCCTGACCCCGCGCCGCGCCGCTCACGAGAGCCACCTTTCCGTCGAGCAACCGACTCATGGCGAGCTGACGCTCCTCTAACCCGGACTGCACGTCATCACAGATTCCCCGCCCGCTCTCAGCTGGTCGCGCCCGACGCGTGGTCGGCTCGATCGGTCTCATATCGCTGCTTCGCCGCTTCCCAGGCATTCGCGGCGGACTGGATGAATCGCCCGTCCTGATGCTCGATCCAGTCGATGTTGGCCTGGGATCGAACATTCGATCCCTGAAACTCGGGGGCGACGTGCCGCATGAACAACTCGTAGGAGTAGTGCGTCGCATCGCGATTGGCGAGTTCGTGCGCCTGGGCGAGGAAGCAGCCGAAACCACCGGTCTGATCGCGATATCGACGAATCGCGTCGGACATTCGATCCGGAGTCCCGATCACCGCAAACCCAGTGTCGTTGAGGAAGTCGACAATGTCGTCCGGCTTCGACCAGTCGGCATCCTTTCCGACGGGAAAGAACGGAATTCCCGCCGCGAAGAACCGCATCAGAGACTTGAGCCCGAAGCGGACGTCTCGCCGCGCCTGCTCCTCGGTGTCAGCCAGGTGATAGAAGCCCACGACCCGCCAACCCGAACGGTCGACGGTCTGGCCGAATCGGTCAGCCTGTTCCTCGACAATGTTCCACATCGACCGGAGACTCTCGAAACCGGCTTCGGTCGCGCCGGCCATGGCAAGCAGCGACGTGCCGAGTCGACCGGCGAGCGAGGGGCCACTGGGCGACACGGCTGCGGCGACGGCAATCTCGAAATGCGGATGGGTGAAGGGGCGAAGATTGAGCCGCGCCTCGTTGAGTTGGAACCATTCGGTCTCGATCGTCACCGGCTCGTCGTCGACCAAGAGTCTCAGGATCGCTGTGAGGCTCTGAGCCATGTGTTCGCGACTCTCGGCGAAGTCGAGGCCCATCATGTGCGCATCTGACGGAAATGCTCCTGGCCCTACTCCGAAGATCGTCCGGCCACGCGTGAGGTGATCCAGAAATACCATTCGATCGGCGACGATGAACGGGTGGTGATACGGCAAAGAAATGACGCCCGTCCCGAGTTTGATCCGCTTGGTTCGTTCGGCGGCGGCGGCAATGAATATCTCAGGGGCTGGAATCGTCTCGTAGCCATTGCTGTGATGTTCACCGATCCAAGCCTCGTCGTAGCCGAGCTGATCGAGCCACTCGACCAGCTCAAGGTCGCGCTGAATCGCCATCGTTGGATTGTGGGCCGGGTCGTGCAACGGACCGATGAACGTTCCGAATCTCATTGGTGGCTGCATGTCTCTACTCCCATCGAGTTCACAAGGCCGTATCATCCTGTCACATTGTGACGGAGCTGTCCATATGTCGACTCCGTTCCTGACGAGGGTTCGCCGATTCACGGCTCAGCTCACCTCAGATGTTCCATCATGAATCGGCGCTGCATACGACTCAGCTCAGATGCTGGTCGAGAAACTCCAGAATGTGTGCCCATCCAGCAGCGGCCGCGGTGGGTCGATACGAATCTCGATCCACCGCCAGGAATGCGTGACCCGCGTCGGGAAGCGAGCGAATCGTGGCATCCTTGCCGTGCTCCTTCAGCAACGCGCCAAGACGCCCGACTTCGGCGGGCCCGGGGTTGTCGTCATTGAGGCCGAACAGGCCAAGAACCGGGCATGACAAGCGGCTCAACTCAGCGGAGATCGGAGGAATGGAGAGGCCAATGTCGGGGGATGGTTTCTCGATGACAAAGGACCCGTAGCAGTCGACCACCGCATCTACGGGCAGACGACATCCTGCGAGCAACGCCTGGCGGCCGCCCGAGCAAAAGCCGATGAGTCCGATCCGATCACTTGCCGTCGACAAAGTTCGTATGAAGTCGATAGCGACGCCAACGATGTCGATCATGAGATCATCGTTCAGACCACCCTGAGCCCAGATGGCCGCGAAAGCACCTTCGGGGGGTCGACCCGGAGCGTCCACGGCGTACAGATTCGGGCAAAGGGCGTTGAAGCCCTCGGCGGCCAATCGACGCACTATCTCCTTCGTCGACTCGTCGAGACCAGGCATGTGATGCAGCACAATCACTGAGCCGACGCTTCCGCGATCGAGCGGTCGGGCGAGGTAGGCGTCGATCGAGTGACCGTCTCGTGAGGCCAGATACAGACTCTCTGCGCGCAGAGCGTCCGGTGCTCCCATAGTCATCGACAGTATCTCGTTCTGGCTCGTTCGAAGATCGGAATAGCTTCTCGCCTTTCCTTGGCCGTCGGGAGCAGTCTGGAGTGCCCCGTCGATGTGATTGCCGCAGCGAACCCTGGTGGTTTCGCGAAGGTGTCGATGAACTGCACCGCGGGACCGGTCCCGTTCATCGTGATCGTTGAGCATGCCGCGCCCTCGGGCAGCGCTGCTTGACTTATGTGGCTACTGCAATCTCCGTCGACATCCTTCGAGTCTCGTTCATCTAAGGGGCCGCGCGGATAGGTAGGTGACCATCCACCAGTCGTTGGCGTGTCTCGCGTTTGATTGCGAGTGCACTCACGCAAACAACGACCAGTGGAAGGCACACCTCATGGTACGCGCTCTTGATCCCGCGGTGGTCTCTGTTCTTTGGCAGGCCATCTACCACCATCTCCACGAACACGTTGACGATCACCCGCTCGGCTGCCACCGCAAACGAGTCCCGGACCTGCGGACGGGTCCACACTCCGTCGGTAGCACTGATCACTCCGAATCCGCCGTGCCACATGCGTGCCACGCACAGTGGTCAACACCGGACAACGGCGGTCGGCAGAAGTGAGTCCGACGAAGACCTAACCGCCAGGTCACCCTGCATTTCCCCAGCGTGTGGGGTCGAAGGAAGTTCAGCTGGTCTCAGATTCCCAAGCTGAATACGCGGGTTCGATTCCCGTCATCCGCTCCGAGCACTGACCAGGCTAAATGCCTGGCCAGATCGCTTTTTCGGTATGGTTGAGCGTCATCCCACTTGGCCGCTGTTGACCCCTGATGACCCCACTTCTCCGCTGCTAGTTGCACGGATGTTGCACGCCACGTGCGTTCACGCATCGCCGCTCACGACCTATGGGACGATGTTTCCGATGGCGACTCCGACCGACCCCACCCGAACCAAAGCAGCGAGGACTCCGAATCCTCCCTGGGACGCCGAAGAGCGTGTGCTCGCCCTCGATCTCTACTTGCGACGACAGACGGCCTCCAAGACCGATCAAGACGTGATTCGCCTCTCTGCGGTTCTCAACGATCGAGCAGCGAGGCTTGGGATTTCCGGCGACGACGTCTTCCGGAACCCCGCTGGCGTGGCGCTCAAGTTGGCCAACTTCGCCGCTCTCGATCCGTCGTACCCAGGGAAGGGGATGCAGCGGCATAGCCGAGGCGACGCAGAGACCTGGGATGAGTTCTCGACAGATAGTGACCGGCTCGCCCTGCGGGTGAGCGAGATCATGAACGAGACCACGGTGCACGAACGACGCACGGATCCCTCGCTCCTCCCACTCGAGGACGACTCGACTTTGGAGTACCAAGTCACCATCGATCGAGCGGTTCGGATCGCGCGACGCCGAGAGGCCCGCCTCGTGAGCAGGTTCGGGAACCACTTGAAAGCTCAGGGGCACGCCGTTGGCTCTCGGCATCACGTAGTCGAGGGGTCGCGACTCCGGATCGATCTGATCGATGACACCGACGGATGCATTTGGGAAGCGAAGTTCGAAGTCGGCCGAAACGCGGTTCGACTCGCCATCGGGCAGCTGATCGACTACCGGCGGTTCGAACCTGGTTGTCCCGAGATCGGGGTTCTTCTGTCGAGGCGACCGAGCGACGATCTCGTCGAGTTGTGCCACAGCATCGGAGCCCGCGTTGCTTATCCCGACTCTCAGCCCGGAGACTTCACCGTGCGAGCACCGCGCTGAACTCGAACCATTGAGCGCCACCGATCCTTCACGGTCAGCGGCCTGAGACTATGCGGTCGATCTCCGACGCGAGAACGTCGTCGCGGCCCTGAGCGACGTGCTGATAGATCATGGCGGCGTCCGGTGACGAATGGCCGAGTCTCGCCTGGATCTCCTTCAGGGTCCCTCCGGCCAGTGCGGTGAGCGTCCCAGCTAGATGTCGGAGATCGTGGAAAGTGAGGTTCGGCACGCCGGCGTTGTCCCGAGCCGCACCCCAGATGCGCTTCCACTTGGACGCCCGAGGAACGTCTCCGCTCTTCTCATCAGCGAACAGCAGCGCTTCGGGATCGTCCGGGACGAAGTCGCGGAGGTGGACGACGAGCTCTGATCGCACGCGTTCCGGGAGCGACACGACGCGGGCCCCGGCGTCGGTCTTGGGGTTTTCGAAGACGAGCCCCTTGCCGGACACTTCGTGGCGGGTTCGCTCGACGCGCACACTGGATTGGACCTCGCCGAAGGAGATGTGACGGCGTGCGAGGCCGAAGCATTCACCCTTCCGAAGGCCACAGAACGCTGCGAGAAGAACTGCAGCTCGGTATCTCGGCTCGATGAAGGTCAGCACGGCCTCGACCTCGGCAAGAGATGGGATTCGGCGTTCCTCGACGCGCTCGGTCGCAGCGCCGCGGACGCGGCACGGATTGTCGGCCAGCACACCGTCCTCTACGGCGGTCGTCAAGATGGTTCGAAGCAGTCGGTAGGCCTTCGGTGCCATTGCAGCCTTCGACCTCGCGATGGACGAATGCCACTTCCGAACGCGCTCCGTCGTGATGCCATCGAGACGAACGTCGCCGAATGTCGGAAGAATGTCGACATTGAGGATGCTCTCGTACACCGATCGAGTTCGGTCTCGAAGAGGCCGATCGGCGAGCCAACCCGACGCGTAGTCGTCGAATTTGGTCCGGGCGCGGCTCGGATCGACAACCGGCCCACCCCCGCGCAGGCCAGTCTCCTGAGCGGCCAACCAAGCATTGGCGTCTCCCTTCGACTGGAACGTCGATGGTGCATTCACTCGCTTGCCGAACTTGGGATGGTGGTAGCTCGCCTGCCAGCGGCCGGAGGGCAGCTTTCTCACGAGACCGAAGGACCGGCGGACCATCAGGCAACCTCAGCTTCGTGTTGCATGCATCAAGTAGACCATCGCCTGCGCGTTGCGTCAACAGCCTCCCACCTTCTCAACGATCCACCGACTCGACCCGGTGCTCGGCCAGCCAGAGCTCAATGTCTCGTGGATCGAAGCGGACGAACTTGCCGACCTTGTGGAATGGCACTCGTCGCTCGCAAACGAGCCTGCGCACGAAGCGTTCACTCGTTCCAAGCTTCTCAGCCAGGTCCCGAACACCGAGAAGGACCACTGACTTCCGGTCACGCTGCTGCCGGCTTCCGCGGCTTGTTTGCGGTTCGGCATCAAATGTCTCGTAGATCATCGTTCGGCTCCCAACCTTTGCGGTTACCTATACGAAGGCATCACGAATGGTCACTTCGTTACGATATAGACGGCAACATTTCGGCTACCAACGTCTCCTTTGATCGGCCAGGCGGCGCAACTTCGACATGCCGCCCGGGTGCCGCTGCCCTCCGCAGACCGCCCAGCGCCGCTTGTCGCAGAGCCCAGTCACAACGACCATCGCAGCCACGATCAGGAACACGATCGTCGCCACCTGGGTCAAGGCGTCGTGCCGTTCAGGTCATCGAGCAACCGTCAACAAAGGGATGCGGCGAGTGGCCGTGCGAGTGTTGACTTGAACTCAGATTCGAAGGGTTATCCACAGTCCGCACAGTGTCAGGAAATGCCAGTCTTGCTGGTCTTTCGCGAATCGGCGTGCCAGACCGTGCCAACCGCTTCTACCCGATTTCAACCCGTCCGGTAGAAGATCCGGTAGAAAAATCGGTAGAAGAGCCGAATCGCCTGGACCCTGCTATCTGCGAGGTTGATCCATTCAGGGTTTGGCCCTGTGACCATCAGTCCACCCGTTGGGCGGACACCTCGTTAGGAGGAAGTCCATGTCCAACAAAACGCAGGCGCGAGGTCGCCCGTCGAAGTTCTGATCGAGCGGTTCCGTCTGATCACTCGACGACACGAGCACTCCTCGCTTGGTCTGGGCTACGAAACACCAATGGTCGAAGAGCGCCGCCGACCGAGCGGTCCCAGAGCCCTGGGTCGATGCCGATGATCGGTGGCGAGCCGGGTGATGGCGTGAAGACAACGTGGCCCCGATCGGCCCTTGCGCGATCCCGAAGGCCCTCGGGGACGAAATCCGACCAGCCGAGCGTCGGGCTCCATGCCGTCGTGTGACCGTGAACTTGCGGGAACGGGCACTCGACCCAGTCGCGCCATGACGCGGCGGCGTTGCGACGCAAGGGAATCACGGCGAGCGGACGCTCGATCTATCTCGCGGCGGACCCTAAAGGGCTATCTGGTTCTTCGCGTCTGAGGGTTGGGTGATGTTTCGGGGTTGATCCCTGGAGCGCCGCAGGGGCTCTGCAAGTCTCATCGATGTTCGAAGTCGTTGAGTTGCGAGGAGCCCCTGCTTGGAAACCGACGCTACGCGAATGTGTGCGCTGCTGGTCGGCTTGCCCGACGTCAACGTGATTGGTGTCGGCGACTGGCCGAACTGGTTGCGGGTGGTGATCGAGTCGCCCGGGACTCGACCCGGCTGCGGGTGTGGCGGGTTCGTGCACCGCCACGGGATCCGCGAAGTCGAGTTCGTGGATCTTCCGGTGTTCGGTCGCCCAACGAGGTTGGTTTGGCGTAAGGGACCGCCACGAGTCAACTCGGTCGTGCTTACGACGCGGCGGCGTTGCGACGCAAGGGAATCACGTCGAACGGACGCGCGATCTATCTCGCGGCGGACCCTTAGCGCCCGCAAAGTCGAACCCGGTGTAGCCGCTGTCGGCAACCTCCTCGACCCACCTGCGATACAATCCGAAGTGGCCGAGAAACACCAGCGTATTGCGGGGTTTGCCTGGGATATTGGCCCCGTTGAACCAAGAATCAACGCGCCAGGTCACAGTTCGAGCAGCCTGTCGGTCAATCCGTTCCGACCACTTCTCCTCGGCGTCCGCCTCCGTTTCGATCAAGTCGTAGTCATTTTTTCGCATGTGTTCGATGCAGTCGGAAATCCACTCCACGTGGTGCTCAATGGACACGGCCAGGTTCCCGAACGTTGAGCCCGGCCCGGTGATCATGAAGAGATTGGGGAAGCCGGACAGCCCGATCCCGAGATAGCCCTTCACACCGTTGCTGTGCCACTTGTCCTCGAGCGTTCGTCCGCCGCTGCCCCGTATGTCCATGCGTAGAAACGGCCCAGTAATTGCGTCGAATCCTGTTGCGAAGATGACAACGTCGAGCGGGATCGTTCGACTGCCAATTCGAAGACCGCCCTCAGCAAACGATTCAATCGGCTCATCGGCAACATCGACCAAGGTGACGTTGTCCCGGTTGAACATCTCGAGATATCCGGTCGCAATGATGGGCCGCTTCCCCCCGAGAGGCAACTTGGGATCTGGGAGGAGCAGTTGTGCCATTGCCGGATCATCCACGGTCAATCGCATCTTCTCTCGCACGAACTCGGACACCAGGTCGTTGGCTACGTCGTTGGTGAGAAGATCGTTGTAGGACTCACCTAAGAATCGAAATCCACCGACCTCCCAGAGACGTTCGAAAGTCGCCCGACGCTCTTCGTCGCTCGCATCACAAGCGGATTGACCATTGTGTTCAAAGGGGAAGCCACCCACCGACCATTTGCTCATTTCCCATATCTCATCGTAGCTCTCTTTGATCTTTCTCTGCTCTTCGACAGTCAGTTTCTTGTGTCGTGCAGGAATCAGGTACTGGGCTGTGCGCTGAAAAACGAAGAGGTGGTCGGCTTCCTCCGCTATTGCGGGGCCAGCCTGTACGCAAGTGGAACCGGTACCGATGATGCCGACACGCTTTCCGGAAAGGTCCACGCCCCCCTGCGGCCACCTGCCCGTGTGATAGACCTCGCCCGAGAAGCTATCGATCCCCGGAAACTCCGGCTGATACGGTGAGGACGCCAGGAGACCGACGCCCGTAATGAAGAAAAGCGCCCGGTAGACAAGACCAGTGTCAGTCGACACGGTCCAACACCGCGATTCGTCGTCGAAATGAGCGGAGATCACGCGCGTTCCCAGCGCAATATCTTGCCGAAGGTCGAACCGATCGACTACGTGGTTCACGTATCGCAGCAGTTCGGGCTGGCTCGG
>Ga0105054_10012165_pt1 | contig 10582 bp, 12 predicted proteins | sample BON02_FD_78091 | JGI IMG/M metagenome (GOLD analysis project Ga0105054, IMG submission 78091) | Freshwater microbial communities from Lake Bonney liftoff mats and glacier meltwater in Antarctica - BON-02 (megahit assembly) | ecosystem: Environmental > Aquatic > Freshwater > Ice > Glacier... | reverse complement strand
CTCTCTACGCTGAGGGCACCAAAGCATACCAAGCTGCGCTGGTCGCCGACCCGAAGCACGTCGAGGCGAATTTCAACATGGGTGTGCTTCACCACACGCTGGACGACATACCCAAGGCAATTGTGTCTTACGAGCGAGCTGTTGCGCTCGACCCCAACCACTACGACGCACTGAGCAATTTGGGCAGCGCTCGCCACAAGCAGCAGGACCTCGACGGTGCGATTGACGCATACCAGCAAGCGATCGCACTAGTCACTCCCATGAGCCCTGTGGAAGTTGAACAGTCGCAGATCTCCATGCTCTATTATCTCCTAGGTGCGGCACTATCGGCGCTGCCGTCGCACAGCTGCAAAAACGCATCATGCGCCGAATATGCGGCGCAGAAGCTCCGCATGGCGCTCCGGTATAACCCCAACAACGAAGAGGCCAAGCACGCGCTGTCAGCACTGGTGGCAGATCCGTCAATTACCACTGCCTCCAACGCCTACATCAAGTCGCTTTTCGACGAGTATGCGGCCACTTTTGACAAGGCGCTGGTGCAGGGCCTGAATTATTCAGCCCCGCAGAAGCTCTTTGACGTCGTGACGGAGTTGTCAGCCAAGAGCAGGACCAAAACGTTCAAGACGGTGCTCGACGTTGGATGCGGTACCGGACTGTGCGGGCCGCTTTTTAAAAACATGTCCACCACGCTCGTGGGTGTCGATCTGTCTTCGGAAATGGTCGAGCACGCGCGCGCGCGGGGGGTCTACGACGAGCTGCTCGTGGAGGAAATCACAGAATCGTTTTCGCGGTACTCGGACAAACAGAACAAAACGCTCTTTCGTTCCGTGGGTCTCATCGTGGCTGCTGACGTGTTTGTATACTCAGGCGAGCTCGAGGGCGTCTTTCAGAGCTCAGCACGGGCGCTCAAGCGGGGCGGGTGGTTTGCAATGACGCTCGAGCGGTTATTCCGCAACGAAACCGCAGAGGTCGAGGCTGCGGAAAAGGCTGCAGCTGATAAAGTCGCGGCTGCAACAGACGGCACGACCAAGGAAGTTGACATCAAGGGCGATGTGGGCGTGGAGGCAGGGGGTGCAGGGGATGGGTTGCGGGCGCAAGAGTTTAAAGTGTCGGACGCGGATTTGGAGAAGGGCTGGAAGTTGCAACTTTCGGGGCGGTTTGCACACACGGAAAAGTACGTGGCCGACTTAGCGGCGGCGTCTGGATTTAAAGTGCTCTATCACGAGCATTTTATCCCCCGGAAGGACCAAGGTCTCGATATTCCGGGCCAGCTCTTGGTGTTAGAGGCGTCTTGAGGAAACATACTGTTTTGTGGGCAGTGTTTACTATCCCGTTTTGGGGGCAGTGATGCATTGAATTTTTTGTACAATATTTTTTTTTGGCTTTAGATTTGCATCTCTTTCCAGTGAATATTACTACGCACAACTTGAGTAGTATGCGTCTTGATGTAACGTGATTCATTACATGTGGGATAAAGATTCTTGGGCGCATGGAGGCGAGGCGCCAAACGTCGACGCCGCCGCGATCCATTTGGATTGGATCTCCAGCCTGTGAATTTCTGCGGGAGACCATATTCTTCACATACTGTTTTTTTGGGGAAAACTGTCGCAATTTTTGTTTGTTTAGTCACTTGATGTACTAGTGATGAAGAGCTTGATAGTTCTTTACATTGGAACAGGTCAACGACAAATAAGACGTTGATCTCGTAGACAAAATGTCTCACCAGAATCTTGGAAAGGAAAAAGACGAATTCTATTTGTCATTTACAAAATGTAAAACCACCTCCCAATCATTTCAACATCCACAGGTAGAGGGATTCACCCTAATGAAGATTGGAACTATTGGTGCATGACACGTCTGACTCCGATGGGACGGGTAAGTCAGAGACACGAAATCAAATTTGACACTTTAATTCTTCTTACTTGACAACCTTTACCTCGTGTCCGCGCCTACTCCCTGGCCATCGATCGTGTGGACGAGGATAACAACATCTTTCAAAGGGTTAGTTGGACTCAAGAAAATGCGATTAGGAAAAAAACGTTCTCGTCACAACGTTTCGTTCATTGGCACCTTTGACAGTGGCGCACAGTGGCAGATCTTGCGCTGTATCCTGGAGACCAAGCTCAATTTACAAGAACTTCCTGCTCTATACTCTCCTTTCGCGGCGCCCATACTTCCCCGCGCGTCCTCCGCTCTCATTGTAACTATTGTCTATTAACGTTCAGAAGGGTGGTATTGCAAGTAAGTGGCCACCAACTCTCCCTGTTCCACTATCAACTTCAACAAGAGCACTCGTGACTCTACACAGACTCTCTATGTTCATTCCAAGCAGTCGTACTAGTAGATACATTTTCCCCCAGGGTGCATTTCAAGCAGTCTTGCTAGCATTTCATGTTGCCTCCTCTGCAAGAGAGGGGTCAAAGGTGAAGTAGGGCTTCGCATTGGCGCTCCCGCTTGGAAAGAGTCTGCACAAACACTTGCACAGTCACACCGATTCGCTCACTTCTCGGCTGCTGAGCGCGTGCACAACTACAAAAAGATCCAAAGATCCACTTTCAAATATATCACAAGAAGATTCGGACTGGGATGGGCAGGGCGAAGGTTTGGGAATAAACAGGGGTTCGTACTCTTTGAGGATGCCTTCGTACGTGTCCCAATCCATCTTGAGAATTTCGCGCACAAGGTTTTCGGTTTCGTGCGTTTCCTCTCCTTTACGATGCACCACCTTCTGTGCCATATAGCATCCTCCGGGCCCCTGTTTCTCGAAATTAAATGAGCGAATCTTTTTACATGTATGTACATCGTTGCGTGGCTTCGATAAGAATTTTTTTTCTCTGGTCAGGTTTCTTCTGTAAAAGAGTTCTATTTTTTTGGGCCTGTTTGCAAAAGAGCCCCTGCAATCTAAGTCAACTCATATTAACCTCCCCATGAACCAATATGCTTCCTCATTAGATACAAATGCTCAATTTCGTGAAAAGTGTGAGCCGACAAACAACACTGTAGTCATCACCGCCTTTCTCTGGCCTTTTCTTTCTCTGTCTCTCTCTGTCTCTCGCTCCCACTGTCTCCTCTCTTTCTCTCTTGCGCACTCTCTCCTTTTTCCTTTCTCCTTTTCTCTCTCGTCGTTCTCTCTCGCTCTCTCCCACACGATTATTCCTGCTCCTACAGATAGCACGCATCGAAACGCATCACCACCCAAGCAAGAGAACAATCATTTGAAAGGGGCTAAAGTAAGATACTTGCAGTCATGACTAAACATGTGCGAATGAATACATATGTACATGCATGCATGTATTCGTGTACGTATCTATGGCTTTATGTATACACGCGTGCATTCATGCATATATGCACGCATGTATGTCCGAACGAATTTATGTATGAGTGTTTGTAAGTACATGTGTATGCATGCACGTACATATATGTATGTTTATATGTATCCATATTTTGCAGTTCTGGTGAGCACGGCATCGTCGAAAAATGCAGAAGCATTTTTAAATACACACACTTGCAAGTTCGCACGCACCATGGTGAGGGCAAGGTCGTTTCTCTCGACGAGAAATGAACACGCAAATAAGTTCTCGCACGTTTCCCTGTGCACATGCAACCCCTTTCGTCAGCCTTTGCATCATCTTTTTGATGGAGATATTTTCACTTTTCTAGATGGATATGGCGTGGAATGATGTCGTAATGGGCGCGCGGCGGCGAAGGACCTTTAGCCCCAACGCTGCCGCGCACCACTCGGGTTATCCCTGGGTACCAGAGCCGGTCCTGCCTTTTCAACAACAGGACCCAAACAATTTTCTTATCTGAAAACAGGATCGGCAAACGGCAGCCCAGATATTAAACAAGGACATTCAGGATTCTCAGCAGTACCATCTCAGCTGCGTAAAATTTCGATTCTGAGATTCGATAAAGATGCCACACTTCAGTTATTTCCGAGATCATTCCGAGCGACTTTGCGAAAGTCATGATAATGCGAGGTGCGTGTTCCAGCAGGAAGATGACCGAGTGGAGCGACAAACGTGCAAGATACAAACATGTAATACCTTACACTGCCTTATTAGTACATTGCCTTTTTTTGTCTACAACACTATTCTTTTTTGTACCATTACGCTACCTTCTTTTGCAAGATATTATGCAATATCCTGTTTGGGGACCTCAGGTCAATGGTCCGATCCAGTGGGCGCGCAAAGCCATTCTCAAGGCGTCTTCTACGCAGTCATGCACGCAAAAAATAGGATAAAACACCCCCTAGACACCCCTAGAGGACCCCGCAGGTCGGGTCAACGCATTTATTTATGCGTTCATGCGACCTCGATTTGAAAAATCGGCTTTTTTTTGGTGTGAGAGACACAGACTCCAGCGCAATGCAAGGACCTGAAAACGAAGATTAGGACACCCTATGGAACCCCCCAAAACCCCATAACATGCAAAAATACTCCGGCTGGAATCCGGAACTTTGGGTGGCGCACGGCAGCTGCAGGCCACCGCGCGCCCAAGCCCTCCACCGCCGCGCGCCTAGAATGCACAGCAGAATGAAAAAATAACCCGAACGATTGCGGATGTGTGATGAGCTTCGCTAGCCGTACTTGCTCGCCCACCTTCCATTTCTGAATCACCTGCCAGGATATTACATAAGCGAGTGCGGTCGACAGCAAGGCTCACAGCCAGACTACAGCAAACAACACGACCAAAAGGAAAAAAACACGCAGAACAATCTGTGAAACAGCAGTCCGAGTGATACTCACCTTTGACAGCTGCTGCTTGCGCTTCTCAGTGTTTTTTGAGTCATTGGTGGTGCCCTCGGAGCTGTCCAAAGGTCTCACTTCTTCCGCCTGCACACCACATACCCAATTACAATTGATGTGAGCGGAGTATGTCCACATCGATAAGCGCCACCACACATAGACAGGTAGAAGTGCGTACGCACGGCAGCGAGGGGCTTGCAAGCACCGGCCGCAACTCACCTCGCGCCTTTGCCGTTTTTCAGCGATCTTGCGCGGTTTGGGCTCAAAGTTCCTGCCGAGCGGGTTCGCCAAACACTGCACCGTCGGTGTTGTCGTGAAGTATTGGGCCGCCACCTGTTACACGTAGGCAAGGCGTTGGTGCAGGGAGAAAGTCGAGTTTCGATCTCTTTCCGAGTTCGCGTCGCGCACAGGTGCAGCAACAATCCTTTTCAGAAAACGCGCATCACCCGTCTGGTGGCGGCGCAGAGCAGGGGCGAGGGCAAACATTACCTTGGCGTTCTTTTGCCAGTCCAAGCAGGGGGTGTCGTCGTCTCCGTCGGCAGGTCCAGGGAATTTGTTCTGCAGGTGCTTCATAAAATCCTTGACAGTACAGGCGCTGCCCCCCTGCGCAATGTTCTTGCTCCTTTTTGCGCCAATCTGCGCCACCCGTACCACAGCGTTGGCATTACGCACAGCAGCGGCAGAGCCACTCGCGTTGCCGGTATTCTGTTCGTCCTGGATTTGTCCCAGGTCTTTGCACATGGTCTCAAACGCGACCTGCCCAGCCTGATCGGTCTTCATGGCGTCCGCAACGGTCGCTGCACAGGTTATGGAAAGGATTGGCAGGGGCGGCGCACGGCTGGCGAGCACTGCGGCACGAGCTTTGCAACAGAGTTGCAAAATGGTCCATTTTCATGGACAAAAATGGGCAAAGCTAGCTAGAAAGGAAGACACACCCTTGGCTTTTTCTTCCCACGTGTCGAACTGGGTGCACAACTCGCGGTCCTTGCGCTTGCCTTCCTTGCGCCTCGATGTGCCACCCTGCGACTGCGACATGATACTCCAGCCGACGGGGCGAACTTGAAATTACGCGGGAAAGGTTTAGCATAGGTTTAGTTCTGGTGTGCGCGCGAGGAAGAGCAGTCGCGTCTGAGTCGGGAATGACCACAATTGGACCAGCTTCTCCATCGGCGCCGGGTTCCGAAGGTAGTGCACCTTGCCCGCTGCACATGGATGCTCCCGCCTGTTGTGCACTGGCAGGCCACTCGCCCCCGGCCTGCACGGAAAATCCGCACGTGGCGACTGTTTTTCGCACGGACGAGGATATTCAGGGACCCAATCGTGGCTTGGGTCCAGGTGCAGTAGGCAAATGCGGGTGGTGGGCCAAGCAAATGATCTCAGAGCGTGAGGGCGATATGTGTTCAGGGGTGCCCGCGGTGATGTTGCGTGCGTGAGCAGGAGTTGGAGAGAAGCGTGCGCGGCTAGAGGGCGTCGAAGACGTGTCCCAGCATAAGCCTCCCGGCATGTCTAACGAGCAGTATCTGAACGAGCTGCTGGCCGAGCACGAGAAGCACAAGACGCTCGAGGGCGATGCTCGATTCCCGCATAGTGACCGCCTCCTTGTTGCCGAGATCGAGCGCGTCACCGCTGGCAGTGAAGCATTGAAAGTGAATGCGAACTGGAAACTTCACGAGGTCTGCTACATACCAGTCGCCCCCAAACTTGCTCCGCCCCGCTCCGCACACCATGCAGCAATGCTTACACCCACTTTCTGCTATTACTCCACTGTGGATGGCAACGGTGGGCTGGAATGCGTGGTGCGCTGACTCTCTGCGCCACCTGCCTGCAGGGAGATGGCATCACCACTGTGCTGGAGTCGGAGGAGGAGACCGGGACAGGCATGGTGAAGGCTGTGCTCAAGGTCTGGCTTTACCCTCTTCCACAATTGCGCCCTCTACTTGTGCATTTTAGATCGAAATTTCCAGGAGTGTGAATGCACAAGTTTTTTGCGCTTATGGTGGAGAATGTCTAGATGATCTTCGACATTGTGTGCAGGTCTTTATCCCCGGAGAGTGCACCGGGCAGTCGCAGTCGGTGAGTTTTTTTCACCGTTTATTGCTCCACACATCAATGACTCTTCACACTGTGCAGTGGCACGTTGACGAAACACGCTCACATCGAAACACACCGACACACAATACAGGGCGATATCCGTGGTGGCACTAGCAGGGGCCGTCTACTTGGACCCAATGGCCAGACGATCCGTGTGCTTCAGGCGGAAAGCCATTGCCGTATGCAAATTAAGGGCCGCGGCAGCATCAAGCTTCGTGACAAGTGTGTGTGCGTGTGCATCTGTATGCCAGTGGGTGTGTGAGAGAGCGTGTTGGCGCGCTTGCGTGTGTCTTCATCTGTGCTGGCTTGTTAGACGGTTTACAAATGGAAGAAGTGAAACGCACCGCTGGCTTGTTCCTCGCACGTGTCGAACTGTGCGCACCTCTCGCGGTCCTTGCGCTTGCCTTCCTTGTGCTTCGACGTGCCACCCTGCGACTGCGACCGCGAGTATAGATTATGTTTGTTTGGTAGCAGGTATATGGACACCATACATTCTGACATACATAGCCTTGCAGTCAAGATCCCGTGACTATGGCGGCTGACCCGCAGCATGCCCACTTGCTGGAGGAACTTCACGTATTTGCGCAATACGAGGGCGACAAGTCTCTGATGGGCTCTTGCTACTCGCGTGCTGTAAAGCTCATCCGTTTGGTCCTGACTGGCGGCACTATTGTGCCCTCGGGCCATGGTCTTCCTTCGCTCCCTGCTTTCCCTGGTGCCGCAGGGGTATGTGTATGTGATAGAGTGTGTACGCGCGTGTGTGGTGATACCTTGACGCAATTGATCTCCGACTGCTTCCGCATTCTGTGCTTCGTTAGTCTGTTGATATGCATGTATTTGTTTCCATGTATGCGTGCTGGTTTTCCTGTGAAATTTCACTCGCGGTCTGTTTGTGGTATGTTTAATGTTCACGTGTGTTCAGATACGATTGCGTGTGTTTATATTGAATCGTGTCGTTATGCAATGAATGCATTTATTTGTATGCACATGTAAACACTTATTTGCATGAACGTTGAGCGTGAGAGTCTGTTTGCATTTGCAAATGCAGTCGTGTGTGCATTCAGTTGCACGTTGCACAGTGGGTGAACACTTGTGTGCCGTGGAAACACACAGTAACGTGTAGTCACAACTCACACAGAACACGGCGGCAGCGACATCGCTATCCTCATTTTCTGACGCCGCGTATGCCTCAACTGCCGTGGCCAACGGTCAGATAGTGAGTGTGCTGGCAAGTCACAGGGAGATGGGCGGCCACTGCAAAACTGCCGTCAAGGTTTTTGTTCCCCAGCGTACTGTCATGGGCTGCAGCAGGTCCGGCTCTCAAAATCATGATACTGAGTGTATATCCTGAAATTGAAAATCGTGGTAACAAAAATCATGAAGATGGAAATTTGACAACAGACCATTTTTAATGGTCGTGTACTGTGAGCTATGTCGGGTGTGGTGTTGTGTAAGGCTATGTGTGGTGTTTTGTATGGATGATGAGTAGTTCCCTGGCAAATTTGGTTGCGTGACCACCAAATTTGTGTCGCCGGTGATGAAGAGGAAGGGTGTGTATGGGAGAGTATTTGCTTTCGTGTGTGTGATGTGAGGGAGATGATATGCCCACGAAGGTGGTCGCTTTGCACAAGAGATTTGTGTGTCTTTTGGTTTGTTTGTGGGTGGGAGGTATTGCAAAACTTACTCGCACGTCTTTTAACGTATGATCGGTTGAGCATTTGATGGGCTTTCAAGTCCATGACTCATGCATATTTCTGACTCTTTGCACATGCGTGTGATAACTCGATCGACATGACATGTTGCAGTGGGTGTGTGCATGATTTGTGTTATTGTTTGTGTCTCGAGATATCACTCCTCATATCCAAGACTGATCCGGCAAGTTGCAGATATATGTTTCTACTCACGTGCGTATATGTTTTTAGAACACGCGAATATGAAACCTTACGGACATAATGATGTACACATACCATGTGCACACGTGCGAATATGTTTTAATACACGCTCATGTGAACTCGTAGACATAACATAAATACAAGTCGATAGGTATTAGCATTGATCTGTCAATATTCGTGTGTAAACAACTTGGGATGTGAACTCATCGTCACGGTTTGATGGAATCTAGGGGCAAGCTTCTTGGCACCCGCGGTTCGATGCTCAAGCAGCTCATGCAGGAGGCCGGGTACGTGTGTTGATATACTTGTTATCTCATTTGTTGCATTTGCTAATTCCTGCTACATACTTGATACTGACACACACATACACGCACACGAATGTAGTTGCCACTTTGCTATCCGCGGGCGTGGCAGCACGAAGGAGGATGCTGACAAGCTACAGGAGGAGCTTCACGTGCTCGTTGAATACGAGGGCCCTCTCCCTATGCGTGATACCACGTTGCATAATGCTGAGATGCTTATCCGCGCCATCCTCAGGTTCATCTACATCCAATTAGCCCTGTTCTATATTTACATATATTTATATATATGTGAATAAATATGTACATATATATATACATACATACATATACATTTACATGTACATATATATGTATATATATACTCACATGCGCAAGTGTTCACGGAAGTACACAGTGCTCTTGTGAATGAAGCCCCTCGCACAAACAGATTTTTTTTCCAGGGCGCCATGCAGCAGGCCGGTACACAATGTAGTTCTCACGTCACCTCTGAAGACTCATTTGACATGACGGACACATTTGATGAATCTAACTCAAGCTACACACACACTCAGCCCTGCTGGCGACCCGCAGCCCGGGCAGCACTCTATCAGCCAGTACGAGGTGATGAAGCAACAATTGCAGCAGCAGCAACAGACCTTTGGCTTTGGCTCGGCCTACGGCGCCCCTCAGGTAACATGTGTGTCTACAACGGGGAGGTAGTGTGTAATACAACGCACAAATCAGTCCTTGAGAGAACGGTGGCAATACACCTCCTTGCTCCACATGGTTGCCCTCGAGTGTTGCGGATGCTGAAAACCAACGGGTTTGTATTGGGCATACAGGTTGTATCACAATCTTGTTGCCCATATTTGCATTGCACGAAGGTACCATGGTGACGCACGGCAGTGTTGCACCTCGCCGCTGCGAGCTCACTGTACAATTAATAGGGCATTTGTGCTGACATGCATGAATATCGCACAGCAAGCGCAGCAACAACAGTTCCCTCATGCGGCGCTGCCTTCATTCCAACCCCTGGGCTTCGACAGCTTCGGTCAACAGGTTCCGACTCCCTTCCTCTGTTTATATACTCTGATGACATCTAATATACGTGTATGTCTTTTCTTACGGCGATGTAGTACGTTGCGAATGGATTATGTACGTATGTTTGATCCCACACATCAAAGTGTGTGTGTGTATGCTTGAATGGACATGGCGATGAGGTGTGTGCGTGTTGTGTCAAGATGCGATGCCATCATGGGGTGGCCTGTGTGGTGTACAACACCAGTTTGCTGCATGGTTTACACCAAATTATCTCTCATAGCAAGTGACTCGTGATGACAGTGGCGTTAAACCCCACACCCTCAAACATTCAGTCTGCTCTGCAGTCCGCGGCGCAACAAGTGCAACATTTGTCTGTCTCGGGGCAAGGCGGTTGGAATGCTGGGCCCTACTACTAGATATGCGCGGTTATACCACTCGGTTATAATAAGTCCCGTGCTCGCGTGCGGACTACAGTAGCGCGGACTTTGCGGCGTACCCTAGTGTGGAGTTTTCGTGACGTGGTGTATAT
>Ga0105054_10012158_pt1 | contig 10586 bp, 10 predicted proteins | sample BON02_FD_78091 | JGI IMG/M metagenome (GOLD analysis project Ga0105054, IMG submission 78091) | Freshwater microbial communities from Lake Bonney liftoff mats and glacier meltwater in Antarctica - BON-02 (megahit assembly) | ecosystem: Environmental > Aquatic > Freshwater > Ice > Glacier... | reverse complement strand
GAAGGGTGCATCACTCACCATGAAAACAGTAGACACCAAGTAGATGAAGAAAACGTACACGGGGCCCATAGGTCCAGCTTCAATCAGTACGTCTTCCAGATTGTCCATTGCGTTCTTTAAGAACACCACCCCTTCTGAGAAGTCAGCAGTCTGGACAGCATAAAATAAGGCAGAGATGAGACATAGGGCGATAATGAGCCTTGCGGTGGCGGCCATAATTATGGCAAGATTCCTTTTTTAACTTTTTTTTACCGTATTTTTTTTATTTTTTTGTATTTGAGCTTCTTGTGCTCTCAATGACTAGCTGCAAGAAACACGCTCAAGTGATTGATTTACACACTCATCTACTGCCTCATACATGGGCGGACTTCTCAAGGAGATACGGGTACCAAGGTTTTCTTTCGATCGACCATGAACAGCAATTCGTATCAGAACCTGGAAATGCAAGACTATTATTAGATTCTGAAATGTATCTCGAAATAGGTCCTGCGTGCTGGGATTTGAATAGACGATTGGTTGATATGGATCGTGCTGGTGTAGACATTCAGGTACGTATTCAAAGACCGACAGTTTTGGGTATCACTCACACTTTCCTGACTATTAGGTTGTGTCCACTATTCCCGAAATGTTTGTGTACTGGGCCAAGGCTGATGATGGTGCTGATCTAGCTCGCATTCTAAATAACTCGATGGCAGAGCAGGTGAAGATTTGTCCGGAACGGTTTATTCCGTTCGGGACCTTACCTTTGCAAGCTCCAGAGATGGCCATTGTGGAGATGCATCGCTGCGTGTCAGAGTACAATTTCAAAGGATTCATTATTGGGACTCATATTAACGAGTGGGGTCTCGACTCTCCCGAATTAATTCCTTTCTGGGAGCTAGCTGAAGAACTTGAGGTGTGTATTTTTGTTCATCCAATAGACTTACAAATAAAAGGAAAGCACCGTAAAGAACCAGGTTTTCTTCCTAAACTCGTTGGTATGCCCGCAGAGATGTGTCACGCTGTAAGCTGCATATTAACAGGTGGCATACTTGAAAAGTTTCCCCGTTTGAAAGTTTGCTTCGCTCATGGCGCAGGTACATTTCCGTATGTAAGAGACCAACTTCAGGAAGCATTTATGAATGCTAAAGTAAACGAGTTGGACACATTGACTTCTCCCCCTAATTTATACGCCGGCAAAATTCTTTGCGATTCGCTTGTTGCTGGCTCGCAGGCTTCGAGCTTTCTCTTTGATGTAATGCATCCAGAACAAGTCCTTTTAGGTAGTGATTATCCGTCACCACTAGGACAAGTCACTTTTGATTCCAATCCGAAATATTTCAAAGATTCTTTAAATGATATGTTTCCGAATCTTCATGCTGTTGCAAAAGCCAAAGTTTTGGGCAAAAACGCTGGCGAATTTCTTGGTTTGGTAGAGGAAGAAATCTTGTAAATTCATCACATAATATATTTCCTTCCCTTTTGTTATCAATTTTATTTATTGGTCGTGATTTAGCGGGGATAGCTCGGACTCTGATTTGCCGTTGCCGTGGGTTTCCACACTCCTCTTCATGAAAGATATACTTTCAGCCATATCAGGAGCTTTGTATACACCTGAACCTGACACAATCAAATTGGCTCCAGCTTTTGCCGCTGCCTCGATGGTGGAAGGTTTAACACCGCCATCAACTTCAATATCCATATTGGGGTATTTTGCTCTGATAGTTTTTACCTTGTCCATCATATCCTCCATGAATGATTGCCCACCACGACCAGGATGGACCGTCATGACAAGTGCAAGGTCCGCCTGGTCTGCGTATTTGAGAAACACAGATACTGGTGTATCAGGACTGATTGCAAGTCCCACCTTCATTCCGTGATTTCGAATCAGATCAATAACTTCTTGGGTTTTATTACGGGATTCCGTCGCTTCAAGATGGAATGTATACGTTACGAGCAACTGTGCGTTGCCTTTCGCTTTGGAAACTGGCTCAACCCATTTTTCCGGCTCACTGGTCATCATATGACAATCAAATGGAATATCAGCAACATGTCGCCGCAAGCATTCAATCACGTAAGGCCCAAATGAAATAGTGGGAACAAAATGCCCATCCATGACATCAAGGTGAATGTATTCTGCACCAGCTGCAATCACTCGTTTTACTTCACGCCCGAGATCAGCCTTGATAAGAAGTCATAAAATCACGTGAGATATTGTGATTCACTTACCATGTCACAATCAAGGACAGAAGGACCAACTTTGGCAGCGCAACAATGATGCATCATCTCGATAAATGGTTTTCACAAATAGTCCAGTGAATATTTAAATATCAAGATTTTTAGTAAGATTGAATTTCGTTGATTTGTATTAGACCCCGTGAATACCATCAATGTACTTTTTACTAGCATCGAAGGTGGCATGAATGATGAAATGTAACATTAATCGACTGGACGAAAAAACATGATATTTAAATATTCACTTGATTATTTTGAAACGGTCATCATCTGCTTGGTTGAAGAATGGAAAAGATGGAAAGTCAGGTAAGCATGTATTAAAGATATATGTTATGGAATTAAAGTACGATTTAATAGGATGGTAAATCCTCCAATGGGATGTCAAAGGATGCTAATTCCTCCCATGGGATGTCGAAGGATGCCAAATCCTCCAATGGGTTGTCGCAAGTAGGCATTATATTTTGTTGGATTCAAATCGTTTCCAATATTATTCCTTCTGCTATACTGCTCAGTTCTTATGGAGGGCTCTCAATTGCTATTAAGACAAGTGCATCCTTTGCCATTGCCCTATTTTCTATTTCGTTTGCTGCGGGTAAGTAGGTTTCATATCAAAGATGGGGGCGTATATAATAAGTTATATTAGGAATAGCTGCTTTCAATTTGCGTTCAGTGTTTATATCATGCATGTTTTCTCTCTATTCGTAAGTAACAGGGGATGTAAAAGATTTCGATAACAAGAAAACTGACCACAATAAACAGAGTTTCAGTGGCTGCTGTAGTTTCTTCGCTTTACTTTGCGACTTACCTCAACATCAGCTCATCATGTAGCGTTAATCAAATTTCATACAAAGGCTGCAATAATTTCTCTACTACCTACTGCGCTATCGACAATGCATGCACAGAAGAATTGCTCGTAGATTCCTCTTGTGATGCACCAGTGGTAGATTTGTGTAGAAATATTGACAAAATTTGTTTAACAATCATTACCGCTGCAGTACTCGCCATTGTTTTCAGCATTTCTCCTGCATGTATTGCATTCTACAATGCATTGATTTTCCACACTCCTTCAAAGAATATATCGGTTGGAACAGCAGTGAATCCTATTCCTCATGACCCATGCGAGGATTTTGAAAAATTTGATAATTCGATAGCAGAAAATTCAAAAGCAGTTTCAGTACTAAGAGAGGCAATAAGTAATCTAGAAAAGCAAATGGCGAGCCAGGAAAAACAACTGGTTGCGTATGGGCGATTGATGGGAGTTAATGACGGGTACAGTGACCAAAAGAAGAAGAAAAAGAAAAAATCCAAGAGATCGAGCGAGTCGTTTAAAAATGGAAACGGTGACGAGTCGATGGCGCCTCAAGCAGAATTATCGTCTTCAGACCCTTTTAAGAATGGAAACGGTGACGAGTCGATGGCACCTCAAACAGAATTATCAGAGCATCCTACAAGAGAAAATGAAACCAAGCTTCGCAAAAAATCAAAACCGAGTTCATCAACAACTGAAATAGTTGACAAGGTCGAACCTGACAATAACAATAATTCGGAACTAGATCGGAGCGAGCTTATAGATGCCGGTGTAAAATATCCAGCTGATCAAAATACAAAAGAACCTAAAGAAGAGACATCAAATGACCTGAATGAGAGATGTTCTGTGATGACAGATGACATCTAATACATATAAATAAATGAAGCCAATATGTGTACTTGAGTAGGGTTCCTTGTGGCATCTTATTCATTTCACCATGTCTCCTTCATGCAATGCGATAGAAAATAAGCAATACATCAATCGGTTTTCTTAAAATTCTACACTTTCTGAATAATTCAAATCACGTTTTTGTACTAATTTTTTGCAGTTTCGAAAGTATTATTGGAATACCGTAGCTGTTCCTAGCGGATGAAGATCTGAATCTGCAGAAGGTTGATTCCATCGATTGTTTGAATTCAATATGATGAACTGGGCAGGTGAGTCTCCTAGCAGTAAATGAAATGTTACAACTTATTTTACAGAGCGCACCTTTCGTCTCCGTGAACATGGCACGGACTTCTGGACGGAAGTACGAGCAGGGACATCGACGTTTTTAACCATGGCGTATATTCTATTGGTGAACCCTCAGGTGATGGGTAAACCACACACTGGTCTTGATCCTGCAGATGTTGTCATTGGTACGGCAATGGGCTCCATTGTAGGTTGTTTCATAGTTGGATATTTCGGTAACCTCCCGTAAGTTATTTTATTTAATGGTGAAAATCACTTATCGAGTATTTTAGTTTTGGAATGGCTCCTGGCCTGGGATTAAGTGCTTATTTGAGCTATGGGCTTGTAAAAGGAGAAGGTTTGCCTTGGGAAGGTGCACTGTGTGCTTGTTTCCTATCAGGCGCCATACTTTTGGTCATGGCGGTGTTGCATCTGGCAGATGCAGCAATGAAGTACATCCCGACAACAGTGAAAGTGGCAACGGTTATTGGAATGGGTTTGCTGTTGACATTTATAGGAATGCAATCCATTCGACTAGTAGTATCATCAGGAGACGATAGTTTAGTGAAGCTTGGACCAATGAACAGTGCCAACTTATGGATATCTATGCTGGGGTTAATGATTTTGGCAACGCTCTCCCATCATAGAATTCAAGGAGCTGTTCTTATTGGTATCTTCATGGTCACTCTTGTAATGTGGTCTATCAATAATAGCTGGCCTACAAATATTTTTGAAATACCAAGTCCTGATCTTTCAATAATGTCTGGTTCTACAAACGTGGCGCTAGTTGCGGAGAACCCTACTACATACTTAACTGGCATTGTTTCTTTCTTACTAGTTGGCGTTTTTGATGTTTCCGGTGTGATGTTTGGTCTTGCCTGTCTTGCTAAAATTGAAAGTCACGATGCTGATGGTACTATTCTCGTACCAGGAAGCAAGTGGGTTTTCATCAGTGCAGGTGTTGGAACGATGGTGGCTTCACTCTTTGGTTGTAGTCCAATAATCTTGGCCATTGAGTCCGCAGCTGGGATCAAGGAAGGAGGAAGAACTGGTCTCACGGCGATGGTGGTAGGATGTTGGTTCACCTTGTCTTTGTTTTTTGCCCCAGTTTTAGGCAAAATCCCGCAAGAAGCAACTGCGCCTGTTGTTATTTTAATTGGAGCTTCTATGATGGGTCAAGCAAATGAAATTGATTGGACCGAGATGCGCGTTGCTGTGCCAGCGTTCTTAACACTTTCTCTGATGCCATTCACTTTCAGTATTTCAAATGGAATTGCATTTGGTCTTGCATCTTATGCCTTTTTGGCATTGTCAACTGGAGAAGCGTTTAAGAGACAGTCTAGTGGCCTTCTTATTGGGTCAGGTCCGGGGATATCTTATGGCGCTATTGCTTCTAGTGGCAGTGAAGACAAATTTGAATCTTTCATGCGTTCTCCTACCTTGATCTTGCGGTCTAATGAGTTTAGTGAAATCACTGAAAACCGTAAGGAACATGTCTGACGTATTTGAAACCAAAAAAGGTGCTTTTGAAAAACCGAATCTTCGTTCACACTTTTTTTTTCTGGATGGAGCAGTCAGCAACCTTGCTCGAGGTGTTATCTCGTAACGCGACATCTCAAGGATCCAAAACTCTCTTCAGCTGGGTTGGAGATAAAGGGGATGTGGAGAAATCCTTCACTTATGCGCAGTTCGAATCGGTGACCACCAGCATGGCTGAAGCTCTAGGCGGCCCATGGGGGTTGAAGCAAGGGGAAACTGTACTTTTGGTCTACCCACCTGGATTGGATTTTATCGTGACTTTCTTTGCTTGTCTAAAGGCAGGTGTCGTTGCTGTACCAGTGTATCCTCCGAGGCCTGGACTAGCCAAGGACGTGAATATGTTCATTGGGGTCCAGAAAAGTTCTGGCGCATCGGTAGCATTGACGAACAGCTATTACGACTTTGCAAAAAGGTCAACTGCAATCAAACAAAAACTACTCGGAGGAAAACTTTCCTGGCCGACTCTTCGATGGGTTGTGACTGACTCTAAAGTACCGAAGGGATCTGCTTTGGGATCGGTTAAAACATCTGGTGACAGACTTGCGTTTCTTCAATACACTTCAGGGTCGACTGCTGCACCCAAAGGCGTGATGGTATCACATGGTAATCTGACGCACAACTTGAGCTGCATTGTTGATGCACTCGAGGCCGGGAAAGAGACTGTTGTCGTGTCCTGGCTTCCTCAATACCATGATATGGGCTTGATTGGGTCTCATATGGGAGCCATATACTGTGGAGGGACCGCAATATTTATGTCCCCGATTTCCTTCATCAAAAACCCTGCTTTGTGGATAGAAATGATCTCAAAATACCAAGCAACCCATATACAAGCACCGAATTTCGCGTATAAATTGGTGGTCAGGAAGTGGAATGCTTCTACCAGAAAACCAGTCGATTTGTCAAGCGTGGTGCATATATTCAATGCGGCCGAACCCATTGATGGTGCAGCTATTGACCTTTTCAATTCTACGTTTGGTCCTTTTGGTTTAAAGCCGAGTGCAATGTCACCAGGATATGGACTAGCTGAACATACGGTGTACGTATGTGACAAAGGTAAACAGCGAATTGTTGTCGATAAGTTGGTATTGGAAACGGATAATAGAGTTGTGGTATCGGAAGGATCATTCGATCGATCTAAAGTGCAAGAGATAGTGGGATGTGGATTCCCTCACAGGAAAGCAACAGGTATTCAAGTTCGAATAGTGGATCCCAATACTTGCGTGGCACTTGAAGAAGACGTTGTGGGTGAAATTTGGGTTGATTCTCCATCGAAAGCCCAGGGCTACTACAAACTGGACGAAAAGACCAACGAGGATTTTCATGGAAAGATTCGTAGCGGTACCGATGAAGAAGCGCTTGAGCGGAGTTGGTTAAGAACTGGTGATCTGGGGTTCTTCCATAACGATGAGCTTTTTATTTGTGGAAGAAGCAAAGACTTGATTATTATTCGGGGTAGAAATCACTTCCCACAAGATATCGAGCAGTCGGTGGAGCAAACAAACGACCTCGTTCGTCCTGGTTGTGTAGCTGCCTTCACAGTGAAGCCCGAGAAGAATAAAAGCTCCGCAGAACTACTGGTTATTGTTGCAGAGTTGCGATCTAATACTGATGAATCTGAAGCCATTTCTCAAGCGATACGTAAACGTATTACAAATGAGCATGGAATATCTCCCTATATGGTGGTTCTCATCAAAGAAAGATCCATTCCTAAGACAACAAGTGGAAAGATTAGTAGATTTAGAGTGAGGCAAGCATTGGAAGGTGGGTCTTTAGATGAATTGTTCAGGTGGACCATGGAATCTAGTGCGTTGAATGACGACGAGGATGCTCAATTAGAATTAACGGACGACTCGAATTTTTCTCCTCTAGTTCCAATCGAAGATCCACCTCGGAATGGTCTTCGTGGAGAGGCATTGCTTGATGCATTGAAAGATGAGGTTGCTCGACTGCTGGAGAGTGATATTGAGAATGTGGAACCATCGAGTCCGCTGATTGGTATTGGGATGGACTCCATGGCCTTGACACAGTTCAAAGGTATTTTAGAGAACTCCTACAATACTGTGATCGAAGAAATCGAACTTTTTGACGACGAGACTACATTGCTAGTAATTAAATCCAGAGTAGAAGGTGCTCCGCCCAATCCGAAGTTTCAGACCGCGAATCCAGATATTGCTACACCTTCTGCAAAGCCGAAAAAGCGAAAGCAAAAAACATTCGGTTGTTTCGCCATCTGCGGCTGTTAAATACTATTGAAAGGAATCTTTTGAATTTACTTTTTATAAGAACAAACATCGATTAGTCATCGTATAAAATCACAAGTAGTGCACCATATGGGTGATTGTTTTAGTGTATTTCTCTTCAATCTTCTTAATGAGGCCTGGAAGTGATTCCTCCAAGTCGGTCGAATGGTCCACACATTCTTGGCATAATTCCAAGGCAACACGGGCACCTTCAACTGCAGCCTTAGGATCATCTTTCACATCGAGATTTAAAATATGAATCTCTTTATAATCTTTTGGCTCTCTGGACTTAAGATCCATTACAAGCTCGTCGTAGACTCTTGCTTCAAAACAAAACACAACATTAAATTGAGCTACATCAGTGTAATCCTGAAACCGTTCTGGGTGTTCTTTGATATCGATGTTCCGGTCAAGCATATCAAGTAATCCTCGATTCCTGTACCACTGCAGTTCTCCTTGGTTGATGATTGCCATTTTCATCTCTGAATAGGGAGTAGTAAATTCAAAGCTATTGTTCCCTTTGGGTCCAGGTAGTCTAACTTTTGTTCCGATCCCAAAAGAGTAAACATCAAGCCCAGCTTCTTTGAACTGCTTGTGGGCTTCCATGCTTCGATTCATGTTGCTGGAGCAAACTACAGCGAACTTGAGCTCCTCTGATTCATCATCATCGTCGGAGTCCTCCTCTTCTTCCTCCTCAAGAGTCTTGATTTTCTTATTATCAGTCTTTTCGTCCTCCTCTAGATCACGCTTCATTCTATGGATAAAGATATTGGTAGAGAGAGTGGTGTCGTTAAAATTTAGGTGCAAGCCGCTAGTCCTGTATGTCTTCCGGAAGTCACTATTCGTCTGGGATAATCATCCCGTAAACAAACGCTCGGCAGCAAGCTGCTCCTGAAAAACTATTCTGTATGCGCTATTTGGCAAGAGGAGGTAATGTCTATTCATGTACGGCTCCCTTTTCTGCTGCATCTGGAAATCTACCTGAGATAGAGTTGGTGAAAGCCTTCACATTGGCATTATCTGAACGTTCGCATGCAGGGCGAGTCTTGGAACGGAGTTATTTTGGCAGATGGTCTGCTGGGGTTTTGGAAAATCCAGAAGTTGTCCCAAACCTCGTTACAATGGCGCCATGAAATTGCAACAATTTTTCCGAAATTCAATTTCATCTTTCGCCAATGGCAGTGAACTGTATGGTATACGTGCATGGTCGTCAGTTTGCTAATTGGTGTCAATTCCTGAATTTTATTTGGTTTTGTAGCCTGCTTCAATGTCGGCTGGTCTATCTTGATCGTACAATCAGTGCAATCCAAGGGCAGCAGGATCAGAAACTACAGTGCTTTGCATTTTCATTTCTGGAAGCTTATTCAATTTAATTGGTCCGTCCCGAATATCCAAGTGCCAATCTGGTTTCATATCACCAAATCTGACCTGATTCCAATGATAAATTCATTCGCGACCGGAGATGGGCCAACGAGTTTGTGAAGCTGTTAAAGATTAAGCCATGCTTATTAGTATACTAAATTTGGCTTTACAATAGATATTTTATTGAGATTAATTCATGTATGTCAAAATAAGTGAAACAGCCTGGACTTCGGAGATACTTGGAATTTTCCAGGTAAATTTCAAAGTAGGATCAAAACATCTGCAGGATCATCTTCGTCTTCAAAAGTCCATTCAATAGCTAAATCAATGTCATCCTGAACGGACGAATTAGACGACATGGACGAGTTCGAAAATTCGCACACACTTTCGTATTCACCGTTTTTTCCCTCATGTGGATCCATTTCCTGATATCTATACCCATCCTTAAATAGAACCCGCTGTCCTGATAAATCTATGACCTTTTCAAGCGTCGATACTACTGATGGATCATTTGTGAGCACTCGAATGGCAGCGATATCTCGCGATGTCAGAGAACTCAAAGCCATGAGATAACACATTGAAGCAGCAAGATCACTTGCATGATATCCCAGATGTTTACTTGTATTTCCGATCTTTCTTCTTGCCCTCCACATTCTAACGGCTGCGTGAATTGACACGCCCTTATTCGGCGATCTCAACTTCTTAATTACCTCATTTTCCTGCTTTTGCAATTCAGTGGTGCTCCACGATATGTCAGCTTCAGTTCGAAGTAGCACCAATTCTGAGATATCTTGAAAATGTTTTACTTTGTGGGTGATCTTAACCAACAGGGAACCAGCAGTCACCTCAACCCCTGCCTCAACAAGTAAATGGCGACAACGTTTCATTGCAACATCAGAGAGACTGTTGCATCGTCGAGGGAAGGATGAAACAAAATCCCTCAGTTCTCGGCTCGTCACTTGCTCGTTAGTGGATTTCCAATCGATCATATTGATTTATGTAACTCATCAAGTTTTCGTAATTCTTGCTTTTTTAACTTAACTGCATTGGTTCATACCTAATAAAGAATGTTGGACGAACAGAGAATTGGATGTCCAGCTACTATTGTTATTTATGGTACGGTCGAGATCATGTTTGTAATTTCTTGTCGGAAGTTCATTTGAATCATGTAAAATACGTCGTCACAAACGCCACAAGCCCATACCACTATATCTATTGATTATATTAGGAGTGAGAAAAAAAGCATACCAATT
>Ga0105054_10012156_pt1 | contig 10588 bp, 3 predicted proteins | sample BON02_FD_78091 | JGI IMG/M metagenome (GOLD analysis project Ga0105054, IMG submission 78091) | Freshwater microbial communities from Lake Bonney liftoff mats and glacier meltwater in Antarctica - BON-02 (megahit assembly) | ecosystem: Environmental > Aquatic > Freshwater > Ice > Glacier... | reverse complement strand
GGACAATCACTAGCCTGGAGACAGGTACCATTGTGAAGGTACATGGAGTTTTTGCAGCGCAGACACGTCTTGACGCTGCAATGTTCGCAGCAGCCGAGCAACGGAGATGAGTATTGTGGATACATAGAAGCAAGGCAATATCTAGCCAATGACAAATGTGATCGGGCGCGGATGTGGTTGCGTCAATGAATAAAAATTACACGGAAGCATCATCGCCACCAATGAAAGAGCACACGATGCAATTCTTCTCCTCCGGGGTATTGCAATCGCAGTTGCCTTCGATTTCCTGAAACTGCGCACATACCTGCGTGTTAGCCATGGAAGCCAGCGCAGGGCCATGTTGACAGATTGAGACAGCATATGGATAGTCCTTCATGGGTACTGATGACTTAGGATGGTGGTACCCCCATCATGGATTGTGAAAGTGGACTGCCCTAACCAAGAACACAAGAAACGGAGCTTTTCTATGGACAGTTGGTCTATAATTGACACAAAGTGCGTGCTTGCGAGGGCACGAGTGGGCTCTCTTCAGAAAACAGCATATCATATATGCATGCACATGGCTTTTTAGTTATTCTTACCTTTGACCTTCGGCAGGTGATGGCTTTGCTGCACTTCCCCTCCACCAGGTGGCGGTTGGGCTCACAGCGTGTGCACACAGCCTTGGCCGTCCCCGCGAGTACTTCACAAGTAAGGCAGCCATCCAGGGGGCAGGCACACCCGTCGAGCGCCCTGCAGGTGAACGGGTCACGGCACACCCCGCCGATTTGTTTCGTCCCCCACGCGACGAGGCTCTTGTCACATTCGGCAACGCAGACACCTGCAAAAGTAAAAGCAGCGACAATATCGGGGGGTGAAACAAAATGATGAGCAAGAGTACCACTGTGTTCCAGACACTGTCGAACGATCACTTTGGCCGACGGCTTTGTGTTACAGCCGACTGCATATTGTAATAGTTGCCATTTTTCCTTGGAGACTCAGTTGATGGAACACGGATCAATGCAAGCGAGCAGTTCAGAACAAGGACCAGATGAAACGACGCTGATGGCGGCGGCGAGCCATGTCGGGCGTCCTACTAGCCAGCAGGAATCGTACCTTGGTGAAGATAGTGGAAGTTATCACATAAGTGGCATCCGCCCGTGGAGGTGCAGTTGACCGACCTGCAATTTTCATCATTTGCGCAGTGTGGGCGGCGGCTGGTTGTTCTTCGAACAGTCGTGGTTTTCGTCCTCTGTCTCCACTTGTGGTCGGAGACAAAGACGGCGTACTGTGTGAATTCACACACGCTGGCTGATAATGTGCGCTGTTGCCAGTCATAGACGGCCCACTTTCCCATGCAAGGACCTCCACTGCCAGGCGCTCCGGGAAGCATCCACGCTGCATCGGCGGGCTCCTCAGGGTTGGTGGCCACTGCTTGCGACACCGCCATGAGGAAGATCTGCCCAAAAAAAACCAGCGGACGAGCGCCCAGGCGGATCACGACAGCTATCGGTCTCGTCGGATGCGCTTCGGGAGCAACGGTTTCGTTGGTGGCGTGCGAGGCCACCAGGGCAAAGTTAATGCCCAACGGAACCAAGCCGGGAGGCCTCTGCGTGGCTGGGTGTAGCACAGTTCCAGCCACGGGCGGTACGCACTTGGATGTGCTGTCTGCCGCAGCGCGGTCACACGTGGGGGCGGGTGAGGGAAGCACCGTCACATGCAGGCCAGCCAGACCCTCATCATCGCCATCAAATTCCACTGTGACAATGGCGGTGGGCATATAAACTGGGGCTGTTCGTCGCCGTGTTGGTTCCGCCGCGTATACCACAGTGAGGCGCGGACGCCCACTCATACCCAGCTCTCGAGCCAAGGGCCGGACTACACATGTACCTCCTTCCCTGGCGTCTACTGTGCACATCACGCTCGTTTCTTGCTCCCGGCGGCCGCATCCCGTGAGCACGCCGCGGTCATATGTGCCCGCACAATCCAGCGATGTCCCTGCCAACTGTCCAAAGCACCGGTTGCTGTTGTTGGCCCATGTGTCATTTGCCCAAGGACGCGCCGGGCAGCCACACTGAAGCACTTTTGTGCCATGCTCCGGATGAATGGAGACTTCAATTGGCTTGCAAGCTGTTGACGGCCCGTTGCCGACAATGTCATCATCGCATTCACTTACACCTTTGCAGGCATTTGCCTCCTGGTCCAACCGGCACGGGCCATGTTCAACTATGTCGTCGCAGCCGCAGAGTTGCACCTGCCCCACCATTCGGAAAGCGCACGGATTGCCCGTCGCCACACATGTGCCGGCGCAGGTGGTTGTCGACGTCGCTGCGTTGAGACCGGGAATAACAGCCAGCCTGCAACCCGGCTCGAGGCGTTCGACGCATTCGCAGCCCACTAGGCGGGGTGTTATTGCGGCTGAAAGCAGTGCCGACGACTGGTAGTACCGAGGCAGGCAAACGCTATTGTCGCCGTCACAACCACCGACACAGATATTGAGCTTGGTGTCCACACGGCATACTCCGGGGTCTTGCGGTGCTGGGCAGCCACACATCTTCCGGCCGCTCTCGTCCTCCGACCAGGTGCACTCCTCACCTGACTCCTTGCAGGTACCATCGCAGGATACAACGCCGTCGCTGTCGGCCACGCGCTGACAACCTGTCTCGACTGGGTCGTCCGGGCGGCAGTTGCAGCTGATCATAAATTCACCATCGTACGTCGGAAAGCAGGGTGCTATTTCGTGCTCCAGCACCGAAACGGCAGCAAAGGCGGCATTGTTGGTTCCCAGAACGTTGTTGTTGCAGGCGCCACCACAGACACCATGACCTTCCTCCCCGTCGCCCGGGTCCACACGACACCCATCGGCCTGTTCGCACTCGCACGAAATGAGCGCATCCTGGCCCTGCACTTGCCCCCAAGTACCACTACAGCGCGTCATCCCGCCTTCATCGCTCCCGGGACAGTTTCCACTGCACCAGCGGCCGCGGGAGTCGATGCCAGCCCCGCGCCCAAGCTGTGATGGTTTGAGCCGTAGCACATCGCTCACTCGCACCTGGCACAAACTGGGGTCGTAGTTTCCGCAGCGACAGTGATCAAGGATCCGGCCGTCAGAGCGCCATTGCGCTTGGCAGGGGTCGCCGCCCAGGCAGGTGCCGTTGCAGTAGCGGCCGACCGCATCGAAACCGTCCACAAGTCCATTGCCCTCGCCTGACTGCAAGCGGGCCAAGCGCGTGGCCAGCAGCTCCACCTTTCCCTTGAGTTCGGCAATAAGCGGTTGATCCTCGCTCTGAATAGCCGCCGCGAGATCGGCCTGCAGCTCCTCGAGTTCCTGCTTCATGCCCTCGGCGGTCAGTAGCCCCACGTGGCAGCCGCCCTCGTTGAGGTTGAGGCGGCACTTGTCGGAGCACGTGTCGTCGTCGATGGTATTACCATCGTCACATTCCTCCCAGGGCTGCTGGATTATGCCATCGCCGCAGCGGTTGAGCACACACACGCCTCTTGCTATACTCCCGGAGCCCACGTGCACAACACTCGCAGGCATTCCCAGGTCGATGGAGCAGGTACATGAAGGTCCACACGGCTCGCCTTCCGCGCAAGTTTGCTCCTGGCCGCAGTCCAGCACGTTCTCGCAGCGCACAGCCGTGATCTCCACGTCGACAAAGGTCACGTTGGCGTGGGCCACCAGACTGATCTCGTTCTGGTAGTTATCATTGTCGTCATGGGCGCCGTCGGGCGCGTACCAAAGAGACAGGGAGTGCTCTGTCGAAGACGGACAACCGTTGCCACCATTTACAAAGTCCATCGGCTGGTGCTCTGCCACCAGATCACCGTTGACGTAAAGGTGAGCGGGCTGGTCGCTCGTCAAGCGCATGTTAACGGAGATCACCCCGGCCGCTACGTAGAACCAAGAGCGCAGCATCAGTCTCCGAACTTCCAGTCCCGTGATGTCTGTGTGTGTTCGCGCGCCGGTGTAGTGAGGACAGGGACTGTCCAACCCCAGCAGGCCAAAGCCCCCTGCGCCTGTCTGCCAGCTGTCCGCGTCCCACCCACTGCGATCATCCTCCACCAGCACCGTCTCCTCCACCACGCTGGTGTTGTCATGCGAGAGGTCACGCACGCCATCCCGATTTGCGTCTTCTAGGTCGGTCAATGGCCGGTCGCTGTAGTGCCAGAGGCCGTGTGTCGTGCGCACGCTCACGGTTCGCCGGTCGCCGACGCAATTGAGTACCACCTGGGCATTGCAAGTGCATTATTTCCGGGGGTTAATATCCTGCCCGCCGCAACCAAGCGGGAGGGAGGCAGGCTAAACGCCCAACATGTGAGATCCGGCCTACTGGTCACAGGCAGGTCAGCAGTGGGGTAAATACTAAATCCCAGACTATTGGGGTAGTATTGCGTCACAGGGGCACACTCCTCCTCACCACTGTCTGGTTGGCGTAGTCGTAGCGGTTACAAGACGCGCGCGGCGCCGGGTCCGTGCCGGGCAGGTCATTGCAGTCGCAGAAGCCGTTCTGGCCGAAATCGTCAACCAGGACGTGTGCCGTATCGGTAATGGTCGTCGGTGTCAGGCCGTCGAGGCCCGGAGCCATGTCCATGCGAACATCGGCCAGCGCATCGTTGACATCGTCAATATGGCCTTGAAGGCTTATGACTGACCCACCGTTTCCGTTGTGGGTGTCCACCCCGGCCAGTGCCAGCGGATTGGCCGTAAAATTGGAGCCGTGGGTTGAGACAAGCCACACTCGCACTTGAGTGTCGTCGACGTCCAGTGCAGTGGCCGTGGCCACTCCCAACACTGATGTGTTGATAAACTGGTCATCTGTCACTGCGATGCTGAGGCGGCTGAAGCTGCCAGGAGTCACAAGGGTTCGCGAGATGCTCATGGAGAGCCGCGGGGAGTCGTTTACAGGCCGAACGGCAAAGAGGTAGGCGGCTTCGTCATGTAGAGCGCCCGTCCCGTCTATGGGTTTATCCATGACCCAGATGCTGAGGAAGTCGTCGCCGTTGAAATCGGCAGCGGAGATGTATCGCAGGCTGCTCAGCACATTGTTTACGTTCGACCGTAGCCCGTGGAACATCATGACGCCATCATCGACGCCCGTGCCACGTTCAAACGTCACGGTGTTGCGGAATGCTGCATTCACGCTCCAAGTGCCGTACAGCGAACCTAGACGCACGGTGTAGTTGTCCCCTTTGTCGTCCACATCCAGTATCACCACCCCGTGGCCCAGGAGGATCTCCTCGGCACAGTCTTCACGCGGGTGGAAGTACGCCACCTCCGGCAGGCATGTCAGGTTATCGAAATCCGGCTCGCATTCTCCACCGCCGGTCGGCGTGGAATCCAGCGTGATGAGCGGGGCATCGTTGACCGGGCGTACGACCATGGGCGCTGTGTCCGACGCCACCAGGCCTGGCCCTGGCCCACCCGTACCCCCGGTGTTGCGGTCGTCAACCGACCACTGCACCTCGTCCGTTTGGTCGAAGTCCAGGTCGCCGGTATAGAAAAGTGTCCCGTCCAGTACTGCGTTCAGGTGCTCCATTGCCCCCTCCAATGTGATCGTGTGCGTCCCCCAGCCGGCACATGCAAGCAACGAAAGCTCCGCGCTACAGTTCGCTGGTCCCGTCTCGTTGCCATGTTGTACGCCGTACATGAGCGTGCCGTGCACTGCTGTCACCGTCACACGATACAGCAGCCCTGTGGCACTGGGGACATCTCGCGGGTCGGAAATGATGGCACGGCCAAGGCGCGATGGCGTTTCCTCCAGGGCAAACTGCGTTCCGGGCGCCTGCACTTCCGGCGGATCGTTGACTGGCGCCAGCCGCACAAGCACCTGCGTTTCATTGGCAGCCGTTGCGCCGTTGGTCACCTCGATGGCGCGGGCCGTGACGGTCAGGTTGAAGTCGGCGTGCGAGTCCGGCACGGAGCGGACGGTCAGGCCCGGCAGCTCGCTAAGCTCCAGCCGCCAGCGTGCACCCTGCTGCTTGCCCTGATTAAACGTGACGCCGGCGGGGATGTCGCTGATGAACACGGTGACCAACTCCAGGGGGTCCCGCGGCCGGCAGTCGATTGGCAGCGGCACGGCGGCATCCTCGTCGCCGCTGGCTTCCGGTACAACCAGGTGGGGCACCTCTGCGATGCATGTCACGTCCAAAATCACAGAGTGACGGTCCGTTGCCCCTGCCGAGTCCGTTGCGGTGATGTTCATCTGACTAAAGCGGCTTTCGCATGCGCCCTCCGCATACTCACAGGAGGTCGCGTGGTACAATAGGCCGGAGAGGCCTGTAGAGACGGCAGTTCGGTTGCCTTCCATTGTGAACGATGTCACGGGCCAGGCTGGGGGCATGCCACCCACGAAATCCACCACCGCCCTCACGTGCTCTGCCAGGCTGACCGCCCCAAGGGACACTTCGACTCGCACACTGAGTTGCGTGGCATCGCCATCACCGTGGGCCACGTCAATGTCCCAAAGTGGCGTCTGCTCCAGTTCGCGCAGGAACAGAAACCCCGGGTTAAACAGCTCTGGAACGTCCGGCACCGGTGCCACTACAACTGTTTCCGTGGCAACGATGGCACCAAAGGCAACCGATAAAATATCGTGAACGGCTGGCCAGAGCAGCGGCAACGGCAGCGGCACGTCGGCCGCGGGCAGAGATACGGCCACAAAGGTAATGGTGTCGTTGCCGCTGGCGTCAGGTTGCGGCACGTATGATAGGTTGCTCAACGCGGCTGCTAAGCAGGCGGTATCAGTGCCCTGTAACCAGACGACGCCCGGGCGGCCCAGCGGCAGCAAAAGGGCAGCCTCGGCGCCAGTGGGTGGGGCGACCAGCTGCTGTATGACGCACGGGGGCTCTGGAAGCAACTGGGCTGGTAGGAATACTGCACCGGCCGCAGCAATGACAGCTACCTGGACAACACGGCCGGTTGAGCCGCCGGCCTCAAGGCTCACGTTGGCCGGAAGCGTGGTTCCCGTTTCCTCGGTCGTGTTCCAAGATCGTGCGGGAATCAGGCTGCCATTGAGCGGCATCGGCAAGGCACCGCCACACAGGGTCTGGTTGGCTGCCTCGGCCGGCGCCAGTAGCAGCACAACCGGGTCACCGCCGCTCACCGTGGCTCGTATGGAAAAGGTGCACGCGGCGTTGCTGATGTTGATGGTGAGGTCTGCAAGTGCCGCAGCCAGCTCCAAGGCGGTACCGTTGAACTCCATGGGTCCAGAAGGGGACAAAGTGACCCCGGCCACAGCAGATGAAGGAGCCAGGACCAGCGACAGAGAAAACACTGACGACGAGGGGCGAAAGCTCTTTGCGTCTATGATGGCCAGCGCTTCGCCCAAAGCCACGGTGACAGTACCACTGGCTGCCTGCGACCCATTGAAGAGAAGCACAGGCTGTCGCAGGGCCAGTATCGGCAGAAGTGGCGGGGCGCTCGGCGGGCCAGCGATCACCTCAAACGAGACGGTGGCCGATGCCTCGCCCTCAGGGCCGCGGTCCTGAGCCCCACTCCAGAAGGCATCGGTGAAGTTGAGGAGGAGAGTGTCATTGCCAATGTTTCCCACGCCCAGGCGCAGAACCAGGTCGCCGAGACTGCGGTTCACAGCAGCAACGGTGCCCTCGATACGTACAATGGCCGCGCCGTTGAGCTCATGCTGCGGAACGGGCGGCGGGGCGTTGCGCGGGTCCTCCACGTGGTCCACCAGCCGGACGCCATCCAGCTGTCGCACGTAGATGGCGTGGCGACCGGAGACAGTGGTCAGTATGGCGCGCACCGTTCCGTCCATGGCATCGTTATCCGCCACGGCCAGGCCCTGCACTGCCACCAGGTCGTTCGGCTGCGCAGAAAAGGCCGGGTGGCCTTGCAGATTCACCGGTACCGACAGAACCGGGGCGTCGTTATCGGCGTTGACGGTGATGCCCAGTTTGGCCGTCGTGACGGCAAACTCGGTGGCATGCTCCAGAGAGACGCCATTGATGGTGAATCCCACACGCCCAAAATAATCGTCGGCCGGATGAAAGTACAGGCGCCCGATCTGTTCACGCGTGAGACCTTCCAGGTCAGCCTCGGCAAGCGCGGAACCATTGATATCCAGCGAGAAGTACGAGCCATTTGCCGCTTTGGGAAATTTGCTCCCGCAACCGCAGATACCATCAGGGAAGGCCTCAGCCCAGGTCACGGGCAAGCTGTTGCGCCGACGCCGGGCTGGTGGCAATTGAACAAGCCCGCCGCCATCGCCGCCGAACAGAATTTTTCTCGAAATCACGCAGGTGCCGGCTTGGCACACGGTGCCCTTGGGACACGAAATGCTGACGTGGGTGGCCACAATGCTCTGGCCGTCGTTAGAGGGCGCGCAAACAGCCTCATTGACGGTGTCCCCACCTTCCGTGGCACACGTGTCCACCAGCTTTAGCGGGAATGATGAGATCCCACCGGACTTTGGGGTTAGGACGTACCCGAGCACGAGCGGTAATGCCCCACCGTCGGAGTCATAGCAGGTGCCACAGGCGCCATTCGTGCAGTAGGTGCCTCTGGGGCACGGGCGAGCCTCCATGACGACATACCCCGCTTCGCTGCAGCTGCCCTCCCAGACCATGGCGGCGTCCACACATTCGTCCCTGCGCGTCGTGGTAGCCCAGCCGCTGGCACTCTCAGCGTTGGGTACAGGACCGCTTGTGATGCCTGCCTGCCGCTCCGACGTGTTTCCCGCAGCGTCAGAATCGACACAGGGTGGCAGCGGCGGGTTTGCACAGGCAGCGTTTAGGAAGGCTACAGGGATTGGCCCCGCAAACGGCGTTGCCATGGGGATGCCGTCCACTTCGGACGTCTGCAGCTGCAGTACGCCTAGGTACCATGTGGATATTGAGCAGAGGTTGCTGTCGTTGCTTGGATGTGCGTTGATGTCCACCGTGGCCTGCGCGAAATCACCGGTAAGATTAACGAAAGGATGTCCAGCCAGCCAAAGCCAAACATGCGCATGCCTCAACACAACAGGAAGACAGCATAAATCCGAGACTATGATATTGTACCTGCTCTGAAAAGCTAAGTAGGACTTTCTCCCCGCCTGCACTGGCGGGCAGCTTGAAGCGTCGCCGGCCGCCGGCCAGCATAAGCGCTGTCTGGGCGTCCAGAACCGGAGACTGCGAGAGGACCAGCGCCAAATATACTTCCACAAACGCATCGCCCACCTCACGCTGCTGCAGATGCCCGCTCACCACTGGCAGATCTTCCTGCTGCACAAATTCGGGCTGATACTGGTAGGCGTACCGGACACCAGTGAAGAGCACTTTGGAGGTGTCATCAGCGACGGCGCCAAGGCCAGGTATAGTGCTAACCTGCCTTCTTTGCCGTCCATTGTCCTGCGGACTGACATCAAAGAACTCGGGCGCCACCAAAGGATCTGGCCTGTGAGCCTGTTTGATGGGCGTCGCCTGCTGCTGTTGCGTGACAACCACCATGGCGGCCAGTACGACACGGGAGCCAAATGGACGACCGGCCAGAATGATTGGATCGGTAGGCTGGCTGCAATTTGTCGCTGTAGTAGTTGTCGTTGCCGTTGTCGCCGTGGCAGGTATCGCTGTGGTAGTTGTCGTTGCCGTTGTCGCTGTGGTAGTTATCGCTGTGGTATTCGCCGTTGCCGTTGTTGTTTGTGATGTCACTGTAGCCGTGGGGGTGTCAACGCAAATGCCGGCGCGCAAGTTCCAGTTGCATCCGCTGCTGAGAATGCATGCCTGCTGTGAAGTAATGTCCGCACAGCCTGGCGCTAGGAGGCAGGCACCGCGCTTAATGTCCCAGGTGCAGGACCGACTGGTTGCAATCAGCCTGGCACAGCTAGCCTCGGTCGTTGCTTGGCCACAGACGTCTTTGACGAGCTCGCCACACTTGCGCAGGCATGCATTTGCTTCGCTGATAAATGGAATCCTGTTGAAGATGGAGATGCCGCAGGCCTTGTGGCAACTTCCGGAGATGAGATCGCAGGAGGCACCGCTCTGAAGAAGTCCTTCTATACAAGTGAAAAATTTCGAGCAAGCGACGTTCGCTTTGCAGCTGTCTATTACACGAAGGCACACCTCATCGCGGCATGGCTCGCCAACAGCGCGGCGGCGACGAGGGTTGTCGCCGCCTTCGCAACCGGTCAAGTTGATAGTCTCGGCGACTAGCCAGAAGTGTAAGCCAACAGGAGTCTTGGTCACCACCATGTCAAGGTCCGTGGCCAGCGTAGCATCTCCAAGTGTTGGCGGTGCCTCTTCCACGCTGGTCGGCTGCACCGCAGTTTCGCAACAGATTTCATGGGTAATATTCCAGGCACATGGAATGCGCACATCGTCGTTACTGGGGCAAAAATGCGGTACACACCGTGTCAACTCCACGCTGCGGACCGCATCCCCCCCGCCGTGTGTTCTGCAGGCCGCAGCAAAGGCTGGGTGGCTGTGTGGCAGTGCGGCCACGAGCTCACAGACCCCCGAATTTTCCGGACTACCGGGGAGCTGGTTCTCCAGCACCAGTGTCTGATTGGCAGGACAAACAGTGTCCTGCTGGCAAGTGCAGCTTGTCAACATGAAGGTGATGGCCGCGCGGTTGATGCTAACGGTGGATGCCGGCGCGGTGGTGAAGTTAAAG
>Ga0105054_10012155_pt1 | contig 10588 bp, 17 predicted proteins | sample BON02_FD_78091 | JGI IMG/M metagenome (GOLD analysis project Ga0105054, IMG submission 78091) | Freshwater microbial communities from Lake Bonney liftoff mats and glacier meltwater in Antarctica - BON-02 (megahit assembly) | ecosystem: Environmental > Aquatic > Freshwater > Ice > Glacier... | reverse complement strand
GAGGAGGGGACCGGTGTAGCCAGCGACGTAGTTAAGGTGCAGGGTGAGGATCCGGCCACCCCAGGTCCCCTGCCTTAAGGAATGACCCCGGGATCGTAACGATTCCCCAATATCCGTTTAATAAAACAAAGCAACACACACCTGCTTATCGGCGAACTGCTGATCCGACTGGTTGCACTGAATAGGCGCTGCCTGAAGAACAGGAGCTGGAGGACGCAGAGTTACACAAAACTGCTGCAGAGCGCCGAAATTGGCACTGCAGCTGCTCTGCAGCAACACGTGCTGAATCGCACGGCGCAACACCACATAAGTCTTGGATTCCAACCCACAAATCGACACAACTAAGATAGCAATCTTTGGATCAATGCCACAAGACACTTGATAGTAGGCGACTGAGGCGGCAATATAGCCGACAGAATGCTCGTCAACTTTGTCAGCGGCACCGGCTACAGTGGCAGTGTCCAGCAAAAGTGCCCTAGACACAGCCTCTGCCTCATCCATTACGGGTGCAATCGCAGGAGGCATGTGTAGCATGTGCAGTGCTCTCTCAGCAGCCTCCTTTTCAAAGATTTCGAAGCAGAGTGTCGAAATTTAGTCAGTCATTCGAATTGTACCATAAATTGTAGTTTCACGACTAAGACGAACACAAATCGTGTTGTTTGCCAGCTCCTCTGTCTGGCTGCAGATCAGTGGCTGCTGTAGTCTTAGATTCGTCGTTCGGCTCTCTCCTTCGCAAGCTTTGCACTTGCCATGCATCTTGTAATAGTCTATGCCAAACTCCTTGATGACCCCGCACTGTGCACATTGCTTGCACCTCGCTCGGCGTGTCGGCTTTTGTCACCATCCTGCACTCTCGAACTCTGGCTCGTGCTGCCCGCTCCACCAAGAGCCCGGTAAGAGTAGGACAGGTCTATCCTTGTCGAATCTGTCGGCGAGCTGTCAGTCTAAAAGACCCTACCAGACTTGGATTCTGCTGGCCTTTTCGGTCGCTTCATGCCCATTTACCTGAGCCTTAAAGTCCATCATGTCGGCACCCCCTCTCCAATCTGCGCCTCTGCTATCTGCCGCACGTTTCTTACCTTTCAGACGAAGTTTGCGCCCATCGTGTGCGTGTTGACTGGTACCTTTTCACCGAATCGTCTTCTTGTCGCCACTCCTTTTTTGACTGGGCGACTCCTGTTAAGCTCTGCAGTATTGTTGTAATCTACATACTCATCGATTGCCTTCGTCACCAATTCTTGGGCTCGATCCAGAAAAAAGTCCGCGTCCCACATCGAATGCATTTCGTCAACAAGCTGAAACAGCAGGTGATCGATGTGCGCCTTTGCCTGTCAGCTATCTCGCTTACTACGTGCAGGCTGAACGATATTTGTACAGAGGTGTTGTACTATTTCCCGGACCTCTTTTACGTCGTCTGCACCTACTCCCCGTAGCTTCATAATCTTTAGCAAGTCGGCGAGAGAATCCCATACGTCACCTGCCTCCAAGCTTCTGTGGCAAAACCCTATTGGGCTTGCGTCTGATTTCCGCTTGCGTTCGGCTTTTGATGTCAAATCATCGGACCTCTTGTCGTCTGACGTCTCCTTGCCTCTGTCAGCTTGCAACTTTGCGAGAGTTTCTTTCAGTTCAATCCACTCTGCCAACACCGTTGGGGAGCGCTCGAATTTCTTGACACTCGCTTGACACCTTCTGTCTGTTGATGGTAGCTCAAGGCCTTTCCAATCAACTAGATTTAGGTACTTCTGTATAATAAATTGGGTGGTGCGGTGGAGTCCTTGCGCATTGGGTACACGCATTCGGAATCTTTGCTCACCATTCGACGTTGCAGACAACCTGAGCTATAGTAGCAGATCCTGATATGGTTTTGAACTAAAGCCTACGGCTGTCCTTGGTAGATCTTCGACGCTTTCGAACCCTGCCTTTTTTAAGACCGGTATGCCTTTCTTCTTAGCCTCTTCACCTGTCCACAACAGATTCTAGACTTGTGCATCAAGGCAGTTCGCTCAGTGTCTACACGCGATTTCCGAATCTTCTCAATTCGTGTTTTGTCACTTCCTGATGGACCGTGTTTTTGTTGCCCAGCTCATCTTTTCAGGGACGAACACTGAAGCGAGTTTTTGGTCAATTTCTTCTGCCCATGTGACTGACATTTTTTGACTGCGCAACGACTTTGTTAATCGTGACCAGAAGTCTTTGTTTGCTACGTTCCAGTCCCACAGCTCCGTTTCGTCAATCAAGACAGGAAATGAGTTGCAGTGCCACTCTTTCAAAGTGCGTGCTAATTGCGCTATCATAATTATTTTTACGACATTTTCATGCCGCATGCATTGGTCAACGTGCTGCAGCAATGCTTGCGTGAGTACTCCTGACGGCAGGGGGCACTCATGGCCACCCTTTGCAGTTGGGAAGGTGTAAAGAGAGTTTGCGGTTGACCATGGTACGTGCCATGCTTTTTACACGTTTGTAACCAGATTTTTGCAGACCCTCCCACTCACTCTGCGACCATTCGATGAGGGTTGCCGAGAACCGGAAGACGCCGATTCCTTCCTGTACGAAAAGATCGGCTGAAAGTCCTGGCGTCAGCGGGTGGCTTTTGATGTAATAACATGCCACTCTCCCTTTTTCGCGGACTCTTGTGGCTCTCATGTCAACATTTTCCTTGCTCCAGTAACCTACAGTAGCATTCCGGCACATAGAAACTGGCAGATAGAAATTGCATCCTTGATTTTGGCCGGTTTCTTGCCCTTTTTTTAGAAACCCGCTGGCAGCGATTTGGGCAGTTTCTTAATGATTTACAAAACTTCTCCAACATAATATCTCCTAGAAAAACATAAAATCTAGTACAAAATCAACATAAAATCACTCTACAAAAAAACCATAAAATCTCTTCAAAAATCAACATAAAATCATTTTAAAAATTCAACATAAAATCTCAATATAGAAATATTTTGTTTGACCAGTTTCTTGCACTGTACTTTAAAAACCCGCTGGCTGGGGTGTCAGTTTCTTGACGATTTATAAAAAAACCAAAAAACAACAAGAAACAACCAACGCTGGCTGGCTGGGTGCTGGCTTCATCAGTGTGTGCTTAGAAACACGCTAACTGGGTCATGTTGGTGGTTTCTATGTCCCGGAATGATACTGTAGGTACTTGAACGCGTAGTCTAGCGCTTTGAGACGTTCGCCATTTATCCTCAGATCTAGTGCCGGCATGCTTTCCCTTCGCTTTCGATCCTTGTCAATGACGAGCAAATTTTTTTTTCGACGTTGATCTCCACGCCACACCATGCTGTGAGCTCCTGCACCACGTCTACCAACGTTAGCATTCCTTCTGGGGTATCAGCAAAAATCGAGATGTCGTCGATGAAACCTATGTTATTAAACTGATAGCTGTGGTCGGCGTCTTGACTGCTGACTTCCTGGTTCTTGCCAATCTGTAAACCATGACTGATACCCTGATTCTGCCCAGTTGCCGTGAGCATCTGCAACAGAGTGTTGATAAAGATATTGATCAGTTGCGGGGACGTGATGCTTCCTTGCGCTACACCTGTATCAAAAGTGATTGTTGCATTTTCTGCGTCGTTTGGAGCCAGATGGACTGTTGCACTGTCATAAATCTACTCCAGTAAGTCAACGTCTAGTATACTCAACATGTTTATCACGTGCCAGAGAGCTGCCTGCGAAATTGCATTGAAGGTTTTTCTGAAGTCGAAGTCGACTCGATAGACTCGCTGTCCTTGTCTGTGGGCTTCTGAGTCATGCGTGAAAAAATGCATTTTCAAAGTTGCATGTAAATGTTGACACTTCGACCCTGCCTGCCCCCGCCCTGCCCTGGTTCTAACATATTTGTCTGTTCCACGATCCTTTTCAACCACTCGTTGATGATGTAATTGAGCAGTTGGTACCCACTGTTAAGCAGCACTTCCGGTCTTCGATCCGGCGTTTTGTTGGTGCTTCCTCCTTTGTGGAGTTGAGTGATGGTGCCATTCATGGTGGACCGACTCTGGCGCGCGATTCGATGGTTTTCTCGGGTACAGTCAATATATCATTCACCCACGCTTGCACGATCAAGAATTCCTCATCTGACATTGTCTTCAATAACTTGGTGGGCACTTATCTGGGCCTGGCGCCTTGCCTAGTTTTATTCAACGTACTTTGCGATTTCTTGACTGGTGAATGCGCCACGCAACCTGCCCTGCGTGCCACTAGCGGTTCTGTATGCGTCGATTTTGAGCTAGGTGACATTTGGGGAGCTCAACAGCTGCGAACTGGGTGTCTTTCGATCTTAATGTTTCTTGCTCCTCTTGCTGAGGTTACTCCTTAATAAACACTCTTAAATTAAAAAAGCTAGGTCATCAGCTCCAGCGCTGCTATTGTTCCTTTGTTGTGACGGAAATCTGTGAAGTGCCAGTACCCTTGGCAGAAGTCAACTAGCTCTCGTTTGTTGTGCTCGGCTGTTTCCTGCGGGATACTTGCACAGGTCTTGTTCGCATTGGCCCAATTCGTCATTGTAGGCTCAGGCCGCCGTCCTTGCGCACCCATGCAGCCCTCTGGCGAGGGACATTTGAGGCAGCAAAACGATGGCGGCGGGGACGGGGGAGAGGGCGGCGGAACCTCAGTAGGCGTGAGAGACGTCAGAACGCACAGCTTCTTGAATCCACATTCCTTGAATGTTGCAGTCGGCTTGTACCCTTGCGATTCGTAATAGTTTTCCCATGCGGGCTCAATTTCTGCGCCTGTCCATGCATGGGCCATCACTCCGGATAATCTGCCTACAGGCTGATGCTTGAGAAAAACTGACTATGTTATTATGTTGTCGATTGATTTTTGTAGTCGTCAGTGCAATCACGCCCCCTTGGCTCGACTCTGTAGTGATCAACTTTGAGGGGGGGCGTGAGCGGGGGCATTGTGAGTGTTTTGACGCTTTGGTTGTGAAAATTCCAACACTGTTTGCCACTCTTGTGCCTGCTTCAATGCTCGTTTCCCTGTGAAAAAATGTATAGGAGACCAAATGTATATGAGAGTAAGATCTAGGTCTGTGCACAACTTCGGTACTTGCGTTTGGAGAGCAGATGCGCAGTGGCGACTTCCGAGGAAAAAACGTGTTTCGACGCAGGAAAATTCGGGTTTTGCCATTGCGAATGGGTTCTCAAAAAGAAAGTACCGAAGTTGTGCACAGACCTAGATCTTAGTCTCTTCTAAATTTTGATGTCAGGAACATATAGCAAATTCGCTCGGAAAAATAATTTCTCAGCGCTCAGCGTTTGCTTTCCGCGGCCCAGCAGACCAACCTGACATGTAATCTCTTGGAATCTAGGACCACTGCACCTGTCCACGGCGCTACCATACATTGCGCAGACAAAGCAGAAGGAGCTGTGATAGTCCTGCTACAGAAGGTACTTACACGTAAAGGAACTACAGTCAAGTCAGACGAGAGCTCAGACAGATGTTCCCACAGTACGAATGCTATATCCCAGCGGGAAGCCACGTTCATGTAGGAAGCGACGAACATGACAGAACGCTGATTGAGGAGTATGCATGTAGCAAATCGCAAGTCACAGTAGTCACATTCCTACACAAACGACTTTTTTAAACTAACCCACTGGTTTGCACCTGGCACGAACCCCATGACACGTGAGCGCTTGAGCATATGGCCCAAGGCTGTGTCCAATTGCTGGAGGCTAAAACACATGACAATGTGAGTATCAGCATTGTCAATGTGCATCAAGCCATGGCGAAGCGGCATGATTTGCAGCGGCAACTCCCTATCTTCTCAGAGCAATGATAGACGCAGTGCTGACGCAGCGGCGAATAATGGGAGTTGACTTCAACGCGGCAAACTCTTGCTTCTTCTACCACGTATGCTCTAATATATGTATGACTGCGCGTGACTGAGGGTGCCGAATATTTTCGTATTGGCATATCGACGCAGTGTTTTTCACTGGTTTTCTTGAAGCCTCAACCTGCAGGCCTATATATATTATGTCATGTGTCACAGTTTCACTTTTTGACCCCCCTTTTTTACCCCCTTTTTTTACTTCCTTTGTACACATGCTTATTAACATAGATTCACAAAGATTCGTGTGAATACAATATTTCATAGATACACATCAAAAAGCTTGCTTTCCGTCTTTCAAGTTCTTTCTTTCTTTCTTACATTCCCTTTGTTGTTTGTCCTTTCTGGTACTCTTCCTTCTGCTTTCTTTCCTTTTCTATCTTGTTTTTTTCTCCCCATCCTTTTACTTTTTCCTATCTTTCTCCCCTTTCTGTCTGTCTCTGTATATAACATATAAGGTTGAGGTAACGTGCCTAATGCGCCCAGTGCGTTGCGCCGCGATTTGGTATTGCGCATATAATATTATTTTTTTCCACTTTTGGCGATACCAAAAGGGGAGGCAACGCTGCACCCATGTGTAAAAAGAGACATTGACACGAATGGGGTTTGTCACGAAATTTGTCGTTCCGGAAATAGGAAAGACGTACGAATTCTTCTAGTCTAAATACTATGAAATGTACTGAGTGTTCGACTTGCTGAGTGCTGGCGATGCGCTAACACTTGATTATACTTGATCGCAAGGTTGGCGTCGATTGTCTCCACGAGAAGGCAGGACTACACCTATGCGCCAGGAATTGCTCTCCAAAAACGTTGCGCAATACTTCAAAAACAAATCTGCACGCTCGAGAAGGCTCTCACTCTACTGGTCCAATAGCGACAACACGACAGCGCCGACGGCGGTCTCGCCTCATCTCGCGAACAACAGGGTCAACTCGCACGGACATTGACTAGGCCTTCAACGGAGGCCGCGTTTCGCGCGTGACAGCTTTCGTGCTGTTTGTTCCATGCGTGGATTCCGTGCCGTGCTGTTCAAGCTCCTTGCCCTGTGCACCGCAATGTTGTGTACGCAGGGGCCGGACAGTGCGGTAGGGCTTGTTCGCTAACATGACCCACTGCTTTGCTCGCCAGGACACACCAAGGAGGCTGCCAACATTTACTGATGCTTGTCTGCTGGATGAAGCTGCCCCACCACCACCAAACGATCGATTGTCTCCTTGCGAAGGCAGGACCACGGTGCGGCCAAGGATGTCTGCCTGCCATGCCACCCAGGACGCGGCCGACCTTGGTGCCAATTTATTTATGTATTGCACACATGCTATATTTGATGAAGTCAAGCTGTTTTTTTTGTCAAGTTCTGCGGGATCTGTTTTCACACCGAACTTCTTTGTTTATACCATGTGTGTGAGGTACGTGTGTGTGCGTGTTTATACACATATACCTACGTATGCGTATATGCATGCTGAGTTTGCATGTGTATGTGTAGATGTTTACATGTATGTAGGCTGAGTCTACATGTTTGTGCATGTGTGTTTACATGCATGTGTATTTACATATATGCATGCCCAGTTTGCATGTGTACGTGTAAATATTTACATTTATGTAGGTTGAGTCTACATGTTTGTGCATGTATATTTACATACATGTATATTTGCATGCATGCATGCATGCCAAGTCTGCATGTGTGGGTGTGCATGTTTACATGTACACACTCTGATTTACATGTGTGTGTGTACATACGTACATAAATGCATGCCGAGTTGGCTAAGTGCACGGTCAGGGTGCTCAAGCTTTTCCTTCCAAAATGCACCCAGCCCCATGAAGATAGGACAAATGTGTTTCCACACATGAATTTTTATGTCTCAATGAGACATGAATCGTCCTGTCACTTTGCCCTCCGTGTGTGTGTTGCTTTGTTTTATTAAACCGATATTGGGGAATCGTTATGTACGGCCCCGGGGCTTCATCGTGAGCAAGCCAAGGGAGGCGCACCCACGATCCGAGATCGCCGACGTCCCAACCTTACCCTGTCGCCCCTTAGATAACCTGGGGTGTCCAGATCATCCACGTCGCTGGTTACACCGATTCCCTCCTCTTCCTCTTCGAACGGACCTACAACTACTACGTTGACAACCAGGGGCTTGTGCCCTGGCGGCTCCGTCGTCTGGGCAAGTCTAAAGTTCGTTCGGCCTCATAGGTGGGGGGGGTACTGAGTTCTGGAACGATTTCTTGAGATACAAAGTCCCAATTGTCGAGAAATCCTCCACCGTCCACTACCCAAAGCAACAAATGTTTGATGAAAAAAGAAAAAAATTCGAGGGAGAAGGCGCACCTGCACCAAAGAGGTCGAGGACCCAAAAACGGTTCTTTCACATTTCCACTATAGAAATGATACTGAACCGGCCGATGGGCCTGTTGACCACGCATCAGAGCAGAACCACATGGGTCCTCCTGGCTAGTATTTGACGAGTTTAGACTCGTCTGGGAGTGTTGGGCTTTGGTCAGGGATACTACGAGTTTAGACTCCTCTGGGAGTGTTGCACCTGATTAGGTGTAGCAGTCGGGGGCAGGTCACAGGCCTGCAGGGAGTGCGTGTGTCTGTCTAGATCTACAAGCAAGGACAATTTCACCTCACTCACTGCACTAAACTAGTCCACGTCTACTGGCGGAGGGTTGGAGGGTTCCAGGAGCATCCACGTGTGATTTGGGGAGTCATTGTCTCCATCTATATTATAATTGTCCAAGGAAAGACAATGAGGTCCGGAGCTGCCATCATCAGGGTAAAAGACAATCAAGTTGACTATCTGCTTACAAACCTTGCGCTTCGGGTTTCTATTCCCTTCGGATATGCGACCAAGGAACCAGCCATACTTGGGCCATTTGAGAGGATATGATGCCCAATAAGTTGTTGACCTACGGGGTCGAGGAATGCGAGCATGGTGTTGGCTGGTGGTATGGATACAGGTTGGAAGCCAGGGGGGGGGAGAATGAGTGAAAAATCGTCATTATTGTCTGACGATGCTGCGTCCTCATCATCAGAGGACATGTCAACAACAGCTGGTTGTAAAAATGTGATGTGTGTGCGGAGGGCATACGCGAACTCACAGCATAGGTGGGTGGGTGGCTTCTTGTATCCATCTCCGTAGGTCCTTTTGCAGAGTTTGGGGGGGGGGGTTCCCTAGGACTAGTCGTGTTGTCTCTTCTGTTGAGAAGGAAGTGAGGGAGGGAAGGAAGGTCGAGTAGTCGTGTGAGCCGTTGGAATTTAACAGAAAACCTGTCAAGTACTACTTTTGTTGTCAGGCACAGACATATGATGTGGACTTCATCACCAAGGATCTGCGTACCTGAGGCAAAACAGTGCGGGCACATACAATCTTGGTAAGGAGCTCGTGGGTTCCAAGATGCATAATGGAGGTGGGAAGGTATAATGTGGATGGTATGCTGGGTGCGGATCCGAAGGAGCTCTATTTGTTAGGGTAAGGATTGGTGGGTGAGGTATGGGGCTGGCTTATACATGCTACGTTTGTGTTGGTTGTGGAGATGCCAGTGTACGTATGCCCTGACTCGTCCTGGTGGGTTGCTTAGCGTAATCTCGAGGTGTTTTCGCCATTGGTCAGAGCATTGTGTCTCGAGCTACTTTTTGTATGACTTCTCTTTGTTTTGTAGCTTGGCAAGGGTTACGTTGTGTGGCATCGGGGATTTTAGGTATCGCCGTGGAGGATTCACCTGTCCTACAGCATTCTGCATGCGGTCTTCAAGCGTATCCAAAGGCACTGCTTGCAGCAGTGGCAGCCATAAACACAGGAGGAAACGCTGGATTGTGGTGGGGGGGGAAGGAGTACAGCCTGAATCTAACTTGTGCAAGTTGCAGATTTGTGTGATGTTCAGGGGGGGAATACCTGTTTCAGAAAGTAGTGCTATGGCGAGGACAAGAGAGTGAACTTTGTTTGCCTTTTCTTGGATGAATGACACAGCAGCTTTCATATTCACCATAGGGTCGAGTCGGAGACCGAGATAGTCAAATTGCTTTACCTCTTGTAGGAGTGTGGATAAATATGCTGGGTAGGGATGAGGCCTCTCCATGGGGTTGGTGTGGTGTGGGTACATGGATAGAATGTGGAATGACGCTGGCCAAAGATTGCGGCCGTTAACGTTTCGTGGTCGTTTTCACGCATTTCGCTTGTGTGGTTTCGGAAACACATAATTTTGTTGATGTGGGAACAAATAATTTTGATTTTGTCAGCGCTGAGTTGCATCCTTGCCTTTGCACTCAGAGTCTGTCATGTGTTTATCATCATCTGGAGTTCGCGAGCATCGGTCAAGATAAAACACAGAACATCAACGTAAAAAATTCCTCCTATCCACCTGACCTGCCCACTATGGGTGATGGTAGCATTGGGGAATTGCAGTTTCAGTTCGTGAATCAAGTCAGCCACAAAAAGAGTAGGGTTTAGCCTGCTACCCTCAGGCACTCCCCACAGCATGTCGACACCGCTACTTTTGGGGATCCGTGGTTGGAGGACACGGACTTTGACTGTGTGAAATCGCTCTCTGAGGTGTTTCCACATCCTTCCACATCCTTCCCACAATATTCTCTTTACATAGTAGTGAGAGGAGTTTGCCTCGGTGGATGCTTGGGAACGCGGTGGAAAAGTCACAAAAGGCAACGTATGTTGCATGCAAGGCGCTTCTGTGATATGCTGTATTGGATGATGGAGAGCAGGTAGTATATTGCATCGTGGATTTGTCGGCCAG
>Ga0105054_10012153_pt1 | contig 10589 bp, 9 predicted proteins | sample BON02_FD_78091 | JGI IMG/M metagenome (GOLD analysis project Ga0105054, IMG submission 78091) | Freshwater microbial communities from Lake Bonney liftoff mats and glacier meltwater in Antarctica - BON-02 (megahit assembly) | ecosystem: Environmental > Aquatic > Freshwater > Ice > Glacier... | reverse complement strand
CTTTTGCAGAATATCGTCCTTTTTACAGGGCTCTTTTGCAAAAGAGACCTGTAATTTTCAGGAGCCTACTAATCGTAACCACCCCTTATATGATTTGGAATGTGTGTCAATTTGGGTTGCCTACGATTAGTAGGCTCCTTAGAATGATAGGTCTCTTTCGCAGAATATCGTCTCTTTTATAGGGCTCTTTTGCAAAAGAGACCTATGATTTTCAGGAGCCTATCAATCTCAGCCACCCGATTGGAATTTTGCGAGTTTTGCGAAGTTTCTTGTGTAGGTGAATAGGTATCTCTTTTGTGTTTGGCCAGCTTTCGTGATTGTTGAGAAGTCTGTTCTGTAGCTGAATAGGTATCTCTTTGGTGTGTCGCCAATTTTCGTGTGTCGATAGTTTTAAACGTGTGTTGACAGGCCCCTCGCCATTGTTTATAAGCCTGTTGTGTAGGCGAATGGGTCTCTCTTTTGTGTGTTGATACCTTTCTTTTGTGTTTTGCCAATTTCCGAGTGTTGGCAGGTTTCAAATATGTGTTCATGTGTCCTGTGCGAGTTTATTTGTCTGTTGTGTAGGTGAATATGTCTCATTTGTGCGTTGTTAGATGCCTTATGTGTGTTTGTGGGTTTGAATTGTGTTCAAGTTTGAATTGTGAGTGGATTCATCTCTTGCACAGCTTTTTTTTTAAACTTTTGTGTTTACAACTCATAAATGTGTATTATAGGTCCCTTTTGTGTGCCGCCAATTTTTGGGTATTGGCAGGTTTCAAATACGTATTGATGGGTCTCCTGCACGCGTCTGTTTTTCTCTGGTGTAGGTGCATGTGTCTCTCTTTTGTGTGTTAATAGGTCGCAAGTGTGTGTGGATACATCCCTTTTGTGTGTTGGCAGGTTGAGATGTATCTCTTTTGTGCGTTGGCAGGGTTGACTGTGTGTATGTATATATGTTGATATATCAATATATATTTATACATGTACATATATATGTGTGTATACACATATATATATATATACATGCATACATATGCATATATATTTATATATACATTCATACATATGTATGTATTTACATATACATACATGTGTGTATATGTATATAAATATACATATATATAATATGTAAATAAATATGTATATACAAATGCATATAAATATACATATATACAATGTGTGTTGAACAGGCGCAAGTGTCCACCGCGAAGGCGGCGCTGGAGGAGGAGGTGACGTCTTTGAAGGCTTCTTCCTCGCAGATGCTCACGCTCAAGGACAATCTTGAGATGCAACTTACCCAAACCAAACAGCTTCTTCAGGTACGACACATTTTTGTCTTTTGATGTACACAAGAAGAAAACATCGAAACCATACAATTTGTTGCTATTTTGAGTTGTTTCAACCAGCATTTCCTCGTACGATACACTGTTGTGTGCTCTTTGGATGTATATATAGGTCTCTTTCGACACACAATTATGTATATATAGGTCTCTTTTGACACACGATGCTCCAGAGCAACATCGAGATACAACACATTGTTGTGTTCTTGTTGGATGTATACATAGGTCTCTTTGGACACACAATGCTCCAGAGCAACATCGAGATTCAGGACGCTAAAACCCAACAGCTTTTTTGGGTAGAACGCACGAGCGTTTTGGAGGGTGTATGTAACGTCTATTTTGACACAAAACACTTGGGGAGATGGTATTTTAGGCGTACCTCACGAGGACACTGAAAATACACGTGCTCAAACGTTTGTGTGTACTTGAGGAGGATTCTGAAAATGTACCGAAAAAGCTGTGTCCAGCGTATCTCAGAAGGATACCTTAAAAGGATCTTCAGAACAAATATCTGCGTACACTTAAAATGGATACCTTCAAAAAGAGCCCAGAAGAGAACCATTTCTGCGTATCTGAGAAGGATTACTCAGTAAAGGTATCTGACAAAAGGATCTTTTCAGCGTACCTCTAGAGGATAAATCGGAAAAGGTGTCTTTCAAAAAGGCACTTTCCCGTCTACTTTCAGAAAATGCTGTCAGGGTACTTTGCAACATTTTCTTGAAGTGCGTCAAACATGGTGGTAATATTGCTCTCCATGGTTCAAGAATTTGTTACACAAGCTGGTGCATAATCTCGATGTTTATTTTGGTTGTTGTCACGTTGTCAGTGTGTCAATTTTTATTTCACTGGTGAAAGTTGTGTGTGTGTTCGTGTGTGTTTGACATTTTGGGCGAATTGCAGGAGGAAGCTGACAAGGTGCAGGAAGCTCAACGGGAAAATGCCTTAGCTGGTAATATTTGCGGTGTGTTGTTGTGTGCTGCAGTGTGTTCTTATGTGCTGCAGTGTGTTGTTGTGTGCTGCAGTGTGTTCTTATGTGCTGCAGTGTGTTGTTGTGTGCTGCAATGTGGTGTTGTGTGCTGCAGTGTTGCGTTTTGTGCTGCAGTGTGTTGTTGTGTGCTGCATTGCTGCATGCATCTCAACGCGACGCTACCTCATTTGTCAAATTTGTGGTGCATTGCAGTGTGTTGCTGTGTGCTGCAAAGGTGCAGGATGCAACACGGGAATCATCTGGTAATGTTTGTATTGTGTTGCAGTGTAATGCAGTATAATGCCATGTGCAGGAAGCTCCACAAAAAGTGCACTACATGCACAATCCATAAAGTAAAGCTAACATGTATACATACGTATTTATGTTCATCAAATTCATCAGCCGCGCAAGCAGAGGACGCGCAACAGCTCCACTCTTCGCTGCAGCAGCAGCTACAGGCTGCCCTCTCTGCAGCCGACGCTGCGCAAGCGCTAGCAAGCAAAGGATCGGGCGAGAGGTAATATACATTTAGATGTATACACATATATTTCAAGATACATTTTTGTACATACCTATATATATCTGTGAGCAGTTTCTCGTTTATCCAGCGTTTCGTATGAGTCAACGGTAAAGTTCCGTGAATTTCTGAAACGATGGGTCTGTACTTTCCCACTGACTTTTAAGAATGTTGCAGCTCCACGCTCCAGTCTGAAGTGACGGTGTTGCAGCAACATATTGCAAGCCTACAGTCTGCGTCAGAAGAAGCTGCTGCAGCGCACAGGTAGACATTCTCAAAGGATAGCTTGCTTCTCAATCTGCTATATACAATGGCTGTGGAGTTTGACAATATTTTGTTTAAACGCCCGCGCAGCGCGTTCTCGAGCAAGCTACACGGCAAAGTGATGACGCACACGCACACACACACACACACACACACACACACACACACACACACACACACACACAGTGCATCTGAGAGCGAGTTGCAGGCCAACGCGGTTACGCACACCACCGCCTTGGACAATGCGACAGCTGCAGCCGACAAACTGCGTGAGCACTTGACTGCAAAAGAGGAGGAAGTTGCGCGAATGGGCGTCGACATGGCGGGAGTTGGCGAGGAGTTGCAGGTGTGTAAGTGTGTTACATTTAAATTACATGTCAAGGAGTTGAGGGTGTGTGTGTTGGACTTGGCGGATGTTGGTGAGAAAATGCAGATACGTCAATTTTGGATTCCAAACGATTCAATTCAAAATATTAGTTCGCGACTCAATGTGATTGATAGAACAGAAACAGTGTAGAACTGGAGTCACAATCACAATTGAATTGAATCCTTGTTGAATTCTGACGTGACGCACCGGCAACTTCTCACCAACTTCCTCCATGTCACTTGAACAAATACATCTGAGTGTCTACATACATGTAGCTAGTGCAACAGCGCGCCAAAACATCCCCAAAATCAAGTTATATGATGATTGTATCTATCTCAACTTCTCACCAACCTCCTCCACATCACTTGAGACAGATAGAATCAGTGTTGAGCTTGATGTTGGGAATTTTTTGGCGCGCTGTTGCATTACCTACATGTATATATACTCTCGAATGTATTTGTGACATGTATTCTGGGTGCGCGTGTGTGTATGCGTGTTTTACTTACACGATATATTGGCGAGTGGTTGCAGGCAATGCAGCAACAACACGCGAGTAGCGCGAAAGAGTTGCAACATCAGGTCGAGGCGGCCGAAAGCGCGGCAGGTAGATATTCTGAGTGTGTGCGTGTATTTTGCGCAATGTGCGTGTTTGTTCTGCGGCGGAGAATGCCGCAGGAACACTTTCTTTGTGTGTGCGTGCATGTGTGCAACGTGTGTATCAGCGGAGAATTGCTGTAGATTGACTCGTGAGATTTTTTTCCTTTTTCGCGAGCGCCGCTGGAGCTGTTGCGTTTCCATTCTGAATCTGTCGAGCTGTGTTATAGATTTTTTTGTTTGGAAATTACTTGCAGAGCTGACTTTTGAGAATAGGGAATTTCTTGTTGAGCTGACTTTTGAGAATTTCGCGGCAGCTGGTGCGGTTGCACGTCTAGAGCCGCTGCTTGCCGAGAAAACGCTGCTCGCGGACCGTGTCGTGGCGCTGCAGGATCGTGTTTCTCAACTTCAGGTTGAATGAGGGAAAGAGAGAGGGCAAGAGTGTGTGTGGATGTCTGGCGGGGGTGTATGGGGGGGAGAGAGTACGTGCATGTGTGTGTGTGTGTGTGTGTTTCTATCTATGCTGCACGACGTGTGTGTCTATCTGTGTCGCGCAACGTGTTTCATGTTTCAACTTCAATTAGAGAACGTGTGTCATGGAGGAAGTAAGAGTGTGTGTGTTTGTTTTCCGACGTTTTTTTCAATGCATCGTGGCACTGCAGAATCGTGTTTTTCTACTGTAGGTACATAGCGGAGGGGGGGGAGAGAGTGTGTGTGTGTGTGTGCGAAAGACAGTCAGTGTGTGTGTTTGTTTCTACGATGTGTGTATGACAATACCGTGGCAACACAGCATCGTGTTTCTCTACTTACGGTAGAGAGAGAGAGAGTGTGTGAGAGAGTCAGAGTGAGCGTGTGACTTTCAACTGTGTCGTGGCACTACAGAATTGTGTGTCACAATTTCTGGTAAAGAGACTGTGTGTGAGACAGAGCAAGTGTGTGTGTGCCTTTCTAACGCGTCATTGCACTAAAGTGTCGTGATTCACAACTTCAGGTAGAGTGTGTGTGTGGGAGAGACGGAAGGTCTGTGGGTCTGAGTAAGTGTGTGTGTTTGGCAACTGGTGTTCGACAGATCTTATTTTCCAACTTTCAATAGAGAGAGTGTGTGTATGAGAGGGTTGGTGTGTGTGAGAGAGTCTGTGTGTGTCTCACGATTTGTGTTCGACTGTGCCGTGGCGCTGCAGGATTGCTTTTCTCCCTCTCCAGATAGATACAGTGTGTGTGTGTACGTGTGAGAAAGTGTTATGGCACTGCAGAATCTTTTTTTCCTCACGACACAAACTTCACATGCAAGTATTGATACGTTTTTGCACATTTATTTCGTGGAAATCGCATGCGGACAGAGAGGTATTGTGTGCGCAGACATCGGCATCATCAGAGATGCCAGCTGTTATGTGTGCTGAACGACAAAAAATGAATCTTCACATGCATGTATGCGTACATTGTAACGCATGTTTTCGTGAAACATAATTGGAAGGAGAGGCGTTGCGCGCGCAGGCATCAGCACTATCAGAGATGCCAGCTTTTATGTGTGATGGATGACAAAAGAGGAATCTTCACATGCATATCTGCGTACGTTGTAACACATATTTTGGTGTAACGCAGGTGGAAGGAGACGCCTTGCGCGCGGAGGCATTGGCACCATCAGAGATGCCAGCATCCAGTGTCTCAGAGCTCGAGCTCCAGATTCAACAACACCAGGCCGTAAAGGACGGTAGATTTCATGTTGCATAGTGAATTGAATTAATAAGTGGGGTTTGTATGTTTATTATCTCAAAGATCGAGCTGCAGATGCAAGGCAGCCCGATATCGGGCCGTGAAGGACTATAAGATATTTGTATAGGGAGGCTACGATGAGTAGGCTCCTTAAAATTGTAGGTCTCTTTTGCAAAAGAGCCGTATGAAAGAGACGATATTCTGCAAAAGAGACCTATAATTTTAAGGAGCCTACTAATCGTAGCCACCCCTCAAAGCTCGAGGTCCAGATGCAATGATATACAGCCGTAAAGGACTGTAAAATATTCGTATGGGGTGGCTACGATCAGTAGGCTCCTTAGAATTGCAGGTCTCTTTTGCAAAAGAGACTTATGATTTGAAGGAGACTACTAATCGTCGCCACTTCATAGTCAGCATTATTGTCAATGAAGCAGTGGATTTAATGTATTTACTGGAGATATGCTCTGGGGTGGCTACGATTAGTATGCTCCTTCAAATGATAGATCTCTTTTGCAGAATATACTCTTTTTTATAGGGCTCTTTCGCAAAACAGACCTATAATTTTAAGGAGCCCACTAATCGTAGCCACCCCATAGCGTCTCGTCATATCAGTGCTCGAGCTCCAGTTGCAAGAACCTCAGGCCGTCAAGAAATGTCAAATATTTAAAAGTCAGCGTCGTTGTCAATGTATGACGTGCATGAGTGACAATAATGTTCTGTATTGGACTGACAATTATGTTTGATAATACCGCATTCAAGAGGCTCCTTCAAATTATAGGTCTCTTTTGAAAAAGAGCCCTATGAAAGAGACGATATTCTGCACAAGAGACCTATGATTCCAGTTTCCAGATAATAGCGCATTCAAGAGAGCTAATTTTCGATGCATTTATATCAAGTTGTAATTTGTAAATCATAATCTGGTGCTTTCAATAGAGAATTTTTTCAAGCCGCAAGAATGCAACTTGAAACTCTGTAAACTGCCGCTGAATATCAAGACTAATTCACCCCAGAATGCAACTTTAAACATTGTAAACTGCCGTTGAATATCAACACTAACTCACCCAGAATGCAACTTTAAACTCTGTAAACTGCCGTTGAATATCAAGACTAACTCACCCCAGAATGCAACTTTAAACATTGTAAACTGCCGTTGAATATCAACACCCACTCACGAAGTCCAATACTCAAAGCTTACTAAGAAATTCCTATGTTTGATTTCCCCAGAGTTGGCTCACGTGAAAGGCCTTCTAGAAAGATCGCAACTCCAGACCCTACAGACTGCAGTTGAATATCAATCCGTCCCCAATACGCCGGCCCCATGCGCTGCCACATTGCCACCGTTTGCGGCCCCTGCGGTCGAAGCGCCTGGTACAAATATTCATATGAATACACATGTTTGTATATACTGTTTCACTTACATGCATCCTGAACATGTCAGTTCTGTCTTCTAGTATACTGCCACCGTCGTGAGCATGTCGAGGCGTACAAATGAATCTTGACAAAAGTCTTCAAAGTCGCAGCGTATGTACATACTTATATATATTTATAACATGCATATGTATCTACATATGTAGGTGTATATGTATCCATACATATATACTCATATCTATATTTGTATATACATGTCAAACCTCAACAAACTATCTCTATCTGTCTATGTGTTTATATATATATACTCATATCTATATTTGTATATACATGTCTCAACTCAACACACGAACCCTACTGCAGCCCGCAGTCGAGGCGCCTGGACAAAATTCAATTGTTATGGGTGTAGTGATCTATCTCAAGTCTGCTCTCTCGTGACGTTCTATAGAATAGTAGCCAATGGCCGTGGTGCACGAGGATGACGGGATGATGACGGTGATGAAGATACTAGAGGAAACACATCTACACATACACACACAACCGCACACGCACACATATACTTACCAGTGGCGTTAGGGGAAGAGGATGTAAACGAGGATGCAGATTCTTCAGGGGGAAAAAATTGCACACACACACACACACTGTCTCTCTCAAACACGCAAACATATGTATATTTTTCTCTCGCGTGTCAACATATATATCTACCAGTTGTGGTTTTGAGGGAAGATGATGGAGATGCTTGAGGCAAAACAAAGCACAAACGCACACACACTCTCACACACGCACACATGTATTTATCAGTACACACTCACTCACATGCACACATGGATTTATCAGTCGTGGTGGTAGAGGAAGATGACGAGATGATGGAGATGCTCGAGGAAAAGGAAAAGGAAATCGAAGAGCTCACTGTGCGATGCCACGAACTCATGCTCGAAAAGAAGAAGCTGTCTACCCGGGCTGCAGAGGCTGAAGCAAGGTACGTGAACATATACATATGTGTACACACACACACATGAACACACCGACAAACTGATTTTTCCACGCGCTGCAGGGGTGGAAGCAAGGTATATATATATGTGTATATATAAATATGTATACACACACACACCCGCCGAGGAATCGATGCTTCCCACGTGCTGCAGAGGTTGAGACAAGACATCTATACATACATTTTTATACATACAATGTACACACACACACTCCTCGACAAGATCATGCTTTCCAAATGTTGAAGTGAGATATACACATTTATATATATATATCGAATTATACACACACACCTCGACAAGAAGATGCTTTCCACGCGCGCTGCTGACCTTCAGTAAGCTCCATATTCTCAATACAGCGCACAACTAAGTCCACTATGGGGTGGCTACATCAGGTCTCTTTAGCAATTCTTTTTTTTATAGGGCTCTTATATTATCTCTTTTACAGGGCAAAAGACACCTATCATTTAACCTATCCTACTAACCAAAGCCACCCCATATAAACAATGGGCAAACAATAGACTTTTGCTTTCCACAAGCCCCCGGGACGCAATGCACAACGCCAAGGCGCTGTAGAGATTTTGAAACGTCAGTTCGCTGTTGAATAACTTGCGTACACAAAGCATAACAGTAACTTTTGAGAATTTCTATAAAGGCTAAGAGACGCGGCGGACGCAGCTGAGACGATGTGGAAATTCTCAATTGTTAGCTGAATGCTACATGACTTATGTAAAATGACCATAGAAATGACTTGTGAGACATTCTATAAAGGCTGAGAGACGCGGCAAACAACGCAAAGATGCTGGAGGAGCAGGCAGCAGCTGCTGCGACTGCGTGTGGTGCTGACGAGGATGTTGGCAAACAGGTGACACACACACACATGTCAACACACAAACAGACACATATTAGCACATTCACACACAACAAACTGGTGACACATACGCACATGTCAACACACATACACACACATGTCAGCACACACACACACAATCTCACATCAATTGAGATTCGAGATTGATGAAATGAATCTCCTAGTGCAATAGGCTGTAGACAAATGCGAATGTAAATGAGAATGCAAACACGAATGTCAAGATTCTCGCCTGCTGCTTCCTTGACTTCCTTGATGACCTTCTCATTAGTGCGTTCAATTACTGTTGTGCATGCTAATGTGTGCATTCGCTGACTCTTGTGGGGTGGCTACGATTAGTAGGCTCCTGAAAATTATAGGTCTTTTTTGCAGAATATTGTCACTTTTATAGGTCTTTTTTGCAGAAGAGATCTATGATTTCATCGAATTGAAAGTACAAATGAGGTATTAGTTTTCTCGTTTTGCCAACAGGCCACACATACAATTTCTTTTTCAAAATAATGTGTTTTTAATTTGATGTGAGACGCTGGAGAAGCAGGCAGCTGCTTTTTTCTTGACCAGAATGTCACATTTATATGATATATACACACGCACACACGTATATGTATACACATACATGTAATACAATGTGTATATTGCTGCTTCTGCTGATCAAAATGTTGACAAACAAACAACCCATATGAATTGGTTGAGTCTCATGTACACAGCCTGTCGCGCTTGTAGTGTCTTCCACTTTCCAATCTCAATCTCATAGGTTATTGTCAAATGAAAGTCTGCAAAAGAGAACTAGAGAACATGATCAACGATTGAGAATTCAGACTGAGGAAACGACAGCCTAAATGCATTTGGAATTTGAAGGAGCCTACTAATCGCAGCCAGTCTATAACGGCCCTGTACGATAGTATGTGCATACTGTCAAAATGATAGGTCTCATTTGCAAAAGAGACCTATAAAAGAGACGGAAACGGCAGTCCAAATGCAATTGGACTGTCGTTGGGTCATACACGACGAACAACATCTCATGTTATTCATTCGTGCAACTCGATTCAATCAAGCCACATGTTTGATCACAATTCTTTGATTGGTCTCTTTTGTAAAAGAGACTTATAGAAGACAAGGAAACAACAGTCCAAATGCAATTGGACTGTAGTATGGTCATACACGACGAACATCATCTTATATGATTGATTCGTGCTATACGATTCAATCAAGCCACATGTGTTATCACATTTATATGATACACGACAAACGACGTCTTGTACGCTTCACGGGCAAAGAAGCGGAGATCAGGCAGCAGATCACCTCACACGAAACGCTGCATAATATTGTGAATCACGTAGCAACACCTATATGATTGAGTCATATTCTCATGTATAACTGATGTACACACACACGCACACACACGCAGGCAAAGAAGCGGAGATCGGGCAGCAGATCCGCAAAGTCCTCGCCCAAGTTGCAGGCAGCGCTTGAGCCTGTTGCAGCCCAAGTTGCAGCTGCTGATTCTGTTGCAGTTGCTGTTGCAGCGACTCCCGACTTTGGCGAGCAAGCTCCGGCGTCATGCCCCCCAGCGGCTGTTGTGTTCATTGTCACGGAAACCACCGAGAACTTTACTGGTGTGTT
>Ga0105054_10012148_pt1 | contig 10590 bp, 11 predicted proteins | sample BON02_FD_78091 | JGI IMG/M metagenome (GOLD analysis project Ga0105054, IMG submission 78091) | Freshwater microbial communities from Lake Bonney liftoff mats and glacier meltwater in Antarctica - BON-02 (megahit assembly) | ecosystem: Environmental > Aquatic > Freshwater > Ice > Glacier... | reverse complement strand
AGCGCCCTACCAGCCACGCTCGGCAAGACGGTGCGGCGCAGGCAGGTCGGAGACGTTGATGCCGACCATTGCTTCACCGAGTCCGCGTGAGGCCTCGGCCACGATCGCCGGATCGTTGTAACCCGCCGTAGCCTTGACGATTGCCGCTGCGCGCGCGACGGGGTTGCCCGACTTGAAGACGCCCGACCCGACGAACACGCCGTCGGCACCGAGCTGCATCATGAGAGCCGCGTCAGCGGGGGTCGCGACACCGCCAGCAGTGAAGAGCACGACCGGGAGCCTTCCGGTTCGGGCCACTTCAGCCACAACTTCGTACGGCGCCTGCAGTTCTTTCGCCGAGACGTACCACTCGTCGGGCGTTTTCGCCGAGAGAGCGCGGATCTCGCCCAGGATCGTGCGAATGTGCTTGGTCGCCTCGGAGACATCGCCGGTGCCGGCCTCGCCCTTCGAGCGGATCATGGCGGCGCCCTCAGTGATGCGGCGTAGCGCCTCACCGAGGTTGGTGGCGCCACACACGAACGGAACCGTGAACGGCCACTTGTCGATGTGGTTGACGTAATCAGCGGGGCTCAGCACCTCAGACTCATCGATGTAGTCGACGCCGAGCGACTGCAGCACCTGAGCCTCGACAAAGTGGCCGATGCGGGCCTTCGCCATGACGGGAATTGACACGGTCGCCATGATCTGGTCGATCAGGTCAGGATCGCTCATGCGCGCAACGCCACCCTGCGCGCGAATATCGGCGGGCACACGCTCAAGGGCCATGACAGCCACGGCCCCAGCGTCTTCGGCAATCCGCGCCTGTTCCGCGTTTACGACGTCCATAATGACGCCGCCCTTGAGCATCTCGGCGAGTCCGCGCTTCACGCGGCTCGTGCCCTGCACGCTCGTCGACGTGGTCTCAGTCATCGTTTATCGGCCCTTTCTGGCACGGTGCGCGCGGTCGCGCGCGAGAGGATGATGCGGGTGAGGTGGCGGGGCGCCAGTCTACTGCGGCGAGTCTGAGGGCCAGGCGCGAGCGATCTCGTTGCGCACCTCACCGAGCAGACGCGGCACGGCCTTGGTCGATGCGATGATGGGAAAGAAGTTCGAGTCGAGCGCCCACCGCGGCACGATGTGTTGGTGCAAGTGGGCAGCAATTCCCGCGCCCGCAATGCGGCCCTGGTTCATGCCGAGGTTGAAACCCTGACAGCCTGAGGTCGCAGCGAGCACGCGCATCGCAATCTGCGTGAGAGCGCCGATCTCGGCGACCTCGTCAGCGGTTGCTGCGTCATACTGCGCAATATGCCGGTACGGGCACACCAACAGGTGACCGCTGTTGTACGGGTACAGGTTCAGCAAGACGTACGCATGTGTACCCCGGGCCACGATGAGCGCCTCGGAGTCGTCGAGCCCGGGAGCGCGACAGAACGGGCACACATCGTCGTCAGCCTGTTGACCGTTCTCGATGTAGACCAGACGGTGCGGGGTCCACAGGCGCTGGAACGCGTCCGGCACGGCGGCAAACCCGGCCGCGCTCTCAGCGGTCACCGCGTCGATACCGGCGCCGGCAGCATCCTGATCGGTCATGGGCGGATGCTCGCCTACAGCTCGGCTGACCGCGTCGAGATCGCCGTGGTGATGCGCGCGATCGCTTGCTCGACGGGTACCCCGTTGACCTGTGAACCGTCGCGGAACCGGAAGCTGACGGCGCCGTTGGCGCGGTCTTCCTCCCCCGCGATGAGAAGGTATGGCACCTTGCCGGTCGTGTGGTTGCGGATCTTCTTTTGCATGCGATCGTCAGAATGGTCCACGTGAGCCCGCACTCCGGCGGTACGAAGCTCCGCAATGACGCCCTCAAGATACTCGGCGTAGTCCTCGGCGACGGGGATTCCGACCACCTGCTCGGGCGAGAGCCAGGCGGGGAACGCGCCAGCGTAGTGCTCCAGCAAAATCGCGAAGAAACGCTCGATCGAGCCCAGCAGGGCGCGGTGGATCATGACCGGCCGCTGGCGCGTGCCCTCAGAGGCTGTGTACTCGAGGTCGAACCGTTCGGGCTGGTTAAAGTCGAGTTGAACGGTCGACAACTGCCAGGTGCGCCCGATTGCATCGCGTGCCTGAACGGAGATCTTGGGGCCGTAGAACGCCGCGCCGCCCGGATCGGGCACGAGCTCGAGGCCCGACTGTACGGCGACCTCGCGCAGCGTCTCGGTCGCGTCAGCCCACTGCTCTTCGCTGCCCACAGACTTATCAGGGTTGCGGGTCGACAGCTCAAGATAGAAGTCGTCGAGGCCATAGCCGCGAAGCGTCTCGAGCACGAACTCGAGCTGGCTCGCGACTTCATCTTTCACCTGATCGGGCGTGACATAGATGTGCGCGTCGTCCTGTGTCAGGCCGCGCACGCGCGTCAGACCCGAAAGGGTGCCGCTCTTTTCGTAGCGATATACCGTGCCGAACTCTGCTAACCGCAACGGCAACTCGCGGTAGCTTCGGCCGCGCGCGCGGAAGATCAGGTTGTGGAACGGGCAGTTCATCGGCTTGAGGTAATAGTTCTGCCCCTGCTTGGTGACGTTGCCGGCGGCGTCGCGCTCCTCGTCGAGGTGCATCGCGGGGAACATTCCCTCTTCGTACCACTGCAAGTGACCGCTCGTCTCGAACAAGTGACCCTTGGTGATGTGCGGCGAGTAGACCAACTCGTAGCCATTGGCGAGCAGGCGCTCGCGCATGAAGTTCTCGATCTCGGCCCGGATGATGCCGCCCTTGGGGTGGAACACGGCGAGGCCGCTTCCGATCTCCTCAGGAAAGCTGAAGAGGTCAAGCTCGACGCCGAGCTTGCGGTGGTCACGCTTCGCGGCCTCCTCGAGGCGGCCGAGGTGCTCGCGCAGGGCATCCTTCGACGGCCAGGCGGTGCCATAAAGGCGTTGCAGTTGCGGGTTCTTCTCGCTGCCGCGCCAGTAGGCCGCGGCGACGCGCGTCAGCGACCAGCCGTTGCCAATCATGCGCGTGTTGGGCAAGTGGGGGCCGCGACACAGGTCTTTCCAGTGCACCTCGCCGGTCTTCGGGTCGATGTTGTCGTAGATGGTCAGTTCGGCGCCGCCCACCTCAACGCTCTCGCCGTCGTCTCCTGCGTCGGCCGATCCTTTGAGCCCGATGAGCTCAAGCTTGTAGGGTTCGCCGGCGAGTTCGGCGCGCGCCTCGGCGTCGGTCACGATGCGACGCACAAATCGCTGGCCCTGCCGGATGATGCGATCCATCGCCTTGCTGAGTGCCGCGAGGTCGTCAGTCGTGAACGGGGTCGCCACGTCGAAGTCGTAATAGAAGCCGTCAGTGATGGGGGGCCCGATGCCGAGCTTCGCCTCGGGGTACATCGACTGCACTGCTTGGGCGAGCACGTGTGCGGCCGAGTGCCGCAGGATAGCGAGGCCGTCAGGTGAGTCGATCGTGACCGGCTCGGCGCGGTCGCCAGACTTCAGTCGGTGGGCGAGATCGCGCAACTCGCCTCCCACGCGCATCGCCACGACCGTGCGATCCGTGAAGATGCCGAAGCCGTCCGCCTCCTCCGTCACGTCGACCGGCTCGGGGGCGGTCGCGATGGCGAACTTCTCTGCCGCGGCGGCGTCGGACACACGTGCTCCTCTCAGGGCGGATGGATCGGTCAACTCTACCGGCGCGCATCCGCACGTCCTGCCTCCGCGTCAGCGCCCGTGGTCAGCCAAACAGGATGATCCAAGAGTCGGCGATGGACTGCATCCAGTCGAGCACAATCGTGCGATTGAGCGCTACAATCCACGCGATCGCGATCTGCAGCACGGCCACCAGATCGACGAAGGTGTTTGTCACACGGGTGCGGGCGCCGGGAACGAGGGTGATCGCGAGCAGGGTGAGCAAGGTGAATGCAACCCCCGCAGCACCGGGGTGGAACGCGCCCAGCAGGAAGGCCACGTTCAGCATCACGAAGACGATGGTCGACACCAGGATTGCTGTGGGCCGACGCACAATTGCCGCCACGAGCCATGCGCTCACCACGGGGCGGCAACCAGCCAGCCGGTTGGCGTTGCGTACAGAGCCTGTAGCCCGGCGAACGCCTGAGGGATCTGGGAGAACATCTCGATGACAGCCTGCTGCGGCCAGGGCGTACCGAAGGAGAGCAGGTTGAGAAGGCAATGGTTGCGAAGACCCCCAGAGTCGGGAAGGCGATGACGAGCATGTTCGCGGCGCGGAGCCCCGGAGCTGACGCACGCCCGTGGCGAAGGAAGGGTGAGGCAAGCACCGCGACGAGCGCGTAGAGAATGCCAGACGGATCGCAGAACGCTGCCGCCATCAACAGGATGCCGGCCCGGAACCCCGACTCGGTATTGCCCCAGTTGACGAAGCGCACCAGATCAGCGAGCGCGAGTCCTAAGAACGTCATGGCGAGGAAACCCGGCAAGTTCTCCAGTGCGAAGTAGGCAAAGAGCGGGTTGGCCGCAAGCGCGATGATGAGGATGATGCCGGTCGAACGTGGGGTCGACCGCTGGGCGACGATTTCTGCCACTTTCTGCAACAGGAAACCCGCTGCGATGGCACCCACGAGACTCAATCCGACGCGCCCGAGGGGGTTGCTCGCCGCAATGAGGGTCGACACTTCGGGTACAACAGCGCGAGCCACTCGGCGTCGCCGCGCGTCCAGTCGATCTCCGCGACGTCGGAGAGCAATGTCGCGTTGGGGGACGTCGCGGCGTGCGGGACCAGTCCGAGCAAGAGCGCGAGCGCGACCAGCGGGGCCGAGAGCGCGAATCGAAGTACCCACCGCGCGACCGGACTGCGCGGAAAGGAGTCGGTTCGGGTTCGCGGCACGCGCCGGTCGGTGCGATCCCGGCGCAGCTCAGATCCCTCAAGCGTGCTGGACATGCTTCGTCAGACCGCGCTCGGTCTTCTCCCAGTAGTGCGGCTTTGTGATGAGTTGCCACAGGCCCTTGTATGCCGCGATCGAGTGCAGTAACCAGTAGACGGGGTTGAGCAATGCCCATGGCCCCAGGTGGAACGTGCCGCGCTTGTACGGGCCCATCATCGAGAGGTAGATCATGATGACGTTGCCGATGACGAAATTCAACAGAGTGTGCCACTGCAACCAGATTGGGAACAGCGCAGCAAGGGCGTCGACGGGCACCGCGATCGCGAGTGCGGTGACGATGTACAACGGAATCACCCCGAGGAATGTTGCTGGCGTACCGGCGATGAGGAGCACGAAGCTCACGAAGCGCCGAATCCCGATCTGCCGCACAAGCGCCACAGGCTGGCGGGCGCACACAAGTGTGGTCTGCAGGTAGCCCTTGATCCACCGCAGCCACCCTCCGTTGCTACGACGCTATGACACCACCACCATCTGAACGTCAGAAGGAAACAATTCGCCGCTGGATTGACCAGGGCATTATCGAAGCTGAGCGGGAAGGCCCTCGCCTAATCCGGATCGATAGGGCGAGTCTCGACGGACTCGGCAAGCCCCTGCAATATGTGCGGGGTGAGTAACTGTGACGAAACACGAAATTCGCGTTTTGGACCGGGCTCGCGAATCCGCCGCCCCGGTCGCGACCTTTACCAACGGAGACACGATCGACCTCGTCGCGCTCACCGAGGGCTCTGAGAATCCCCGGTTTGAAGTATTTCTCTCAGGCTGGGCTCACGGTTTCGACGCGCAGCAAGCCGACGTCGACCGCCTCAACTATTTAGCCGACAGGCTCTATCACGAAATGCGCCGCCGCGCGCCCGTCAACCTGGTCGACCCGAACCGGCCCACCTATGCCGACCTTGAGCGGCGACGCGGCAACCATGAGCACGCCGAGCAGATCGACGCGGCCAACGCCCGCCGGTTTGCAGCAGCCAACGAGTTGACGGGGGCAATCTAATGACCGCGCCCACCTTCACCGGTTCGCCGGTCACACCCGAATTAGCCAACCGTCACAGCGACCCCGCCGCGATCCTTGCGGCCGCTCACAGCACGTTCACCCCATGGCTCGGCGACGACTACGACACCGACGCCCTCGACGCCGTGCTCGCTACGGCCGCATGCGAAAAGCTCACCGGCGACCCGGTGTGGCTGCTGCTGCTCAGCGGGTCAGGCAATGCAAAAACAGAGACCGTGCAATCGCTCGCGGCGGTCGGCGCGACCATCGTGAGCACCATCTCATCGACCGGCGCGCTACTCTCCGCAACCTCGAAGAGAGAGACAACCGCCGGTGCTACCGGTGGGCTGCTCTGCGAGATGGGACCGCGCGGAATCATCGTCATAAAAGACGTGACGTCCATTCCCAGCATGAATGCCAACATGCGCGGCGAAGTGCTCGCGGCGCTGCGCGAAATCTACGACGGATCATGGACGAGGCATGTTGGCACCGACGGCGGGCGGGCATTGAGCTGGGCCGGGCGACTGGTCACAATCGGCGCAGTGACCACAGCCTGGGATCGTGCCCACGATGTCATTTCGAGCATGGGAGACCGGTTTGTTATCGTGCGCATGGATTCCACCATTGGCCGACAAAATGCGGGCAGGCAAGCGATCGGCAACACCGGCCGCGAGGTAGCCATGCGCGACGAACTCGGCGCAGTCGTGGCCGAAGTATTGGAGCACGTTGGGCGACTTCCAGCTATTGACCTGACCGCTGAGGAAACCGACCGGCTGCTCGCGGCCGCCGATGTCGTGACGCTTGCCCGCACCGGGGTTGACTTTGACTATCAGGGCAACGTCATCGACTCCCACGCCCCAGAAATGCCGGCGCGGTTCGCGAAGCAACTAGCGCAGATCGTGCGCGGCGCGGTGGCGATTGGCATTGATCGGGCGGCGGCGGTCGAGCTAGCAATTCGCTGCGCTCCTGACTCGATGCCGCCCATGCGTTTGGCGATCCTTGACGACGTGGCAGAGCATCCCGACTCGGCGACCAAGGAAGTGCGTAAGCGACTGGGCACGCCAAGGACGACCGTCGACCGGCAACTACAGGCACTCACCCAACTGGGTGTCCTCGACGTTGACGAGCAAAAGAACACGTACAGCGGCCGAGCCTCGACGGTCTGGCGCTATCGCGTCGGCGAGGGTATTGATCCGGGCGCTCTGGCCCTAAAAAAGTGTCCAGAGATGTTACGAGGCCCCCAACCCCTGGTAAGAGTGTTGATTCACTTAGCACCTCTTGTAACCTCTTTGGACACTTTGACGAGGCGGGCGAACCTGCCGCCCCTGTGTCGTGCAGGTCATGCGGCAAACCGTTGCACCGGCTCGCGGTTGAGGCAGGCATCTGCCCGTCGTGCCCCGAGCAGGTGGCCACATGATCGGCGAGAATGGGCTCAAAAAGCGTCGAACTCGCATTCGATCGTCTGAGGCCCAAATAGGCCATCTGGTGCGAAATTCACGTTCGATACCCGTCACACCATCAGATCACTGCTCAGGGACGCTCAGGGGGTGTCTCGTGACCGAAATGGGCGCACGATGCGACCGGCACGCTCAAGTTCTTCCAGCACTCCGCCACCTGAGTTTCACCTCGCGTCAACTGCACTCGCAGACCTGAGACACAGATCTGCAACGAGACCAGACGGATCTCAGCTCACAGGGGTTAGCAATTGCCCTCACTCAGCACGCGGCCCAGCGCCCCTAAGAGCCCCACACTGCCAGCGCATCCGCTGAGGGCCTCTAGCCAGCACCCTCCATAATGCGGGGTGGGCTAGCGCCGGGTCGCTCCGAGACCAGCGTGGTCCTCGTCGGGTCGTCCCGTTGAGATCAACGGACACCGCGCCCCCACTGACACTGCGCCGCTCTTTCTTCTATCCGTCAACACAGCTACCTCGGCGACAGAGAACGCCCCCTCTCGTTTACAGCGACGAAAGGGGGCGTTCGTTTCGTTGATCGGCCTAGACGGCGCGGCGTCGCAGAGCGATCGCCCACGCGCCGGCCAGAGCCAACGCGAGGCCGCCAAGGGCGACCAAGGGTGACGCGTCGACGCCCGTCGCCGCGAGTTCAGGTGTTGCGTCAGGGTTCACCACGGGCACTGGCCAGTAGTTCGCGACATTGACGAGCGCGCCGATGTCGCTGGGTGAGATCTCGCCTATTACTTGCCATTCGCCGAGCGTGCTGAGGTTGACTGAGACCAGATCAGACCATGAGTTGGCGAGAATGCTGCCATCCGGCAGGAAAGATGCCCCGTACATCGTCTGGTCTCCTCCATCAGCCGAAAATGCAAAGACACCGGTTAATGGATCCCAAGTGAACATGTCGTCGTCACCGGACGAGGTTTGTACGTAAAACAGGCCGTCGAAGGGCGAGACCACGATGAAGTTCATAATGGCGTTGTTGGGGCTTTCCACCGCCGTGCCGACAGCACCGGTCTCAAGATCGACGACCGCGAGGTAGGTGTTTCGCGGCGAAGCAGTAGTGCGAAGACCCATATAGAGCTCCCCGTCTGGTGAGAACGCCATCGAAGTGCAATCGAACGTGGGGTTCCCGTCGGGCAGGTTGCCGGTCGGCTCGATACCCGTGGCGCTCCCCGCACCGGTCTGAAGGTCGACCGTCCACAATTGGCAGCTGCCCGGGTTTGAGTTGATCGTGTAGAGGACACCGTCTTCTGGATTGAACGACGCTCCAAGGATCGTCCCTCCCATGCCGATCGGGCTGAGCTTCTGTGTGCCAACCCCAGTGGTGGCATCGACGCTGTAAAGGTAATCGTCATTGAACCCAAACGCGTAAAGTTCTGGGTTTGGAGTTGCAGTGCCAGGCGTGCTCGCTGTTGCAACGACTGCGCTGCTCATTGCAACCGCGATCGCTATCGCGCTCGCAGTCAAGATACGAAGACCGTACACGAATATTCCTCTCGAAGGACTCTGCCGATTGGCAAAGGATTTGTTCCAATCGTAATTGCAATGTGTGGGTAGTTTTGTTCAAGGAAGAACGGAAAGCTGAGCCTTTGGTTGACTCGATTCCTTATGCCGCGAGTGCGACGGTGTAGTTCATGATTGCCTCGAACTCGATGGGAGCCAATTTCCCGAGCCGGCGTTGCCGTCGTCGGCGGTGGTAGCGGGCTTCGATCCAGTACACGATCGCCAGTCGCAGGTCCTCTCGGGTGGCCCAGGTGTGCGGGTCTAGGACGTTTTTCTGCAGCAGGCTGAAGAAGTTTTCCATGGCAGCATTGTCGGCGCTCGCGCCCACTCTTCCCATCGATCCGCGCAGCCCGAACTGGCGCAGAGCCCGCCGGTATTTCCGGGATCGGAATTGTCTGCCTCGGTCCGAATCGGCAATCACCCCGGCCGGGTTCCCGCGGCGGCCAACAGCGTCGGTGAGCGCGTCGAAGGCCAGTCGGGCCTTCATCCGATCGCTGATCGAGTAACCCACGATCCGGTTGCTGAACACCTCTTTCACGGCGCAGAGATACAACCGGCCCTCACCGGTGCGCTGTTCGGTGATGTCGGTGAGCCACAACCGGTTCGGTGTGTCCGCGGTGAACTCGCGGTTCACGAGGTCATCGTGCACCGCGGGACCCGGCCGGCGATGCTTCCAAGAGCCCTTGCGGCGATGCGCAGCCGAGAACATGCCTTCCTGCGAGAACACCCGCCACACGCGTCGTTCCGACACCTGCCAGCCGTCGTCGATGAGCTCGTCGCAGATTAGCCGGTACCCCTGACATCGGTCCTCGTCCCACACGTCCCGAGCCGCGTTGATCAGATGCGCTTCACCCCAATCGCGATCAGAGACAGGCTTGCAAAGCCACTGGTAGCACGCCTGCTTGGAGAAGCCGAGGACCCTGCACGCCACCGCGGCCGACACCCCAGATCGGGTGCCGGCCGCGGCCAATTCACGGACGAGCGGGAACACTATTTTGGGGACGCGGACCCGATCCGAAGGTTCGCTTGCGACAGATACGCCGACGCTTTCCGGAGGAACTCGTTCTCCATCTCCAGCTCGCGGATCCGCTGCAACATCTTCGCCTGCTCACGCTGCCCGCCCCCGTCACCGGAGCCCGCCGGAAGGATCCCGCGACCGGCGAGCTCGGCGTTTCGTACACACGCTTGCAACGCCGATTTCGAGATCCCCATATCCGCGCAGACCTGCTTTTGCGACATCCCCTGCGTGAGCACTAGAGCGACCGCGTCGCGCTTGAACTCCTTCGAAAACTTCATTGGCATGATTACATCCTTCCTGCCCCGACCAATCAGATCAAAACAGTCCCGGAGTCAACCAAAGCTTCAGCATTCCCAATTGATCCCGGATGATTGCCGTGCGAGTGCGGCGGGTTTCGCTAACTGTTCAATCGCCATACCAAGCGCCGCCGCCTCAGCCGCAATCTCAGGCGGGCGAATCTCGCGCTCGTTATCGCGGGTCCTGGGACCCGCGTTTATCGCTGGGCGCCTCGGCGACTGCCGTTCCAGTGCGGCGGGGAAGTCTGGATCGGTGGCAGTGGGCGCACCACCAGGCGAGGCCGCGCGGTCGGCAGCGGGTGGAGCAGCTCGGCCAGTCGGGATCGGTGGCCGGGAAGTCAAGCGACACGCCCAAATCGTCTAATACTGCCCAGATTGGCGCTGAATCTGTGCCGAAATATTGCCCGTATGTTGCCCGAGGCCCCCGAGGCACGAAAAAACCCCCGAGTTTCCGGGGGT
>Ga0105054_10012147_pt1 | contig 10590 bp, 17 predicted proteins | sample BON02_FD_78091 | JGI IMG/M metagenome (GOLD analysis project Ga0105054, IMG submission 78091) | Freshwater microbial communities from Lake Bonney liftoff mats and glacier meltwater in Antarctica - BON-02 (megahit assembly) | ecosystem: Environmental > Aquatic > Freshwater > Ice > Glacier... | reverse complement strand
GTGGATGTAATTTGTGGTGCCATTTTTGACTGATTCGTTTGAATACATATCATCGTCCTATCAAATATGTCCTTGTCCCTACAGGGGGGCCAAGACTCATAGGATCCCCTAAGTTGCAGATCATTTTCCACAAAATAGCCACTAAATATAGGTCTCTTTTGCGGAAAATGACCTATGAAGATAAGGGATCCTGTGGGTCTTCGCCACCCTGAAAATCGCTCGATGACTTGCGAGAGCTCTTTTGCAAAACAGCCTCATGAATATAATTATGTTGTACAGAAAAGCCCTCACACTTGAACATCAAGTCTGTCTTCACATGTACATGTAGCCTACCCCTTGCCCCCGTAGAGTCTACTAGCCTGCCCCTAGAAGTAGCCTGCCCCTTGCCCCCATAGAGTCTACACGTAGCCTGCTCCTAGAAGTAGCCTGCCCCCATATATAGCATACCCCTTGCCCCCATAGAATCTACACGTAGCCTGCCCCTAGAAGTAGCCTGTCCCTTGCCCCCATAGAGTCTACATGTAGCCTGCTCCTAGAAGTAGCCTGCCCCCATATGTAGCATACCCCTTGCCCCCATAGAGTCTACATGTAGCCTGCCCCTAGAAGTAGCATACCCCTTGCCCCCATAGAGTCTACATATAGTCTGCCCCTAGAGGCTATATAAGCCTGCCCCTTGCCCCCATACATTATGATGTTAACATCAAGTCTGATGTTCAAGTGTAGCCTCCCCAAGTCTCCATGTACAGGGTGGCGAAGACCCATAAGATGCCTTATCTTTACAGGTTATTTTCCGCAGAAGAGCCCTATAATTAGTGGCTCTTTTGCGGAATATGATCTGCAACTTAAGGCATCCTATGAGTCTTCGCCACCCTGTAGCCTGCCCCTTGTCCTCATAGAGTTTGGCCAAGAGCTAAAGCATTGAGGTAGTGCAACGAGGTGAGTGAGAGACAGTACGAACAGAGTCGCGCACGGATAGATGTGAACACGTTTTGCGTGTTGTAAAATTGATGTAGTGTTACGTGGTGCGACCTGTAGTGTAACGAGGCGAGTCACGTTCGCAGTCACGAACGGAGTCACAGAAGTACACAGACAGAGATGTTCTAAACACAGACAGAGATATTCGTAATGCAACTTAACGACATTTTAAAAAGAACCCATTTTTTTTCGATAATTGTAACGTGTTGAAAAAGAAACGAACCCTATTTCAATCTTCTGCTGTGTAGACCTAGATTCTGTGAGCATCAAAATGCATGCGGACCCGTCCTCTACACGGTGGCGAAGGCCCATAGGATCCCTTATCTTTAAAGGTCATTTTCCGCAAAAGAGACCTATATTTAGTGGCTGTTTTGTGGAGAATGATCTGCAACTTAGGGGATCCTATGAGTCTTCGCCACCCTGTAAAGATCTTTGTTCTCCCACCACCCCCCCCTCCCTCAGCTCTATCGAAAAAGAAGGCGTTTTGCATAGAATACAGGGCTCTGTGGGTCAAAAGTACGGCTCTTTTGACATTTTCATCATATTTGTTGTCTTCAAATGAAACACCACGTTCCAGTATTGTAGGATTGTAAAAGAGCCCTGCAAAAATAGGGCTTTTTTGCAAAAGAGATCTAACAATTTAGGACATCACGTTTCAGTATTGTCCTAAATTGCTAGATCTCTTTTGCAAAGAAGCCATATTTTTGCAGGGCTCTTTTACAGAAGAGGGTTCGCAATTTAGGGCGCCTGCAGCACGATGCCACCCCATGTACAGAGTGGCGAATACTCGTAGGATGCCTTCAGTTGCAGGTCATTTTCTGCAAAAGAGCCACTAATTATAGGGCTCTTTTGCGGAAAATGACCAACAAAGATAAGGCATCTTATGGGTCTTCGCCACCCCATGTAGTGTCGTCGTGATCCATTAGAGGGCTTTCGAATCGCAAAAGAGCTCTATAAAATAGCGCTATATTTGATCAGAAGAGCTTTTTGTTGTAGATGAAAATGCGATGATCTTGAATTGATTCAAATGGTATCGAGGTGCAGGGTTTTCGTCCCAGAGTCTGCTGTCTATGCTGCAGTGAGGCAAAAATAGCAAGAACAACTTGAAACAGGCCAAACACAACACGCCATGACCAAACAACGTTTTGAGTGTTCACTCCGTTTGAGGACATGATGCGCAAAGATCTCAATATTTTAGTTGTGATAAATTGTAGTGTCCTGGGTACTACAATTCATCACAACTAGAATATTGAGATCTGGATGCCCATATATTAGGCCAAACACAACACACCATAACCAAACAACGTTTTGAGTGTGCACTCCTTTTGAGGATCATGTCCTGGGTACAGGGTGGCGAAGACTCATAGGATGGCTTATCTTTATAGGTCATTTCCCGCAAAAGAGCCCTATCATTAGTGGCTCTTTTGCGGAAAATGACCTGCAACTTAAGACATCGTAAAGTCTTCGCCACCCTGTGCTACAATTTATCACAGCTAGAATATTGAGATCTGGATGCCCATCTATTCTGAATACAGCGATGTATAAAGAGTCTGAGAATAAGACCCAAGAGCCCCTTGAGCATAAAAAAGATGTCATGATTGTGTTTCTGACGAACTGTAAGATTCACTAGAATTGTAATCTAGAATTGAATTTTTGATTTTTTTGCCTTGAACAGGTAGCCGAAGGCTACATGTCTCTTCCAGTCTTAAGTTGCAGGTCATTTTCCGCAAAAGAGCCATTAATTATAGGGCTCGTTTGCAGGAAATGACTTATAAAGATGGCTATCATGTCTCTTCCAGTCGACTTGACAACAGTGGTCAGAACTAAATTGCTTAATACCAAAATATTGCCAATGCATTGGCTTGTGCAAGCTGACGAGTCTTATGACTCCGACTCTTATCCTCGTCAATGAGGCCGAGCTCTCGTCTTGATTTGTCCTTGGCTGTCGTAGCTTCGTCAGACCCTCCAGCCCACCTGGCAGACCTGCCAGCCCGCTACAGGGTGGCGAAGACTCACAGGAGTCCTTATCTTCCACAAAAGAGCCACTAAATATAGGTCTCTTTTGCGGAAAATGACCTATAAAGATTTATCTTCGGTCCCCCAGCCGCTCTGGCAGCCATGTAAATCCGCTGCAATCTTCCAGATTGTGCTCCAGTAGTCCCGCCAGGTCCCCAAGCCGCTCTGGAAGCCCTCTAAAACTGCTGCACATATCCAGAGTTAGCTCCTGTAGACCTGTCATGTCCCACAGCTGCTCTGGTAGCCCCATCACCCCGCTGCACCCTGCCAGATCGAGCTTTTTAAGCCCCGTCAGGTCCACCAGGCGCTCTGGCAGAACCGTCAACCTGCTACACTCCAGATTAATCTCCACTAGCCTCATTAAGTCACGCAGCCACTCGGGTAGCGCCAACACAAAATCATTAGACACTTTGATCACCAGCACGAGTTCCTTCAAGCGTCACACATCTTCTAGTACTTTCAAGATATTGTGCTCTGTTTCTTTCGAGAGAAGAGATGCCTGAAACACACAAACCTGTCGTTAAATCTTGAACACACAAACCTGCCGTTAAATCCGAACTTTCCCAGACCTTTGCGCAGATATATGCAGCAGCACCTTTCCCAAAACGGTCTAGATTGGGGATCTCTGGCCTGAATGATGATGCCATTCGACTTTCTAATATGTGCAACGGGAGTAACCCTTCTCCTTTTGGCTCCTTATTCTGATGAGCAGTGACATCGGGGCCACTGGGATTGCTGATGGGGCGCTCTTGGCGATTGCGACCTATATTTAGTGGCTCTTTTGTGGAAAATGATCTGCAACTTAGGGGATCCTATGGGTCTTCGCCACCCTGCACACCATCTCTGCCAACACAACTAATGTGTTGCATCTCGCCAAGATGGGGCGCTCTTGGGCGATTGCGGCTGAATCATCAATGCCATCACACCACCAGCCTGCTTGTTTGTGGACGTTAAAGGCACACGCCCACGCACATGCTCACGCTCACACACCTACACATACACCAATACGGTCACGCTCACGCACACGCACACGCACACGTATACACATTCACATGCACGCAGACACAGGCGCAGACACAGGCACACGCATACGCGTACGCGCAGGTGCAGGGACAGGGACAGGAACACGTATCACAAACACACATGCACGCAAGCACACATGCACACACGCACGTACACACACAAACACACAAACACACACAAACAAACACACACGCACACGCACACGCACACGCACATGCACATGCACACGCACACGCACACGCACACACACACCCACATCAACACCCACACCAACACCCACACCCACAAATAAATCCATACGCACACACAAATTAGAATAAGTTGAATTCAAAATTGACGCTGCAAGAGTAAATAAGATGCCAAATAAACACATACCTTTGCGACTGTATCTTGCGGCTGCGTCCTCATATGCCTGCCCATCAGGTTTGCGGTCCAGCTCCGTGATCTTGGCGAGATGCAACACATTAGTTGCGTTGGCAGATATGATGGTTTTTGTGCTGGTGCCGATTGAGGAAGATGAAAGGGTGGTGCTGCTTGGGGTGGTGCTGCTTGGGGTGGTGCTGTTTGCAGCTCCATCTAGAGAGCGCCAATCTATCAAACGCTTGTTGCACGGGCCAGACATTGCTGGCACCAGGTCTCAATGTATCAAGAAGAGAACTCGCCACGTTTGTATGTGCATGTTTTGTGCGCGTGCCGTGTATGTTTTGCTGATCTACTTCCGTTATCACAATACGTGCAAGTAAGGACTTCATCTCGCCATGTTGAAGATGACACGTCTTGCCATCTTTACATGTGCCGTTGATCCAAATTTTGCAAAGCATGACTTCATGATTACCATGTGCAAGATGACACGCGCCTCCCAATACAGGGTGGCGAAGATTCATAGGATGTCTTATCTTTATAGGTCATTTTCCGCAAAAGAGCCCTTTAGTTGGTGGCTCTTTTGCAGAAAATGACCTGCAACTTAAGTCATCCTAGAAGTCTTCGCCACCCTGTACGCAATGTCCTTCCTTAAAATCTAAAAGAACCTGGACAAAACCACTGAACGCGAACTAATCTGCTCCCCTTTCTCCCATGTGCAAGATGACACGCGCCTCCCAATACGTAATGCCCTTTCTTAAAATGTAAGCATAGTGCAGTCTTCTGTGAAATATGCTCTGAGATTTTGGGGATGTTTTCATGAAGCAAGCAATAAACCAGTCTGCCAAGCGAAATTTTGCCAAAGACCGACCCTGCCTCTGCAGCAGCAGCAAAAACCTGCATGCGCTGGTCGGCGTCTTCAGTCTCCAGAAATTGAGACACTGGCAAATGTGTGAGTAGTGCTTCTAGTGTCACGAGGGCTTTAACCGATTCTTCTTGTTCTGCTGGTTGGAACGAGGTTGAATGTAAGTAAATCAGCACATTTTCCGCAAGCTGTGTCGCTCGTTGATGGCTTCGAGACGCATGCAGGATGTTGCAAATACAGACCACATTCCGCATGGGCCACCCAACCTCAGTGACAAGAGGAGGCTTGCTCAGGAACCACTCGACGAGGCTGTCAGATACCAGGTTGAGCTCCGCCAGGACCTCCAAAAGCATAGGCTCGTTGCGTTGTTCTAATCCCATATTGTCAAAGGAGTGAAGCTCGAATGGAATCTTGGCTTTATTTAGCACCCGTAGCACCCGAATGCGCTGGTCCACTTTTCCAGTCTGCATTACTGTGTGGAGCGCCGAGTGAAACGCAAATTTTCGAAGCCCTTGGGCGTCGACAAGTTTGGTTAGAGCCTGAAATAATGTTTCGTGTTCTAATCTCTTGAAATTCGGTGAGTGCACACGACCAATCAATAATTTTGCAAGTTTTGAGGCTCTTTCGTGAAAAGAGGCACCCGCTGCCACAGCAGTCTTTTCACAAATGAGCAGCACGTGACAAATAGGCCATTTACCGTCAGAAATTAAGAGTGATCTCACGTCTGACAAAAGCCAATCTACAATTCCGTCTGAGAATAACCTGAGATCGGCGATGGCCTCGGCAACCTCTAAATTGTCCGTATGCTCCAATTTCTGCAGAAGCACATCCTCGTTGACTGTACTCAACACGATGCACTCCTCAACCTGCTTCTCGATTTTGTCAACCTCTTGCAGTAAAGAACTCAACCCCTTTATCAGCGCAAACTGGATGTCTTTGAGGACATCCGGCTCGGCATCAAACATCTGCAGCATCTGTTTCAGCGCACCTGCCCTCCCCTACGAGCAATGTTCCATCTGAGCGACCTGTGCGATGGACAAAATTGCGGCCCTTCTCATATGCCACAAACACCTAGCGTCTTCTGACATTTTTTGCAATGCTGCTTTCATCCCGTCAGTAGGCATCTTGAATTGCTGCATTTCTGAGAGAAGGAGATCGAGTCTGTACTTGTTGTTGGACTGCTGTCTAAGGTTGGCAGCGACGAGTACAGACTCATCAGCCATCTGAGGCTGCAGGAGTACCTCAGACGAGTACCGATTTGAAGTCACGTTCTTTCCACTGCATCTGGCACACAAACGAGAGTATCTCAAGATACTCTGTGGCTACAATCAATAATTCTTTGATCTCAGACTTTCTAACTGGACTCTGAATAGATCGCACAACAATGGCCTCAACTCGATGCTGCGCATAGAGCTCCACACGCTGTGTCGGCATGGTATCATGCTTCTTGTACACTTCAATCGTCAGACTGAGAAGAAAGGGGTTTGTCGATAGCTCCGGATTGCGTCGTTTGGTTTGGGCCAGCTGCTGCATGAACCAGTCCATCTTTTCTGAAGAAGCAATGCGCTGTTTGATCATGTTCAGCTGGCGTGAGGGGCTCAAGCTTAACGACGCCAAACTCGCCTAGACGTAGACACGCACGGCTCTTTGCGTAGCTGTGCTTGCGTATCGAGAGCAGCATCCGCAGAGGCACGCCTGCTTTCACCACCTTCATAAGGCTACCGAGCACCGAGGTAGCCTCATCAAGGCCATCGACGTGTATCAACACCTGGTTCAAATCTAACAATTCTGCCATTGGTTGCATCACGCCCTGTGTGAAGTAATGGGCTAGGAAAAGCTCCACTAATTCGCGTAAACTGTCCGACTTCTGACCCTCAATGCGCATTATTTTCAACTCTCGAACCCAATTTTCTGAAAGCAACGCTAATAACTCAGCAGCCTTCATGAACACAGGAACTAACCCCTACTGTCCCTCTAGCGTCTTGCTCCTGCACTTCATAACAGCAGCGTACACAATCTGAAGCATCGTCACCGTCTTTCCCGACGCTGGCGGTCCAATCAAGCACGCCTGATGAACACCCGAATCCTGAGTCATCATTCGATCGAGAAATTTGCCAGCAGAATCATTCCGCTGTCCTTCGCCCTCTTGTCCCAAATCTACTTCGCCTGACCTAATTCCGAAGCGTTGGCGCAAGATATTCTTCTCTTCTTCGCCTTCAGCATCCTTCTTGCGCTGATCTTCCTCATGCTTCTTTTTATGTTTAAACTCTTGCATCTTTTCTTGCAATTGTATATCGCTAGTGCATTTCAACTTTCTTGCATCGCCATCTTCACATTGCAGCAGAGCCGTGGTAAGCGATGAAGTACCTTTCTCCTAAAACCACCTTTCAATTTCTGCGCGTTCATACGTCTTGCCGTCTGACCACTTGAAGGGACCTTGCATAATTTGAAGCGAAATCGGACAGATCAAGTCTTTCTGTGTAGCATCACTACCAGAACCAATTTTATCATCGAAAGATTCGCCCGAAAAGAGCACGAGCGGAATGGATTCGCCGTCAATCTCTCGCCGTTCTCCACTAGCAGAGTCGACAAAGAAGCTTACTTGTTCCTCGAGCTGAATGACATAGGACTGCAAAATCCCCTGGACAATAACGTCACCAAAAAGTCCAATTTGCTCTGCCGTGCACTCGAACCTCGATTTTTTGCCTTTACAAATTTCTTTAGATCCGACCAAAATTTGTCAAAACAGTCATGGAGTATTGCCTCATCTTGATTGATTTCGTGTCCTTCGTTATAGTAGAGTTTTGCATTGTCAACCCCCAGCGTGACATCACGATGAAACGCCTCTGCAGGCAGCTTGCCATACACGGCGTACTGTCCGCTGTTGAGTCTTTCTTTAATGATCCCAGAATCCATCGGTTCATAGACGATTTTTGCGTAATCTCCGAGCTCAGGCACCTCAGGATGCGTAGGTCCTGCAAATGGCGATACATAGTCCCTGTTGAGAATCCCATGGCCGAGCTTGTCGAGAATCGTGTTGCACGCGATATGCCAATTATTCATTGGTTCCCATGAGTCCTCAGCTTTGACCTTTCTTTCAAATGCCTCCGCCATAGCATTGGGTTCTGCTTCAAAGGAGAAATCTCGATCTGTTCTTATGGGCCCCATCAGCTGGCGCTGGAAGACGCGCCAAACACCGCAGACCTTGCACGACTATTGGTTGAGCGCAGCGCACAGGCACATCTGTATCTGCGAGAGTACCAACCCGACCTGAACTCGACACAAACGTGCAAAACTCGTGCAAGAGTAGACTACTGCATCCTGCAGCCCCTGCAGCAGAGGCATCCTCGAGCTTGCGCATTTGAAGATGCTTAAAGAGCAGGAGTGACGCCTGCTTGGGCATTGCATCACTCGCCGTGTCGGCGCCAGAACGATCACGATCATCCAGACCACCATTTCGTCGTAACGTTACAGCCCCAGCCATAGCCATTTTCACGAGTTGTATGCATTCGGAAAGTCAAACTTGCGGCCAGTCTTGCAGGTATAAGCCATCAACATCTTTCTGGGTGACGTGTTACACGTCGAATTTTCTCTCGACTTCGTAGGCAGAGTCAGTTTGAAACTCGCCGCATTTTTCCGTTTAGTCATACAATAGGGATTGGAAACCATCTTTGCAGCATCAAAGCCCAACCCCAACGAGTCTCCTGCCCCGAGATAACCGTAGAGCTCACGCGCGAATGCTACATCATCTTCATCACTCACAGAGGTTGCGTGGCAAATAACAAAATCTATATGCTTAGAGAGGGCCTGCGCAATTTGATCGCTATTGCACGCATTTGCTATAATGACACGAAGCCTTTTGCCACTGGCTATCCAGCTAGCTATGAACTTCTCAAGGTCCTGTGCTGCGAGATCTTGTTCGAAAAGTGACAACGCACTTTTATGGCCATGCCACGCAAAATGTAGAATAATAGGATTGTGCTCTCGTAAACCCCTCGACAGATCGACCGTACTTGCGAAACAACTGTGCTGGAATTGAAGTTTGTCTCCCCACAATTACGATCCCAACGTGCGCATGAAAGCGTTTTGTATCTGCTCAATCTCTTGCTTGAGACTCAGCTGTGATGAATCCACGTTGTGGGCACCTACAGAGAGAATGCGGTAAGGCAGCGCAGGCAGCACTGGGTCTGGCAATTCTGCCCAATTTTGCGCCGGCACCCACGCAATGGAAGCGTCTCCAGATTTCGCACGTCTGTCATTATATTCCTGCATCCCCCCTTCCAAAGAAGTCTCTTATTTTGCTGCTGGCATCATCGAAGGACCAACGACGTTTGTATCGGAAACGTCAAGAGATGTAAGGGATGGTGCTCCGGCTACAATTTGAGCAGCGATCGCGTCCACATACTTTGTGCGGACTACCTTCCTGCATTGCTCCCCCTTCTCCAGCAGATCCCGTAGACATGAAGTATCATCTGTCAAACCGTCTACTAGAGTCATCTCTCTATTTCCATCTGCTGGGAGCCTCACGATTCTCAAGATTTGGCGTATCCTTTGCTTCCCTCCAATTATCGAGTTCAAAACACTTTTTGAAAATTCGGACCCTCGTATCGCGACTTTCATTCCAGGTATGACGGCCTTTGATTTGTGTTATGATCGACCTCTTTTAATCGAAATCTGCTTGAGTATCCGTTGCTCTCCATTGGCCACTATAGTGAACATGGAGAATAATGAAGCCGTCCTTTCCAGCCAGCTCTGTGTTCACAATCATCTCTCGAGAAATTTGAGCCAATATTCCTGCTCGATCAGAAGAACGGGCAGAGAGTTGTTGGCTGTGTACGGGAAGTCACTAAATGCATGCATGGTTACTACGCTTGGTTTCTTTTTCAGTTCTTTGAGCAAAAATTAGACGCCATTGAAACCTAACGGTCTGGTTGTCTTATCCACAGGAGCATTGAAGAACGTGGCTGTCAATTGTGCCTCAACTTCTGCTTCCGTCAGCTCAGAGCTGGCTCAGCTGAGTACGTACGATGGGTGTACACCAGCTTCTGACTCGTGCATCGTCGACGCAATCTACCGGGCAGCACAGCATCTGTTAGATAGAATCTTTGCAGAAAGCAAACGGCAAATTGCCAACAGCAAAATATTCACAAGCAAGGTGGGGGTGATCAGATACCTCGGACTCTGCCTCTGTACATCGCACCACGGCATCGGCACCTTCCAAAGCCATGCCAGCTCCCTTCGAGTCCATCCCAACTGTAGCAGCATCATCTGCAATCTGCCAAGCAGCACCGTTTTGAGACGAGTTGTTCGCACATGGCACATTGAAAATTGTCACAGCGCAGTATATATGT
>Ga0105054_10012146_pt1 | contig 10592 bp, 12 predicted proteins | sample BON02_FD_78091 | JGI IMG/M metagenome (GOLD analysis project Ga0105054, IMG submission 78091) | Freshwater microbial communities from Lake Bonney liftoff mats and glacier meltwater in Antarctica - BON-02 (megahit assembly) | ecosystem: Environmental > Aquatic > Freshwater > Ice > Glacier... | reverse complement strand
TATATATATATGTATGTGTACATATTACATATATATATATATATATATATATATATGTATATATATATGTATATATATATGTATATATATATGTATATACATATGTATATATATATGTATATCGTCAACTCACTCCAAAGCCGTATTCCAAAGTTATTAACTGCCTTCACTTTTTCTGTGTGCCTGTATGTAGTCGACTCACTCTAAAGTCGTATTCCAAAGATATTAACTGCCTTCACATTTTCTGTGTGCCTGTATGAGAAAGTATCAAGTGTAATCTGGGGATGCACGCATTCATGAACACACCATCCATTGTACCATACCGTAATCTTGGTAATTCGAATGAGTTCTCGCCCAAAATCTCCCGTCAATCTCGACGAAGGAGTGGAGGCCTGCATTGAAAGACCTACTGTAAATGGGTCCGCGCGAATTGCCCTGCTTATATATTCTTTCGAACGTCAGCGAGAGGCCCACACTACAAAAAAATAAAACAGCAAGAACAAGAAGAAAGATTGAGTCGAACAGGAAAGCTACATCATTTTGATCTAAAAAAGGAGGCGCTGTCCAAATCCAAAACATGTAAAAGAGGAGTTGTCGTGGTAGATGATGTTTGTTTTACGTACCGTCCTTTGTTTGTGACTGGCGTCACTATCAGCCCTGCTCAGACACAAGACGCAAAACAAACACAATAATGAGAATCACACCGGATATCAGATCCTAAAGACAAGCATCAGCACCCTCTAATGTCATTGATCGAAAGCACTTGTGAATATTCGGATCGTTTTTGTAACCAACAGGTACTTTGCCTCAATAAGAGCCGTATGCTCACCTAGAGGCCCAACGCGAGGGGGGCCCGATCCCGGCCAGTCAAGAGTCGTTATTTCAAAAACTTTTGATGAGATCCATATCCCACGGTAACTGCCACCTGACAAATAAGACCAAACCAAAGCCACAAGCATAAAAAAATACACATACAAAGACGGGGACTTGATAAGAGAGCCAGAATACGGTCGCCCGGCCGCGAATGTGAGGCACAGACGAAGGAGGTGGGAAAGTAACAAGGTACAGCATGTGCCACACAGAAAGTTGATCTTCAAGATTTGCAAGTTCGCGGCAAGAGGACCAGGGGAGCAGGGAAAGGGAGGAAACCAAGAGATTGACTGAAAGAAAAGAGCGCGTCGACAATGCCTCGTGTCTGCACCACACCTTGCGCAAGACCGGCCTTGTCGGTATTGATGTCGAAAGTGATTGTGATTGTGTCTAAATTGGCATATACCCCTGCGATTGGATAAGCAACAACCCAGTATCAGAGAAACAAAATAAGTTTTGCAACTTTGCCAAAATTATTGTTTAAGCTTTTGAAAAGATGGCAAGGCGTTCTGACCATCAAGATTATCTGGGTCATCAGCAACCAGCGAAATAACTAAGGGAGCATCGACCACATTATTGACCTGCGACTCTACATGTTGCATCAGGCAGATCAACATGGCAATGGCTAGCAGTATCCTGGCTGCTGTTTGTGTGGAGCGCGCTTTTCTCCTCGCAACGTTGGCAGCTGCATGCACTTCTTGTCGTCCCCTATTTGCAGTTCCATTCTTGCCTTCTGTCGTACCTTCACACACTCGCAGTGTCCCTCTTCTCCGTTCTCCCTCCCATTCCGCCTTGTTGCGTAACTGTCGGTAGCAAAGGGCAGGCTGTTGGTGAGTATTGCAGGCGCAGATCTTGTAATCGTAGATCGATTTGATTGGGTAATTGCAGCTCGATAAGGTAGTACACCTACAGTATTCAATTGTTTTTCCTCTGATCTTTTCTGTGTGCTTTTGCAAAGGATCGCATGATGTCTGTGTGCTTTCGTCTTCCACGTGTCTATGTGCTACCCCCGATCCCTCCGTTTCCTCTGTTCTCCACCAATGACGGAGATACTTCGCCATCATCGCACGTTTGACTGCACGCGTCACTTGTCCGTCGCCATTTCCCCTTCAGAAAACGGCCGGGTTGGCGCGACTTTGCCATTCTTATTATTGGAGTCGTCACCGTGACTTGACTCGACCGTGATGTCTTTGGACACTCACCTACACAACACCCTTACATGCAACCACCCTCCACCACACACTTCACGCTCCACACGGCATGTCCGCACACTTGATAAGATTGTTTCGAAATGTTCCTCTCAGAGTCAGTCATGCTCACATAACTGAAAGCATTCCATGCAGGAGGTCAAGTGTGCATGTCCCGAGTGTGAATTCCCAACCTTGGCGCTTTACCAATAATAGCCTCGGTCCCCCCCAGCCCATTCCTTGTCTGTTTGCCTGTTTCTATGAGTCTGTGTTGTGTGTGTATGCTTTCTTCTCTACCTGTCTTTGTACCTGTGTTGCGATCGCTGCGTGGTTTGTGTTTGGTTTTGTATTCATAACTACCTTTATGTTCTCTTTCATCTTTCTCTGCGAATTCAATACATTTCTTATGACGGTGCTCTTGTTATATGCTTGACCCTGCTCATATGTCTGTCCTCCTTTTCTATCTGCATGTTTTTTTATAATTCTAATTCCTGCATATGTGTATCTAAACATACATACGCATTTCCCTCCTCTTCCATTTTCGTACACATTTATCGCCATATTCATATATAATGTTTGTAGTATGTACTACATTTATATCTACGGTTTTGTTTGCTTTCTTCTTTTTCCGAAACTTAATACACACCTGTGTTACGGCGTCTATTGATGTAATCATATCCCTACTCATATTCTAATCCTCTGATTCCTTGTGTACTTCCACTTTTCAACCTGTACATCCACCAAAATCCGGTCCTCTGCTACCTTAGTCCTCCAGACAATAAACTCTACCATGACATACATGTGTGAATATATAGAAACTAAATAAAGACATGTCTACAATCAAAATATCTTATAATACAATCAAAAAGAACTTATAAACGTAATACACATGTTAAACACAAAACAATGAATAATAATAAATCCACATAATAATCATGTTTAACATAAATAATGTTTGTAAATCCAAACTTAATCTACCATGATGCATCTGTGTTTTGTTCTCTTCCTTGTTTGTTTGTATGTTTGCGTATGCGAATGTCTTCTTCACAACAACGTGCGAATGAATACGTCAAATCAATATCCATGTGTCCGGGATATTGTCAATATTCAATAAATCAATATTCAAATGTCCGGGGTCCATTGCGGGAGTGCCGTTCGATTCGACCAGGCGCTTCCGGGCTTCCTTATTACTGCCATCCATTTGTGTGCGTTTCGGCTGTACTCGTCTCGCTAGCAGTGTGGATTCAAACCCGAAAAAAAGAAAAAAACTCACCGGCAGAAAAGTAGATAAAACAAACAAATTTAGTTAAGCGTACCAATTAGCAAACATTCAAATGTTTTGTACGAGTATAGGTACCTCAATTTCTATTCACCTCATCGTGGTGAGGTTAATAATCTCTAGGTGGGTCGAGTGGCGCACACTAGAAACGAGAAATACTTGTTGATTTGACCTTAATTCTTTACATTTTTGATGAACATCAGGGTCTAGGTAGAACCTGTCTTGGGTAGGTCCTACCACAAAATCGTCACGGCCCCCTAGATAGGTACTACCTAGCCCTGTATAGGTACTACGCCACCTACTTTTCTGCCGGGGCGCGCGGCAAGCGGAGGGGCTTTAGCCCCGGAGCTACCGCGCGCCACTCGCAGTCAGCCAGAGTCCAAATGGATTTCTTCAAAAAAATCTGGCACGGTTTTTAAAAAAAGACCTGGCATAGAAAACCTGCCACTCGTGTGTCGAAATGACATTACTGCACCTCCGTCTGTGTGTGTTCCTGATGTACCTGGCGCGCTAGTTGCGTGGATTCCAAACCAAAAAAAAATTGAAATGCGGGAGTGCCTTCGAGCCAGGCGCTTTTGGCTCTCTTATTACTGCATTCTACCTGTGTGGCGTTCCTGCTGTAATTGGCGCGCTAGCTGTGTGGTAACAAAAAAAAATTACAAGACAAAACACAACATAAAAATAACAATAATACTACAAATAATTAAAATCCCTCAATACATTCCCAACACACAAATACATCCACTTCAAAACAACATTCATATTTCCAAGGTCCATTGCAGGAATGCCTTTTTGAGCCAGGTGCTTCCGGGCTTCCTTATTACTGCACCCCACCTGTGTGGCGTTCCTGCTGTAATTGGCGCGCTAGCTGTGCGGTAACAAAACAAAACAAAACAAAATTGACCTTGTAGAGTGTTAATCTTAGTCGGCACGTAGAATAGTTCTGGGCGGAGTTGCAGTTTTGGTAGGACCGTAGGAAGAGCTACGCGGTCCGAGTGGATGTACTTCCAGGGGTTTTACTTCGAGGTCAAGGCAGGAGGCAAATAAGGAGTTTCAGGTTTTATAACAACAAACAAACTTTGAACAAACAAACAAGGCCACGTGCGGCGACCCGGCTGCTGCTCCAACTTATTGTCATGGATCTGAAAAAGATGACACAGAGCGTGCCACACAATAGTAATTTTGAAAAATACAGTGACACACAGTAGTAATTTAAAAAAAAATAGTGATTCTGAATCGAATAACAGATTACAAAAGTAATCTGTGGATATTTACAAAAGTTATTTTGAAACATTATTGACACACAATAGTGCAAATTACAAAAGTAATTTGTAAACACGTCGGCATTTGAAATTACTATAGTGATTTCTTAAAATTGCATATTATAATTTAACAAGTGTGTTTTTCTGATGGGTTCAGTACCCCTACCCCGTTTGGTGAAATTTTGCTAGGCCGGGTACACGACAGCGTGTACTCGACGTTTGTTGTGTCTGAATACGTATCAAGTAAAATATTGAGGTGCCGACCAACAATCTCAGGTGTGTCCCCCTGTGCACCTGCCACCATGTTAGGTTTTCGTTTCGAACAAGACACTTTCATTGTTAGTCCACAGTCCGTCTGCTTCTACATGAAATATTCATGGAGTAGTTTTCACTTTCTCCCACGAGAAATAGACACGCAGTAGCCCTTTTGTGCCACGACAATCTAAAACACGTCATTTTAAAACCAAGTGAATGTCGACTACACGCACACACCACAATGCCTACAAACATGATTGGTTCCAAGTCCAAGATCCATTGCGGGAATGCCGTTCGATTTGGTCGGGAGTCCGCGGACTGCCTTTGTACCACGCACCATGCGTATGCGTTTCTGCTGTAATTGAAGTGCTAGCGTCACGGTTGTGGTGGTTATAATAAACAAAAAACAAAAAAATGATGAAACCCAACGAACAAACTTGAACAAACAAATAAACAAAACAAACAAACCCCGGGACCGTAACGATTTCCCAATATTGAATTAATGAAACACAGTAATACATTTCAGCTCCTCAATTTTCTTGAGCACCCGTTATGCGCACTCGTATGCGTTCTTAACTTCTCGAGAGGGTTAGCGGTGTGGCGGCTTTACAGACAAACAAACAAACAAACGTCAAAGTTGAGTGACAGATGCGTGCAATGCACGTGTGAAGAGTGCGATGGGACTGGCGGCCAGCCCCGGGCAGAGCCCGGAATGCCAGTGCCTGGAGCGGGTCTGCAGTCCTTGGCTTCACTGGCCCGGAAATGTGCCCTTTCAGGGCCGTACAAGCTGATACTTGTGCGTGCCGCTTATGATCTGCAAAATTGGAGACCACTCGATCAACACTGGCGGCCGACCGGCAGCCGACTCCAGCATTTGCGGGGCAACAACAGCAGAAGCGACACAGCCCAAATGCTTCCACTGCATGCCCTCTGCGTGCGCGCGCTGTGCCCCTAGTTGCGCGTGTCTCCCCTTGCTTTTTGTCCTGGAACACAACTGGAACCAACAGGTCTAAGTCGCCGGACAAAGCACTTTGTGTGCGCGAATCTTGCCTTTGCTGGCGTGGGCCTTGCCCCTGCTTGCACGTGCGATTAATGCCTGCGTGCCCTGCACCTGCCTGCGCGTGCCTTGTCAGTGCCTGCACGTGTGATGTGTCTTACATTTGGTCGACATGTTCCGAGTCAATTGCGGTAAGTTTCCCGATGGAAACCTCCTAGATAGCCTTAGTTCCTCAGAGTAGAGTGACGTGCAGTAATTTATGTGTGTTGTATATTGGGACCTATTGAGTGCCCAGAAGCCATCGTAGGTAAAGAAATTTACCCGAGCGGGTGTTGTTTTGTACTGTTGTTGAGTGCAGATTATGTTAGAATTTAGAGGACCTTCTCAATTCTTCGGCCACGCGCGGCGACCTGCTGTCCCAAGGTATGGCACAAATACCCCTTTTAGTACGATTTTGCTAGACCGAGTACACGACAGCGTGTGCTTGATGTTTGTTGTGCCTGAATATATATCATGGCATATTGAGGTACCTTGTGCCCCCCTGTGCACTTGCCAGCATGTTAGGTTTGCTTTTCAAACAAGACAATTCTTGTGTGAAATAGTCACGCAGTGGCTCTTTTGTGTCGCGAAAGATTTAAAAAACACTGACATCATTTTAAAACCATGTATCAGTGGCAGTTCCTTTCAGCGTCGGGCTGAAACACTTGCATTGTGCGAGGCGAATCAGCACGGATTGTGAATCACTTACGGCGGAGCTTCGCACGAGCCCGAGGTCAAAAACTCCCAGAGGAGTTTACATTCGTCAATATCCCGGCCAGAAGAACAAGATGGTCACGAGTCTGATTTGTTGCGGGGTCAACAGGCTCATTGCCGGGTTCAGTAGTTTTTAAATGCGAAATACTCACAGTGTCTCCTTCAAGTTGACCTCTTTGGTGCGGGTCTCTCTCCTTCGGGGTTTTCCTTTTTGTTTTTTGGGAGCAACAAGTGTTCCTTTGCCTGGTCATGGGAGGTGGAGGATTTTGCAAACCTCCCTGAGACTTGGGACCCCAGTACCTAGGAATCTTAACACTTTTTAGGATTCTCACTAGTGAGACCGAACGAACTTTGGACTCACCCAGACAACGCAGACACCAGGACAAAAGCTCCTGGTCATCAACTTGAACAAAGTAGTTGTGGGCGTGTTCGGAAAGGAAGATCAGGGGATCGGTATAGCCAGCGACGTAGTCAAAGTGGATGGGGAGGAGTTTTCCATTATAGAACCTCCGGCCACCCCAGGTTCTATGACGGGGAACACGGCGAGGTGGTACGTTGGCGATCTATTTCGTGTGTTCGAGTTCCTTGGCACGACCCTAAGGAAGCCCCAGAACCATAATGATTCCCTCATATTGTTTTGACGAAACAAAGTGGCAACACACGAGGACTGCAAGGACTCGCGAGCCGCTGTAAGGAGAGGCCCGTGGTATTTACTTAATCAGGGAGTGTGACTTTCTTGCACGAATGTGCACGAACATGAAATCCTGGGGAGAGGCCTGGGGTGGTCACTTGAGTTGTGCAGGTATGAATGGAACTTTGTTGAACAAAAATGATCGAACATAAAGCCCAATGCATTAGCATGTTGTTTTAAACAATATTGATCCAAGTAATATGGTTTTCGTCCAACATTCTGTGGCCCTCCGTCGACACTACTCCACACCGTCTTGACCTCCTCCTTTCTGGTTGACCGGAATTTCTCGACAGGGGCGAGTTTACTAGTATCCACTGTTTTTGAATTGTGGGTTTTATAAGAAAGCCCAATGTGTGTAGTAAATTGGCATTATTCCGGGCCTCTAACAACAGTTGCACTGTATCACGTTGTACTAAAAAGGAATTGATCCAAACTATATTGTTTCCATGATGTTTTTGCTCTTGTCAACATTACCCCCTCCCGTCCTGGTGTCTTCCATTCCGCTTGGACGAAATTTCTCGAAAGGGGTGGGTTTCTCAATCGTGGTCCGACCACGCATACGGCTTACTTACACCCGTATAATGTGTGTAAATAATGTGGCCTCGCTCCCGGCCTCTCGCTGTCGGAACATTTTCTTTCAAAAAACAAAAAGAGAATCTTGGGCCGGTTGGCCCAAACGCCTGGCGCTTGCCCAGGTACAGGCAACTCCACGAAGGGCTCGAAAACGTAACTTGCCTTTACAAAAAATAATAGTGTTTTCGCAACGGTTCGCGAGCCCGGGCTGGATGGCCCAAACGCTGGCATGGGTGACACCACGTGCACAATTCAACGTTATCGGTGTTGAATGATTTTGAATCGTCAGCATGCAGGGCAATCTTTCGAATTTCAAAATCGATTCCTCATATTGATGTCCAAAACCTAGGCGGTGCCCGGTTCTACTGTTAAAATCCTGGATTCTACTGTTAATATTTATTGAGATCACATCAATGTATCGATTTTGAGATTCATGTGACACTTTCTTTCTGGATAAGATTGAATCTGTACCCTTATCATTGTGGAAAACAGCCCCAACATTCAAAATATTTTGCTGGTTGTCAAGATCATTTTTGAAATTCCCAACCGATGGGATCGTTGTGGATGACAAAGGTACGATTTGGGCCCGGGCCAGTGGACCTTTGCAGAATTGCAAACGGAATGGTCACAAAAGCCACCAGAATTCTAGAATCCTTGGGTTTGTCCCTACTGAGCCCTGACTGAGATGTAATAATCAAAACTCAAAACCGTTTTGAACTTTGTGACAAAGCAAGATCACCAAAAACGAAAAAGTTGACAACCAAAACCAATTACTGCGCACCACTTGCATGCGTTTCTAAATTCTCGGGAGAATGAGAGGTATGGTGGCTATATCAACATACAAACAAACAAGCAAACGTACCTTCGCTCCCACCTTGACCAACTACCCCTACTCCGCGTTCGAGCCCAAACCACCTCCTACATCACATCTCACCTCCACCTTGCCAATGACCACACTTACACCCCCTATGACCAACGCTATTGCCCCTCTTGCCTTCCCATCCAGATTGTGGGTAACGAAGTGCACACCCTCTTACACTGTCCCCACTCATCTCCCCTCTCTCACCCTGCCATCCGTAGCCTTACCCGCGCTCTTCGTAGAGGGCGCGCGGCGAATGAGCTCTTTATCGCCAGGTCGCCGCGCGCCACTCGGGTTACCTTTGCATCCCTCTGATCCTTCTGCACCGACACAATCTTTTTTTTTTCGACCCGCACGCCGATATGATTATCGGCGGATAATGATTATCAGTGTGGGTTTATATCGGTGCGGGTAAAATAAGAGATATCGGTGCGGGAAAAACAAAGTGATATCGGTGTGGGTACAATAAAAAAGATGTGATATCGGTTCGGGTGAAAAAAAAAAATTGATATCGGTGCGGGTGAACAAAAAAATTTGATGTGGGTGCGGGTGTAATTTTTTTTTGATATCGGTGCGGGTGGAAAAAAAAAGTTTGATATCGGTGCGGGAGGGGGGAAAAAAATTGATATCAGTGCGGGTGGAAAAAAAAGGTTGATGTCGGTGCGGGTGAAAAAAAATAAATTTGATGTCGGTGCGGGTACAAAAAACAAAAAAATTGATATCGGTGCGGGTGCGACCAAGAGCGTCCATTATCAGTCTACCAAGACCGTGACCTCTGCTCCTGGTCCTCGCACACCCCACTCCAACAAATTGTTCTTCTCCTTGGGTCCAGCCCCCCGAAACTCCTCTGCAAACACGACAAAGCATGGACCCACTCCACCTCCACTACATGCACACAACTCATCTACTCACTCCAATCTCACTTTTTCAAGCACCAGCCCTCAGCCTCTCCCGGGCCCACACACTCTCTCATCTCCTCCCCTGCCAGTCCCCTCTCTGATGATACACAGTTTCAGGTGTGTCACAGCCCCTTTGACGAGGAAAAAATACTTCTCTGTGACATATGTAACGCCGGTTGGCGTATGGACTGACTCCTCCCCCCCCTCACTACCATCCCTCCTGGGATATGAAAATGTCCCTGTGTACCCCTCCTGCCCCCGTATCCCGCGGTGCACTGCGACATCTCCGCTTCCCCTCTCCCATCCTTGACCCTGACTCTGACCAAACACCACCTAGGGGAAACCCCCCCCCCCCATCTCTTGCCAGCACAACATACTACTCTCAACCCCCCAGCCATGGAGGCGGAGCCGATATGTCAGGAGGAAAGCACGCTCTTGCCTGACTCTCTATGGAGTTGACCCCAATATCGACCAATTTCTCTCCTTTGAACGAAATCTGGCCCCACACCCACATACGCGCATATGACGAGGGGTCAGGTTTCAAACGCCAAGTTTATTACCGTGGTTCGCCATGGGGGTCACTTGGGACCCCGACCCAGACGGTTTTCTCCTTTGGGGTTTTTTTATTTAACGGGGGACGTGTATTTGCAGACCGGTCCCCCTCCTCCTCCTACACGCTAGCTGCCACTCGACTGGCTTCCATTCCCGCCTCTAATAGTTGCCTGTTAATTACACCTAAGGGTGCTGAGTCGCCAAGCAGTGGTCGTATAGGAGTGATCAGTGCGTTGCTTCATTTTTCCACCTGAGGCCGTTTAGGATAAACTTCACTCTCCCTGGCCGGCCCATTAGCGCACTAAGACACTGAGACGTAGTCGAATACTCTGGAGTAGTGGATTCCGTACATGTCAGAACTTGCTCCAATGAAAAGACGGCTGACATGGACGGTCTACGCTACTCCCCTGATGAC
>Ga0105054_10012145_pt1 | contig 10593 bp, 9 predicted proteins | sample BON02_FD_78091 | JGI IMG/M metagenome (GOLD analysis project Ga0105054, IMG submission 78091) | Freshwater microbial communities from Lake Bonney liftoff mats and glacier meltwater in Antarctica - BON-02 (megahit assembly) | ecosystem: Environmental > Aquatic > Freshwater > Ice > Glacier... | reverse complement strand
CCAGGGCCTCAAGGCAGCCAAAGAGCCTAATCACTGCCAGAGTGCCTGCGAGCGAGATCCAACACTTGAATTGCAAAAGATGGTGGGTAAAATTGAAAGCGCCTTTCACGTGCCGACAAAGAAAAGAATAAGTACCCTGTTCGTAACGGGAAATGAGCTCTGATTCAGAATAGCGAGGCAGCCAAAAGGTACCACAGACAAAAGATATCGCTTGGCGAGGCAGACAAAAGGTACCGCTAAAGTGCAAATGCATCTGTTGAAAGGTGGTGGTGTTGGTCATTCGATTTTCTTTCGAGCACGGACGCCACGTCTGAAAAGCCACAGCAACAATTGAGTGAAATCCCAAAGTATCAGCCAAAGCTTGTCAGCGACCAAAAGTAACTTTCTTCCTCATGCTGTCTCTCCCTATCTTTCTCCTGAGGGCGCTCTATGAGTGTGTCTCTCTCTATCGCTGTCTCTCTCACTCACTTTCTCTCTCGCACATACTTTTCCCCTCTTTTTTTGTCTCTCTCTCTCTCTCACTCACTTCCTCTCTCTCTCACACACACTCTCGATCTCTCTCTCTGGCTTTCTCTGTCCCTTTCTGGCTCTCTCTCTTGCTCTCTCTGGCTCTTTCTCTCGTAAATGTCGCTCTCGTTGGCGCGCGCGCTGTCTCTCTCGCCCACTTGCTCTCTCTCTCTTGCCCACGATGCATTCCCTTTTCTTTGTCTTGCTTGCTCTTACTGCATGCGATTTTTTTTGGTAGAGGAATAGAAACATGCACCGGCTCGTCACGACAAAGAAGAGGAAGAGCTATTTCGCGTAGCACCAGGAAAACACTTGCAGCATCGTTCTCCAAGTTTTCATCACCTGGAGATTTCAAGTAAACACTCTGTCAAAACGTGACGAAAACCTCTCCTGAGATTTGCCGGCAATCATTGGGGGCCAAATGTTCTCAGGGTGCGTGGCGGCGAGGGGCCGACGCTGCCGCGCGCCACTCGAAATCTGCCGCAGTCCAGATATGTCGCGGGAAACCTCCAAGTCGACTGTTTGCCGAGTGTTCAGGATGCTGCGACAAAAAGTGGGAAATCCCCCAAACAAAGTGTTTTTCCGATGTACCACTTGAACCTGCTAGCAAAGTAGAATGGGAGCAGTGCACTCGGCCGAGGAGCCTGCCCGCAAACACTGTTCAAAAAATAGTGTATTTACAAAAACAGTGTTTTTTGGACGAATTTCGTGTTTTGGCACGTTTGCAAAAAACACTCGGCAACCACTGCAAAATTTCCCTGCCAAAAAGATCGACAGGATAGGCCGAAAAGGTGTTTTCTTCGCTTTTTGGCGCGTTGCACCAATACTCCAAGTCCAGAAAGCAGTCGAACTGGATGTAAGTTGCGAGGAGGAAAGCGGGAAAGCACTCCAAAAATCAATTTTTCCGCAACAATGCGAGCTGGGCCCAAAGAGGCTCAGACAGGCACTCGGACTTTTCCAGAAAAAAATCTCTTTCCGGCCGAATGTTGTGTTTTCCCGCCGCGGCGTCGTAAAATCTCAGCAAACGACGACAAAACAGTCTGCCAAAACGGATCAGTGCAAATTGAAGCCTCGAGGTGCAAATTGAAGCCTCTCCAGGATTTAGCCCAGAGTCGAAAGCGCGGGTTTGGAAACACTCTCCTCCCAAATTAAAAATTATCCCGTAGGCACATGCACACACGCGCACCTTGTAAATGGGCACTCCGTTCTCGACGGAAAAGAGCCAGCTCTACAGGAACACTCTGTGACTGCAGACACGTGCCCTTGCAAAAGCACGCACAAGTACAGGGAGCTGTGCCGTCGCATTCATCCATGTCCTCTTGTTCTGTTGAGGGCACACCTACAATTCCTGAGGAAGCACATTCCATTTTAGCGGCACCAGATAGAGAGTCCCCGGGATGAGAGAAAGAGCGAGAGAAAGAGCAAGAGAGAGAGCGAGCGAGAAAACAGAGAGAGAGAATGCGAAATAGAGAGAGACAGAGAGGGCGAGAAAGAGCGAGACAAAGAGAAAGAAAGAGAAAGAGAGAGAACGAAAGAGAGAGAGAAAGAGAGAGAGAGCGAGAGAACAGAGAGAGAGAAAGAGCAAGCGAGAAGGAAAGGGCGAGAGAAAGAGCGAGGGGAAAATTTTTTCCACGTGTTGACAAACACAGCACTGACTTTTGGACAAATCCCTTTCATCCCCTTTTCAATTCACACCATTTCAATCTCCCGTCACCCCCGCTGCCTGCAGTTTGACTCCCTCAAACGCACCGTGCCAAAATGCACAGCGTTCGTCTTACCCTGTAGCCGCTGTCTGAGGGACTGATGCTCGCCGCGGGGAGCGTTGGGGTGGGAACGCGAGAATAGCTTCCAGTCTGAGACCACTGCCTCGAGCTGCTCCGTTTCTTTCGTGTCATAGGCGCCCATGAAGCTTTCCATGCTCACCACCCCTGCCGCAAATGCTGCGCCCATGTCGTCGGGGTCCCGGGCTGTGCAGTGGGACAATGCGCACAGAATTGATAACACCAGCAGAGGGGACAAGGCGAAGCTGCGGCCATCATGCGCGCACGAGATTCGCATGCACCCCTGACCACCAGGGCATTGTTCAGTGCGACTTATCCGCACAGGCATGTCCTTGTGTTCAATAAGATAACGCGCTCAAGCTCTGTACTAAAGTCGGCTGGGTCGAGGTCCCAAGTCGGCTGGGTCGAGGTCCCAAGTTCCCCCGAGGTCCCAAGTCGGCTGGGTCGAGGTCCCAAGTAGGAGACAGGACCCTCACTTCAACTCCGTTCTCAAAGCATCAACAACGTCGCAAGGCAACTTGAAACTCTCAAAGGCTGTTCGCAACAGTGCGGGACCTATTCTAGTTGAGTATTATAGAAGGCGTTCTTCGAACATTAACAAGAAGCTTGAAGCTGCAATGGGCGCCCTGCTAGCCACGCTCGCGGGGGTTGGCACGTCGGTCGGCGGCATGTCGGCCTCGATGATGAGCTGCGTTGCATGCCAGGCCTGCTCATGCGTGTCTTCGGTTGCTTGCAGCTACTTGTGTGGGTGGGTGCACATCCTCCACGTTGTGCAGTGAAGCGTTGCAAGGCTGCGCATGAGTTGCTGCAGCCGCTGCCGCTGCTGCCACCTCTGCTGCCACTGCTGCTGCTACCACCAGCATTGTGTAGCTGCTATTTGTTGCGTGTGTGCAATTATTTGTAAGGGGTAGTATACTGAAATCGGGGTAGTGTGTTTCCAGAATACCAAAACCACACATTTCAATACACTACCCAGAAAACCCATATGTCAATGGTCCTCTTCAGGCGGGCGGGTGGCAGCTTCGGGCTGAAGCCCTCGCCGCCGCGCGTCCCTGTGTTGGCCAGCAAAATGTGCTGTTACGTTTAATTCGTCCAGTTTGCTCTCGTTTGCACTCTTCTACGTGTGCCGCAGCTGACCATACATACCGAGCAGGAAAATGTGCGGTGGAGGCTCGTCTAAGGAGACCATTGTTTCGCGCACCTCGCGCATGTCCTACTTTGGGCTCTTCCTTATCACAGTCATAGGCGCGTGGGTATTCCGCGACCGAGCCTCGCCTGCGCTCTGTTCTGCCGCAAGCGACATTTTCTGGTGAGCAGCACTCGCAAGCAGCAGTAGCAGCAGACAATGTTTGCTGATGCTCAGGTCCTCGAGTGTTTTGATGTATGTTTACGCACCTGCTGCAAACTTGAGTTATGCTGTAAAAACTGACATCGCATGACGCAACAACAACTTCACTTTGGAACCCCACAGCGAAAATTTGCGCTGCCCTGCCGACCAGCAGTCGCCTACCTGTATGGCGCGTGCTTTCGTGCTGCGCGTGGCCTTTGCAACTGCCATCTTCCACGTGGTTCTCTCCATTTTCACCATTGGCGCGTCGGACTACTCCAACCCGCGAATCATGGTTCACACAGCCTTGTGGCCAATCAAGATGCTGCTCTGGGTCGTCTTGCACTTAATAGTGTTTTTTATTCCCTCGCAATTTTTCTTGGGTTTCGGGTGGGTGGCGTTTGTTCTGGGCATCCTCTTCTTGATTGTTCAAATAGTGATTTTCGTCGAGTTTACTTTCGAGCTCAACGAGGCTTGGATCGAAAAAGATGGTGCCGACAATGTGCAAGGTCCCTGGCACATGGCCATCCTGGCCATTTCTGTTTTATGCTTTGGCCTGGCCATTGGCCAGACAGTGGTCATGTTCATGTTCTTTGGCACCAACAACCAGACGGGCGAGACGGACGGCTGCGAACTCTACCAGGTCTGAGGCCCTCCTCCCTCCGTCTCTATGTGCGAGTTTCTTTTTAAGCACCGCTTTGTCTTCGACCCATACGACCAGAGTGGGGTGGGAAGCGGCGCTGGGCACGCAGCGGTGCTTGAATTGTGAAGTAATGTAACTAACTATGAGGTAGCGTGTACGATTACTGCGTTACAGTATCATTTGTTACACTATCTTGCAAAATCGCGTCCGTACTACGGCTGAGGTAACTGGAGCTTCGACGCCGCGCGTCCCATTCTTCCATGGCCGGGCGCTTGGGTTGCTCTCGAAACCTAACCAGAAGGGGGTGCGAGGAGTGGTTAGAGGCAAGAGAGCGCAAGGCTAACATGTGAATTGCGCAGTTTTTTGCCTCGTTCAACTTGATCCTGTTCGTGTTCTTGACCATCTTTTCCTTCCGCGCCACGGAGTGGATGCCTGCCACTGGGCTGCTGCCAAGTGGGCTCGTGGCGGCCTTCCTGTCCTTCAAGACGCTCTCAGCACTCTACTCGCAGGTGCGCTGCAACAAACTGGCCAACGACAGCCTTAACTATACCGCGCCGCCTGAGCTTGTGGGTGCCATCAACATTATCATAGCTGTTATCTTGTCGGCCTACAGCAGCATAACAATAGGGCAAGGATTCGATACTGATGGCCGCTTCTGGGGCCCTTCTTCTGCCGCCGCCCCCTCGGCGGGTGCTGACCGCGACATGCCTTTGGTGGACGTGGATGGTGTAGCGCCCAACCACATGCACTTGGATGTTGAGGGCGGGAGTAGCAATGGGGAGGAGCCCTTGTCAGGGCCCATCGGCTACAACGTGGCGGCCTTTCATGCTGCCATTGCATTTTCCATGTGCTATATTGCCATGCAGATGACGAATTGGAATCAGGAGTTCAGCCCCACAGAGTTGGATAAGGGCGTTGCGAGTATGTGGATCAAAATCGTGGATAGCTGGATCCTAGCCCTTGCCTTTGGTTGGTCCATGGTAGCTCCTGTTGTGCTCAAATCACGTCAATTTTCGTGATGTATTGGGTTCACACTGACCCCGACCTGCGGACAGAGATGTGTGCAACTGCCGAATGTGGAATCATCCAAAAACATTGCCAAAACACCCCGCAAACTCTCAAAACGTCAAACACGCCCTGCTACACCAAAATCACTCGGTAAGAGTTCCATCGTAACCATCGTAACTCTTGTCGAGTATTTTTTGAGACGGTTTTGAGGTTGTGAGGTGATGTTGGGGCCGCCAGGTTTTTTGGGCTGGGGCGCGTGGCGATGACCGCCGCGCGCCATTCGGAACCAGCTGGATTATATATTTATATTTACGCACATACAGCTCATATGTATAATGAATATGTACATGTATAGATATACGTGTACATTTGTAGAAACACGCGAATAGAGTGTTGACCTGATGAATGGGTCCAAACCGCCCAGGAAGCCTCTTAGTGGTGGGATTTTGACCCCGTTTACACCCTTTTGTTTCCAAACTGCCCAGGAAGCCTCTTAGTGGTGGGATTTTGACCCCGTTTACACCCTTTTGTTTGATTCGTACCACTTATTCGGAATGAACATACTTTCCGATTGGTACACCTAATGAGTGAGCGGGGTCGACATCCGCTGGTTTCCAGTGGATGGGTTGAAACCAGCGGATGGGTTCGACACTTGCTGGATTCCAAGAAGCTTGTCGTGCGGGAGCTCCAGCGTGCGTGTGCATTTAGATGTGACGGTACAAATTGTGGGGGGGAAGAGGAGCTACGACTGGGAGTAGCAACCACACAGGTAGAATAGACATGTGTGGGCAGGCAATGCCATTGAGCAACGTGGTTGGTAGTGTAGAATACAAGAGCGTTGAATTGAATCCGGCCATAGCCCTGTGTCAACTCGCCCCTTTTCGTTGTGATTAGTGTGTTTCGTCTCCTTGTGTTGCTTTGCGCCTCAGTCGGATATATCGAGCGGCCTTTCCCCTTTCTTACTTCATTTCTGAAATGTAGTTGCTTAGATCCTTGCTTTCTCAACCTTGGATGTATGATGACCCGACTTAGTTGATTGAAATCCCAGCAACTGTCGCGGATCGTGACCTCCTGCATGTGCTGGAGCCAGGGAGCCTTTCAAGGGTCCACAAGTCTGTGGGCTGGGTTACATCCCGGGCTGTCAAGTCTCGATCACCAACTTGCTAGCAAGTTTGCAATTCCGCCTGAAGAGCTGACTAATCCATTCGAGGAAGCCAGCATTTGTGGGGCGCGCGGCGGCGAAGCTCGCGCCCACTCGGGTAGGTCAGTAGCAACATCAACTGTTGCTGGTGGGCCATACACCGCAGTTTTGGGTGCAATGATTAAACATCAAGCAGCCCCTAACAACAAGTATGCTGTGAGCAAACGGTCTTTCCTTTGACGAACCTCCTCTGTAATGTAATTTGGATGGCGATAACGTCACCAGTAGGAGTGTCGTCGTATATTTGTACTAGTAAAATTTTACTAGTAAAATTTGCTAGTTTTACTAGAATTTTACTATTTTTACTAAAGGGCCTCACCCCTGTGAAAGACGACTGTCATACCAAGGCCATTTTCACGAAGTTTGATTAGTTCAACATGTTTTTTCAATAAAATACTTTCAACCGCATGTTATTTGCCTGTTTGAATATATGCCGGCATTTGATGCTAATAGTCTATCATACGACTCGGCTAACCACACGAATCGTAGATGTACTGTAGTTAAGGGTGGACCTGAACACCTCGAAAACGGAATCAAGGACATGTTGGGTTCGAAATGTGAGGACTGATTTCCAGTGCCTTTTTTTTGATCTGGTACAAAATATCTGTTCGGTTCGTTTTTGGTACCTGATTCGCCTCGGCAATTTCTGTAAGGGCCTGCGAGACATGCGAAAGTTCCCGCAGAAGTCCCAGAAGATAGCCAGGTGTTGAGGGCGCGCCGTTGATGGTTCCCGACCTCTGATCGCCTCGAAACCTGTCTCATCACCTTTGGAACAACTGGGTCTAGACAATATCACAGGTCAACCATGGTCTGACGCAACTTGCCCCCGCACCACCCCTTTTTGTACTTTGTCTTGACTTGTTGGACCAAAATGTACAGAAAAGAGCGTGACAAAGTGAAAGTAACCAGTAGAAGGGGTTGTAAGGGGTCAAATTTCGTCAGACCATGGTTGGCTTGTGATATGATTGTCTAAAGCAGTTTGTTCTGGAGGGCCCGGGGATGAATCCGTTGATTCCAAGGACAGAACGTGGGAGGTTCGTGGGAAAGTGACGGATGCTTTGTTGACATGTGAAAATTTGAAGAAAATCATCACAGGGACACGAAAAAATTCCAAAATCAAATATCAAGGGGAGATTTGGGAAATTTATTCTTAAATGGCTATGCAAGCTGAAATTCCTACAAATTTCCTCAGGAATAAAGGAACAGCGAATTTTGGCAGGAATCATATTCAATTCTGAGGAGGGTGTCAAGGTGAGGTGTGGTATTGTTCGAACGAACATGGATTATGAAAGTTCGTTCTGGGATTCAGTTTACAAAGCAGTTGATCGATTTTTTGTGTGCAAACGGATCAATCGTTCAATTATAATCCAAATCTAATTTACCATATACGGCAAACGTACAGCCAGTCACGGTGTTCAAACACTTCCAGCCTTGACTCCTTTTATGTCACAGTGCGCAAATACGACTACGTGATGTTCTACCACTTGCTACTCATACTGCGGAGATGATCTTTGACTCTGAACGATAGAATATATCAACGCCAAGTTTTTTTTTAATTTGAGGGTGTTTATTAAAGATTAACCTCAGCAAGAGGAGCAAGAAACAATGAGATAGAAAGACACCGAGTTCGCAGCTGTCAACCTCCCCAGATGCCTAGTGTGCTGGGGTGTGAAAGTGGAGTGGGGAAGGCACTAAAGCAGGTCTAGTGAGGTTTGTTGCACCAGGGGCACCTTCGACGAGGGTGCTCGACACAACACTAGACAACCCAGTGCTCATGACCTGGCATGAAGCAGCTCTACCCACAGAAGAGCGCCTGCCAGCCGCGCCGACGACGACACGTTCACGGCAAACCGCAGCAAGTTCGCCGACACGTTGAGAGGGTAGAAAGAATTCATCATGACGGTTGTGTGGTCGAAATGCTTGCCCCTGTCTATGTTGCGTCGCTGGGTTGCATCGTGAGTTGAAAATGTGTCAGTGTTGTCACCTACACAAAACATTGTTGAAGACACATCCTGCGGCCTACGTAGCGACTGTTGAAAAAATGTTAGTTCAGTTTTTCTTTTGCTGTGTAGTAAAAGTCCTGTGGGATAAAAGTGTTTGTGTATGTGTGAGAGAGAGAGACAGAGAAAGAGAGTTACCCATTTCCTTCGAAGAAAAGGAGGCCTACAAGTATACCAAAAGCCACGCCCTTCGTCGCCCTGTGATGCCCTGTCCTGTTTGTTTATATATGTAAATCCATATATTTATACTTGTGTGCCATGACAAGCCCCTCAATCGTTCTGCTTCAGGTTGTTGCAATTTTGGTGTGCAGTGTTCGAGGATTAATTTGTCGTACGGTGGTATGTGCGATGTGCTAGTACCCCGCATGCACCACGATGGTACTTTCTGACGCGGATCCAGGTTGGGAAGGCAGCCTGCACCTCGTTCCAAGCCCCTACCTAGCATGTACTGAGATCACCACCCACCAGCGCAGTGAAAGAGCGCCCAGAAGAGAGGAGAAAGAAACCCTACTCGCTGGATAGTAATCTGATCACCACGTGACTGAGCATAGACGCTAACAGACGTGTGGTGAACAGGGTTTTCTATAGCACGTCGCGAATAGGGCTTACCACGTCAAGTTGTGCATCGCCGCGCCACGCTCGCGACCTCTCATCGATCTTTTCAAAGATTTTGTCGACTTTCAATCAAGAACATCACAGCTTTGTTGCAGAGTGATGCACACATTTTCCTCAACTATTTAACTTTCTGTGGGTAGTACTCAAACAAAGTGATTTTGTGTGGGTAACCCTCAAACAATAACAACCCGCTGTGGGTAACATTAAACATTTACGTCCTTCCGTGGGTAACATTCAAACAAACACACAATACGGTGTGGAGGGCGGGATTGTACACCCCATTTCTCTATGTATGGACTGTTATTCGTGGTTACACTGGCAGTACACACAATGAGTAAATCTGAATGCGACAGAAATGAGAATGAAGAATTGCCACTACACACTGGCATTTTTCTTGCCCCACACGGCCCGGAGCATTGCCACCGCAGCCGTAGTTCATTGCATGCGATCTCATTGTAACAAGTATCAAGGAGAGGTCATTTGTGTACCGTTACAATGACCGTGACAAACGTCACGGCACCGTGTCGGGTCACGCGAAGACAAACGACATCTCCTTGATAGTCACTTGTTACAATGATCCGATACGTCGGTCAACCCACACAAAAACGCACAGTTTGAAGCTACCCACAGGACGTCGTTTTGTTTGGAAAATGTTACCCATAAACAGTTGGTTCGGGTAGGAAAGGTACCAAGTCACCTTAGTGTCCTTCAAGCAGTGCACGTCACGGTTGCGAAACGAGATGCTCTTCTGGCAATGCGCATTTGGGCTTAGCCCTCGACGACCCCTTAGCATCAGATCACAGACCCCCACTAAAGAGACAGAGACGAAGACCACACATACACAGAAGAGACAAGCAAGACAGCATGGGCAAGCAGGAAATAAGGCAAGAGGTGGGTAGGGCGCCACACCTTGGGGTACCTTCAAAGTTGCGTGTCAAACATTTCTTTCAACATGTTTAGGACTTTAGTCGCATTGTATCTGTTAACATCCCACTGCACTAGGGGGCTGCAATACCCAAAGCAAAGCGACAGGAGATGACAGGGTCAAGGCAGCTGACCGGCCCGGTTTAACACTGGTAAAGATGGACTCGATTTATAATGAATCTGTGTGCCTAGATCTATTCGTGCCGAAAATGGAGCCATTCATGCAGCTTGCGGTGGCATTGGCGGTTGCTTCAGGGCTAGCTTGGCGTGGAACGCGCAAACGCTCGCTCACCCGGGAAGGAGCAGTGGCAGCATTTGCTGTGGGCTTTGTGTCCTTCTTATCAATGACCCGCAGTGGCATCCTCCTCATCGCCTTTTATCAGTCGGGTAGCAGGTATAAACATATTTACAAATACACAGGCACACACGCTGTCTGTGTCCCTCTCTTACGCACCATATACAAACACACACACACACGCACACACAAATATGAATATATATATATATACCTGTACGTATATAAATATACATACATACATATATACATATATATATATATATATATATATATATATATATATATATAT
>Ga0105054_10012143_pt1 | contig 10593 bp, 7 predicted proteins | sample BON02_FD_78091 | JGI IMG/M metagenome (GOLD analysis project Ga0105054, IMG submission 78091) | Freshwater microbial communities from Lake Bonney liftoff mats and glacier meltwater in Antarctica - BON-02 (megahit assembly) | ecosystem: Environmental > Aquatic > Freshwater > Ice > Glacier... | reverse complement strand
GTTGGGGAATTAGGTCTGGTCCTAGTGGCAGAATCATTCTGGCCAGACGTCCGACACCCTGCACGAAAAGAACGTACCCATCAGCATCCACATAGTTACATTTGCCGTAAACAGCCGAGCAATCAGGAGTGGCTTCAAACTGCCTCAGAACCTTCTCCATTGACCCTGCTTCCAGAAAGTCATCATCTCCCAGCCAAGAGGAATATTTAATGCTTTCAGGCTGAGCTCTTAGCCCTTGGTTTATTGCTGTGGCAAGTCCATGACCGGCATCTGCCACAAACAAGTCAAACATTCCTGCCTGCTCCAGCCCAAGGCTCGCCTCAAGGCTTTTGGGGGCGACAAGTGTAATTAGCTCAACTTGACTGCGAAGAGACTGTAAAGTGCGACTCAGGGTTTCTCTTCGTGTTCCCAGCGTCGGAACAATAAAACCTATTCCGTTTCTTGGCGCCACAGGTTACCTATCGGCTTGTCCACGTGATCTGGATCTTGGAGTTTTTTTATGTCGTCCTCAACCATAATCTGGGACAGGAGTCCAACTTCAACTAGGTCATTCATTCCAAGAGCCTTGGCTGACTCCGCATTGTTGGCCTGCAAATCCGCAACCTCGGTTGGTCTGAGGTACCTAGGATCAAATTTCACATAGTCCAGGTGATTTAGACCAGCATGTCTAAAACAGGTCTCTACAAAACTAGAAACCGAGGAGGAATGTCCGGTTCCAATAACATGGTCCACCGGCTGATCTTGCTGGAGCATCCGCCACATAGCCACGACATAGTCTGGAGCATAACCCCAGTCTCGCTTTGCTTCGAGGTTTCCGAGGAAAAGCTCGTTCTCTTGTCCGGCACTAATTCTTGCGACTGCTCTAGAAACTTTTCTGGTTAGAAACGTTTCGCCTCTTCGTGGGCTTTCGTGGTTGAAAAGAATTCCGCTCACGGCAAACATGTCGTATGCCTCCCGATAGTTTTTCGTGACCCAATGAGAGTAAAGCTTTGCCGCTGCGTATGGCGAACGTGGTCGAAAGGGCGTATCCAAACCCTGTGGGGCAGCCGCATCACCAAACATCTCTGAACTTGATGCCTGGTAAAACCTGACTTGCTTTTTTGCTTGTCTGAGTGCCTCCAAAATTTTGATTGTTCCAAGCCCTGTTACGTCACTGGTAAAAACCGGCTCATCGAATGAGACTCGAACATGAGATTGTGCTGCCAAGTTGTAAACCTCATCGGGCGCGATGTCAGAAATCAGACTCGCCAGCCTCGAGCCGTCAGTCATATCTCCGTAGTGAAGGACTAGCTTCCTTGTATTGTCATGGGGATCTTTATAAAGGTGCTCGATTCTTGCAGTATTGAAAGTGGAGCTTCTTCGAATAAGTCCGTGCACAATGTAGCCTTTGGTCATGAGAAGTTCTGATAGGTAAGAGCCATCTTGGCCCGTGATGCCTGTTATCAAGGCGGTCTTCATGAGCTCCTTCGGGTCGGAAAAACTTCTCTAGTGATCACGTTACCAAAATTTTAACCCAAATATGAGGGCGTAGTTTCCTATTATCGTTCACCATCGAGCACAGGTTTTGACTAGAAACTCATTGAAACCGCGACTATCCGCCTAATAAGTCTTTGAGTCCCTCAGTTCAAAGATTCGGACCTAGTCCAACGGGTCGCTTAGGAGCCACCTACTGTCTATTTTGACTGGACCGCATTCCACCCTGAGGATCGAACAAGAAGTCTGTCTTGCCTAATGTGCGAAGCACCCTTGCGCCGGAAAGGGTCACAAGGTGCCTCTTTACTACTCACCTTAACCTTCTAAGTCAACGGATTCTCAATGTTAGGAAGAGGTGTTCCTTAGAAGAAGGGCTCACGGCAAACGAAAATTTTCTTGGTAACCGGCTTCTCCCTAAGGAGCTCTTGCCGTCAGCCTACTTTTTCAAGGTGATGTTCCAGATTGAGCAGAAAACCGCCAGCAGCACGCCTCAATCGCCTGACCTCCGGCCCTTTGTGCCCACGTGCGAAGCTTAACGACATCAAAATTTTCTCTCCACCTCCTTGCATCTGGCGTCTGCGACAACAAGAGCACCATTGCGCTACTAGCGTGTTGTGCCAATTGCTCTCGAAAATGCAATTGTTCCCTGCTTTTTGATGAAGGCTCTAAGGTGTGATTCATGACGACTAATTTCAATTTGACAACAACGTTCCAACACGACTTCGGGCTTTTGCTAAAGACCTACAGGGGAGATCTTGTAATGGCAAAAAGGATGCTTGAAAGTATTGCCCACTTCAACATGGAGAGGATTCCAGTATTTCTCCTAGCACCGGAGAGAGATTACGATGTTTTCAAATCGTTCTTAGCTCCCGGATCGGTAGACTTTGTGGCCGAGGAGAGCATAAAAGAGCCGACCTACAGCGTATCCGAGGGAAACGCTCAGGCTGGCTATATGAATCAGCAAATTTATAAGTTGGCGTTTGGCTCTTTAGGTCTGACGCGATCCTACCTGTGCCTCGATTCCGATGGTGTATTTGTTAGGGACTTCTTTCTTCACGACTTTATCGACCAGCCCAGTCAGATGCCTTTCACATTTATGCTGGCGGACTCTGAATTAATGGCGGAGGACGCCTATTATGCATCAACCTTCCAGCCCAGGATGAAGAACATAACCAAAATCTTTGAAGCCACAGAAGTGTCGAAAGGCAGTGTCTTCTTGAGTATCCACAACTTCCAGATTCTCCAGAGTGAATTTATAGATGACCTTCGCCAGCATCTCTTTTCCAAGCTGAAGATTCAGAGCTTCAAGGAAATGCTTGAAATAGTGGGCAATGAATTCAATTGGTACACGCAATATGTAAGGGCATCAGGCAGGCCATTTGCCCCTAGGGAGCCAATTTTTAAGACATTCCACAGCTCAAGGGAACTGGTTCGATCGCTATATTTTGGGCTCGGCCCCCAACAATACGCTCGAGGTTACGTGGGGGTCTGCGTTAACTCAAACTTCCAGCATGGTCGCGGAAAAAAAGCCCCATTATCGCTAGCCTCCAACCCCTCAGTAACTTCTGGGATTTACCTAACTCTCAGGGAAAATTTGCGGCTTTTAGCTTTCTCTCTGGGGGGGGGGTGGCGGTCTCCCTAGCTTTTCAATTCGTAAGAACAGGAAACCGCATGCGGAGACAGTTACTGAAATGACACCAAGCGATTGTCACTTGAATATTGTTCCACTCAGCTGACTGGGCACTCGCATTGAGGTGGCGACTTGATCGACTGTAATCGTTTCTTTCGCAGTTTGGACCTGCAGGTTTGGTAGGGGCCAAACTATGGTCGCCCCTTTCTCCAGGAAACCCTCAAGGCGCTTGGAAAAGGTGCCCTTGAAGTGCCAGGGAAGAATTAGATAAACATCAAACTCTTTAAGTAGGGCATCGGACTCCTTCCGAATGGGTATGTCGGAGTTGGCCATCCAACGCGCGAACTTAAACTCATTTATTTCGGCGACTGCTCCGATATCTTTTTGTTTAAGGTCCGCATGCTGGAGTAAAATACTGCCCTTTGTAGATGCACCTAGGGCAAGGACTCTTTTACCCTCATGCCGGTAAGAGTTGACTAACTGCTTCAGTGCGATGCCGTGTCGAAGAACATATTCGGAGAACTTTACAAAAAACTCCACTGAGCAAAGATTAATGCTCTCTTCCCAGTCAATTAGATCACATACGGTTTGAGTCACCTCCAGGCCTTCTTTGAGATGGGACGCTGTGACCCTAATGCTGCCGCCGTTCGCCCCATTAATCTCCACATCTATTGCGGATAAGCCAGCGCGCCTTAGCATTTCCAATATTGATGTTAGGGAATAGTACTCGATGTGCTCGTGGCAGATCGTGTCGTAGGCTCCAGTCAGGATCATCCAGGGCATGTAGCTCTGCTCAAAAACCCATACTCCGTCCAACGCCAAACACGCCTTAATATCCATGGCAAAAGCGACAGGATCTTCTAGGTCGTACAACATCGCTATGGATGTGATTATTGTGGCCGATTTTGGCGACTGCTGTAAGAACGTTTTTCGGTCGAAAAAACCTGCAATTGCCATCGAAGATTCGTCATAGAAATCAGCGAACTTAGCCGATGTGGGATCGATGCCAATTTTTTTCAACTGCTGGTCATAATTCCTCAGGAGAGTCCCGTCATTACTTCCGATGTCCAGAACAACATCATCATGCTTGAGATTCACAAAAGTCTTTGAGTAGTCGACGATCTCTTCGAGGTGTTTGACCATCGACGGATTTAGCCCTGAGCGATACCCGTAATTATCTCCATACATTTCACTTGCCCTAAATGATTCAGACAGCTGCACTAGGGAACAATCCTGACAGAGCATCAAGGTTAGGGGGCCTCGAGAGACTGGGTCATTCGGCTGCTCTGGAAAAACACCTGACAGGGAAAAGGTGCCCATTTCAAGCACGGTGTAAAGTTTTGAAGACTCACAAAGTCTGCATTTCGAAATTCCCATACCGAAAGATTATCGCAAGAATGAAAAATGAACGGCTAGCCATCATCGGGGCGAACGGTCAGGATGGGTTTCTTTCGACCGTCCTCTCGCTGGAACAGGGCGCAAGGGTTCTAGCACTTTCTAGGAAATTAGATAATAGACTGCGTCGACTAGCTGAGGGCGATCCGAGGCTAACTCTTTACACTGGCGCTGATTACCTTAGAAACCTTGAGGACTTACGCGCTATCCTCACTGAATTCAACCCTACTCACCTTTTTTATTTTGCATCGGATCACGGCCCTGCTGGAACCATGAGAGAGAGTACAAATAGCATGGCCGCGACGACGTGGCTGAACGCTAATGTGCCCGAATTTTTGGTAAAAACTGCCAAAAACCTTAATTGCGGATTGACGTTGCCGCTCTCGAGTCGTATGTACTCCGGATACTTGGAGGGCGTAGAGGGATTGGTGGAAGTCGATCAAGAAACCCCTCCGCACCCAACCGACTTTTATGGGGAAGCTAAGGTTAAACTCTTACGGATAAGTGCCCAGGCTCGAGAAGGGGGCATCTACGTGAACAGTCCGATTCTCTTTAATCATGACTCCATCTTCAAAAAAAAGGGTTACGTGGGTTGGGTTGCAGCTGATTACATTGCGGCACTCTTTACCAGCAAACCCGCTGAGGCCCCCAGGAATCCGAGTGCCTTGGTGGACATCTCTGACGCACACAAGGTGGTGCGCCTGATGCTAAAAATGAGAAACGGAGCTAACGGTGCGGAGTTCTTAAGCTCTGGGATAGCTCTGCCAATTAGTAGTCTGATAACCCAGGAAGCGAGGGCTCTGGGTCCGCTTTTGGGCCTCGAAACTCCGAAGCTAAAGTTTCTTGAGGGCAAGGCTGAAGGAGTTCTAATTGCTTCGACATCTCCGATCGCGGGGAATGTTGAATCCCAGACTGGCGGCCACCCCTGGCTGGGCCTAATGGCTTTATCGAGACTTGAACAAAAGAACAAGTCAGATAGAAATGAATTGCCCGTCCGCCTTCTCGAAGCTTTGCCAGAAACTTATTGGGGCAATAGTCCTGGCATGATCCATCAGCTTTCTCCGGTCGACTAACCCTAAAAGCCGAAGCGCTTCACCGTTCCCAAGAAGTGTTTCAAGTTGGCCTTTGTTTCTTGCGGTAACCACTAGATGCTGCGAGCCTAAGTATTGCGCGGCAAGACCTGCGTCGTCCGTCACTATCGGGCAGCCAACGATTGCTGCTTCCAATACTCTCGACTTGAGTTGTGATTTCGGATAAGAACTTGCACGTGAGAGGTTGAGTGTTCCAACATATTTAGCCATGGAGTCTAGAAATTCAGTATAACTCGGACGAACTTCACCGCTTATGTGGGGGTTTACCTCTATGTCCTGGTAAGCAGGATGACTGAAAAGCCTTTCTCTGTATTCATATATTTTTCCGAGAAATGAAATCGATTCCACTAGCTTGTTCTGCTCCGTAACTTTGGGAATTTTTGAAATTGTTGAGTCTGATATTGGTAGACATTGACTATTCGCTTCAAACAAAGACCTGTTCAGTTTCTTACCGATTTTTCGGTCGATGGGCAACACTACGCCCTTAGCAATTTTATCTCCAATCCAATTGAGCTTGAAGATGTGATCCCAGTGAACCGAATCAAAGAGGACGAACCAAAATGTCACTCTGGACTGTTCAGAAATCGCACAAAGTGCCGAGGGAAGCTCCCAGGTAGCAGGATTGTCTGGAGATTCTGGGTTGAGAACGATGTGAGACACTTTGAATTTATTCACGACCCTCAAAACTTCTTCGACGCCCCCGCCTAAGAGTGAATCCGGCAGTGCAAAGACCCTCTCAGCGCCATATCGCTCTAGAGCGCTGGCCCACAACTCGAAGTAGGGGTTCCCGGGCGAGGCAGTCATCGCTCTCCCATTTACATTTGCTTCCGGCGCGATAATTGCTAAACCTGAAAACCCAATGGCACGATCCGGCCTGTCTTTGACAGTTAGCTTTTTTTTCGTGGCCCTAAACCGTGTCCTATAAATGGCCTGACTGACCTGGAAGGCGCCAGGAATCCAGCGAGTGAGTCTCCAAAGAGCCAAGGCAAATTTGTTCATTCTTGAAAAGTACCATCTTGTTGAAACGGGTTTCTGTCGCCGAGTTAGACCAAATTTATGGGCAAACCATTTTTTGCGCAACTATCGTGACTGCTTGAGCCATTACAAGGTGCCTACGGCAAAGTTGCGTCTTGCAGATAAATCAAATGGTTAGCTGGTCTTTCCAGATCAGGCTAGATGGTTGGAGGTCTTGTACGAGATTAGGAATGGACTGTCGTTTACAGTTCGTTAATTTCTCATGACTCGGCTGTGGTTGACTTAATCTAGTGCCGGATGCTTGTTCGATATTGCGGCGTGATTTTGAAAGGAAGGAATTCAAGAGACCAAATTTTTAGAAACCCAAAAGCTTGATTGCTCAAAAAGAAGCCCATCATGCCAGTCACAGTGTTTGATAATAAGAAGGGGGAGCTGAGTCGGAGAAATCAATAGTTGGGAATCGAGCCACATCCGCTGACTCCTTTAGTGCCGAAGCTGAGACTCAGCACTGTTCCGAAAACATGACCTTTAGAGCACACCTTCATTTCCAATTAAAGGACCTCGGCCGACTTACAGCCGTTCTCAGTTTGAACCCAGTAAGGCATTTACTTTCGCCATCGGGACGGAGGATTGCCGAGGCCCCACAGCATGAATGTTAAGTGCATCACTGAGAGACTCGGACTTTGAGTAGTCACAAGAAGCACACCGCAGGCCGGCTCTTCCAAAAAATCCTCGAAGCCACATCTGGATTACGCTCAAGGATGTCTGAAACGGCGGTGTTGGAAAGCTCAATCTGCTCAACTCGGCATATTTAGCCGAAATCCGCCGCATAATCTAGCGGCAAGCATCGCATAAAGGTTAATGTGTAGACGTCCGGAGAGGGAGAACAGCCAAAGTACCCAATGTCCAGGTGGTTTCAAGTCACGAGCTCATCCCCAAAGGCCAGTAGTCGAGCGGTTTCTCCGGAAATGGTGTTCTTCAAGCGAAGCGTTGGCGGAGTCATGCCAAAGTTCCATGAGAAACACTTCCTGAATCGAGGGCAAATCCTGAGTCAGTAAGTCTTCGATAATCAATCTCAGCTTGGACAGCAAACTAGCAACTCGCTTAGCGCTCATTTTTGTTCTGGGGTCACCTGCGGCGTCATTGAAATCATTGATTAGTTTGATATTCACAACGAGTTACTTCTGATCGAATTGAAACCTTGAGTGATTTTGATAGCTCTGTCTTAGCAGGAATTTCGGTAGGACTCCCTAAACCGTCTTCCCCCAAATCTATCGGATTCAACCGTGCTTTTGTTCTTTCAAAGTGGCGAAATTACAAACGTCAAGACCAAGTCTCGAGAAAGGTAAGCTTGGAAGAATCGTCACGGATGAAGTGACTCTGACTGAGCCGCATCAAGAATGTCCTGGCAGTCCCGTCTATTAGAGTCGTTGCTTGAATCTCCCTAGTCGGAATCCTTTGGGGTAGTCTCGTAGTCGTGGATGCAAAAGTTGAAACATTTGAAAAAATATTTATTGTGAACTTTGAAGCCGGGCTCTGGGTGCACTCATCTATGGAATCTAGATTAGCCTCAGACTTGAGCGGCAAAGGCTTCGAGGTTGCATTCCTCAGTTGCGATGGACTTTTTGATGGAAAGTGCGCTGTCAGGTCAGCTAGAAAAAGTAGTTCTCTAAAAATAGAAAAAAAGTTGGACTGTCGAGATTGCAAATTCACCTCAAAGATGATGGCCTCTTCTCTAAACGGTGCGATTCAGCAAACAGAGTGGCTGGGCAGTCGCGTAAGCGAACTGGACAGAGACCATGCAAGAAGGATCGCTCAGTCAGCCATGGAATTGATAGAGCCTCTCGATTTGGAAATTGATGGGGTGAGGCTTGCAAGTATTGCCTCATACGAAGTCATTCTTGCCCACAAGATTCTGGACGGCAAGTTCACTGGCGAAGCTGCATCGGAATTAAAAGATGCGATCCGAAATTGCTACCTTACAGGTCTGGCAGTTCGACGCCTTTTTAGCGAGAACAAAGGTCCCCTAACGGTGGTTGTAAGAAATCCCGTGTACGCCACGCACCAGATCGTTGCCCTTGAAGCGGCTAGAGCTGGTCATAGGGTTCTCTACCTCAACGGCAGCTACAACATTAGCGAGACCTATTCTCATGGAGAGATTTGGGACTGGCGGAAATTTGGAATCGTTAATCCCGCTCGAGATGAATTTAAATCCACCAAGGAGCTCTTTTTAGTTCCGGCTAGCCGAGTAGAAAGAATCGAGCACCATTCTCGCAGCCTTAGGGCTGCGACTTCTCATAGGGTTTACTCTGCGCCTGAGACTCGAAGCCTGACGGCTGTGCTGTCGAAACTGAACATCGAGCCCGGCTCTAAAACTGTCCTTCTTGCACTGAACAGCACTGACGAAGTGATTGCAGCCAGGTCGAACGGCAGCTTTTCTGAAGAGCGGTATCCAGGGAGAGTCTTTGAGTCGCAAATTCATTGGGTGAGAGAGACAATTTCATGGGCCAAGGTTCGACCAGAGTTGAATCTAATAATAAGGGTGCATCCTAGGGAATTCCCTAACTCCAGAAGCAATGTTCGCTCCGAGATGGCAAAGGTTTGGGAAGATCTACTTTCCGAACTGCCCGCTAACGTCAAGCTCAATCATCCGGACCAAAATATATCGGTTTATGATTTACTCTCCACAGTCAGCGTCGTTTCCACGGGCTGGTCCTCCGTGGGATTAGAAGCAGCACTTCAGGGCCTCCCCGTAGTTCTCTATGATTCCGGTTTACCTGGATTTCCTGCGGAGCTCGGACGAAGCGGTTTGACTCCTTCTGACTATTTCCAAAATCTTACTGCCGCTTTAGAGGAGAAGCATGACAAAGAGCGGACGAGACAAAGGTCACTATTTTGGCTCGACTTGCAGATGAATCTTGGAACTTTTAAGGTCGGCGGCCGATTGCTAGAAAGTCAAAGATATAAGTTCCCCCGTTGGCTCACTCTAGTTTTTGAGGGCGTGGATCGATACTTTTATCTGGTCTACAGGCCACTTGATTTAGTTTTAGGTAGAGCGCGAAAGTCCGAGACCGAAAAAATTCTTCCTCTCATGACCGGCGAAAAGCATTCACTCTTCAATTAGTTACCAATTTTTGATTCCAGTACTCTGGCGCGACTAGCAGCAACTTGGTAAGAACAGAAAGGCGTCATTCGCCTTTCTGCCACTAATAAAGTCAAGTTCAGCTCCAGCCTCGATTAATGAAGGCCCTTCAAAATTGTTGACTTAAATCAAATGAGCATGTTGACTCCTGAAACCCGTTACAAATTCAAGCCTGTGAGGCAAAGATGTCTTATTTTGGAAGATCGTTTCAAGGGTTAATACATTGTTTCCTGCTAAACACTCATAATCTAGAAGGATGGAATGTTAAATTGAAGAGAGCGCAAATTAGAACTTTCGACAGCTTTGGAACTTATGTATAACCTTGAATTGAAATTAGGAGACGCATCTTGAGGGTCTGCACTTACTTTGATTCCGGATATCAAAGTCGAGGGGAGTCTCTCTTCTCCTCTCTAAGTCTGACTGAGAGAGATGGACGAACCGTTCTTTTATTGGATGAGACTGCTAGCGCTGAAAATATCTTGGATGCCAAATCCCAAAGAGTCTCTGAGTACCTTGCATCTCATGGGCCAATTGCGAGAATCATTTCTGACAGAAACCGAGTGGAGAAAATATTTAGCGTTGGGCCCTCATTCCTCATGAGCCAAATCTCAAGTCTCTCCCCGGATGAATGGCTCGTATACGCGGATGCCGACTTGTATTTTCTTAGGCCCTTAGAGGAGTATTTGATTCATTTTGATAAGGCGAACGTAATCATTGCGCCGCACCGACATTTCGCCTGGAATCAGAAGAGGTTAGCAAAGTACGGGGAATTTAATGTAGGCCTTGTGGCATTTCGAAATAATAACGAGGGGCAGGCGGCCCTGAAGTATTGGGCGGACAGTTGTCTTGACTGGTGTTCCGATGTTCCTACTGACGGAAGGTACGCG
>Ga0105054_10012141_pt1 | contig 10595 bp, 5 predicted proteins | sample BON02_FD_78091 | JGI IMG/M metagenome (GOLD analysis project Ga0105054, IMG submission 78091) | Freshwater microbial communities from Lake Bonney liftoff mats and glacier meltwater in Antarctica - BON-02 (megahit assembly) | ecosystem: Environmental > Aquatic > Freshwater > Ice > Glacier... | reverse complement strand
TGGAATCACTGAATTCGCATTATATTTCTCCTGATGTAATTTAATTGCATCCCTCGACTTGACAGCATGTCGCCTGCAAACGCGTTCCATGAAGTAGCCACTAAAGTATTTAAAAATACTTTATAAAAATACTTTATACATTGATGTTTCTCTCTCTGTATCACCAAAATGATCTCGCATACCTACCAAAAATGTCTGCAATAGTATCCTCGTATCCGTACCCCATCCAGCACCAATGCATTTTTTAAAAAAAAAAATAAAAAAAAATATATATAAAATACAAGAACTAATGTCATTACTCATACTTTACTATGGAGAAATACACCATCTCGATTAGTAAAAGAATGACCAGACAGGAAATCGAATCCTGGCACTTTCGTATCACGGCCTAAACGTGACCCCTTAGACCGCTCGGGCATCTGGCCTTACTCGTTGAACCATGTCAACTGAAGGTGAACTAATTTTTGAAGTACCAATACCTGGATACACTAAATTTTACTTGGTCTGGCAATCTAGCCTAGTGGTTTCAATTTGAATTTATTTTCGAAGGAAATCATAGTGCTTTTGTGGATTCTGCTGGTGAATGGGTGTCAAATCAGAATTCTTCTGGTAGATGTAATTTCTTGATGCTCATTTACGTGGACATATGGCAGTTCATGGGCGAGATGAGATTTCGAATTAATTAAATGTGATTCGTTTTGGCGCATGCACGAAGTTTTATCACGAGCTGCCTCCTGACAAGGTTGTAGTAAGGAGGTAGATGTCAACGAAGAAAGTAAAGCAAATTGCGGAAGATTATGGTCACATGTTGCCTCCCTGTATTATTGGTATTGGTGTTGGATGGGGTCAGGATTCCAAGGCGTTGTTGCAGTAGATTTTAGTAGGTAGGCGAGATCCATTTGGGGATGCAGAAAGTATTTTGAAGTTCTTTATTGGCTACATTATGGAGTGCGTTTGACATGATATTGCTGTCAAATCAAGCCATTCATTTAATTAAATTTCATCATATGCCATACGATGTAAAATCTGTGATTCCCCATATGGTTACTTATTCAGTGACTTCTCATAGGATTGCTTCTATTGATAGCCTCGCGAATAGCCACCAGTCTTTTTTCTTTCAATACGATACTCGTTCTCTTATTAGTTTTTAAAAATTATCAATTGCTGGCTTTCATCCACTACTTAATATATTTTTAATTTCATATCTTAATTTTTAATTAATTAATAATTTTGCATGATATGCTAACTTGGTGGATTCTGTTGATGAACGGGCCTTTAATTGCAATTCTTCTGGTGAAGAAAAATTCTTAGATGCTCATTTTCGTGGTTCTATGGCAGTTAATCCATGGGTCCGCACAGGATTTCAATTTAGGCATAAATGTTTCCTTTGTTGACCCATTTGCGAAATTTTAATTTGAAAAATTATCTCCTGACGACGTTTTAGTTTCTAAGGAGAAGTTAAAGGCGGAAAAGTATCAAGCTTTTGCAAAAGGTTCTGGTCATGATTTGATTCCTTTCATTATTGGTATTGATGCTGGATGGGGATAGATACTAAAATTCTAGTGCAGAGATTCTTGGTAGGTATGCGAGATCATTTTGGGGATGAACAGAAAGAGGGACGTCAATGTATTAAGTATTTTTAAATGCTTTAGTAGCTACTCCATGAAAGGCGCTTGCAGGCGAGACGGTTGTCAAGTCGAAGGATGCAACTGAAATACATCTGGAGAAATATAATGGGAATTCAGTCATTCCACATAATGTTGTTGCTTCTGATTACCTCACGGTTTTGACATCAGGCTCTTTTCTTTCAACAAGGTACTCTTGTTTATTAATTCAGAACTTAGCTTTTGAAACGGCTTTGATCCACCAGTGTACAAGATGGCAATCCTGTATGCATAGTGCTTTAAAAAATCGATTCGATTTTTGTTATGTTCTGGCTTGTTCAATAAACTTAAATTCAAAAAGGAAACGGTCATTTTTTTATGAGGCCTCGTCGTGCTGAGATTCGGGCTGTCCGACAACTGCAATGTTTTTGGCGCACTGTTTATAGTCGTAAGCGTCTTCGTGTTCTTGCGCGATCCGTTTTCCAGCTGGTTCGCGATGAAGCTACAGGTAGTTTTTACTATTACAACCGTCACACTGGTGAGTCGTCATGGACGAAGCCTTTGATTTTAAAAAACGAGGAACTCGAGGAGGTCGATCATTATGGTCCACATGATCGTGTTCAGTGTTTGCGTGGTATGAGTTCAGAATGGAGGCTGGAGCAAGGATTTTGGTATAATAATATAGAATGGGCGCAAGAGATGCCGCAATGTTTGGTCAAGTTGCAACAGGCAATAAGCGAAAGAAATGAGCTGATGGGTGATGAGTGGGAGGAAATTTTGGATGAAGACTCTGGATTGTATTTTTATTACAATAACAAGACAGAACAGGTTCAGTGGCGTCCTCCGCCTAATGTGGTTATTAAAAAGTGTGAAGCTGATGAAATAGTTGAGAGTGATGATGATGATGAGCCTCCGGAGGCCTTGGAGGTTTCTAAAGATGGAAAGATATATGATAGTGATTGTTTTTCGGAGGATGATGAAAAAAAGCACTTGATGCTGTTGAAGAAGAGTAGGAAATGTCATTGGGTCGATTTGACTGGTTTTATGCTGGATGAAATGCTGATAGACAAGATGTTGAGTTGTACCAGTGTCCGAATGGGGTATAATCGCTTAAGACATATTCCACCTAGTATCAAGACTTTGCAGAACTTGATTCATTTGAGCGTAAACAATAATGAGCTGGAGGACCTGCCGGTAGAACTATGGTATTGTGTTCGTTTAAAAGAGTTGGATGTACGTAGTAATTGTATTAAGGAGTTACCAAGAGACAAGGGCAACATGGAAGCTTTGCGGGAAATTAATGTTTGGGATCTCGGGATTGAGACCATGCAAGAGCTTGGATCACTTCGCTTGGATCGCAATTCATTCACGCAAGTTGATGTTGAATCCTTAGAGGGCTTAGAAATACTTACAGCTGGGGATAATCAATTGACCACTTACCCAAAAATCGGTCCAAAGGTTACAACATTGGACGTATCCTGCAACGAAATAGCACATGGAACACTGGCTTCTAAGAACCTGTTGTATGTAAATCTTTCGTACAACCTTTTAGATACATTGCCTGTGTTTTCTGTCATAAAAGTTTTGAATATTTCTGACAACAAGTTGATTTCGATCCCCTTTCTGCCAGATACATTGCAAGTTCTTCACGCAGCACGCAATGAGCTTTCAGAAATGCCTCCTAATTTAAATTTGAAAATATTGGACGTGAGTGGTAACAAATTAAAAACCATTGTAGTAACTGCCATGCACGTCAACGTGTCTCATAACGAATTAGTTTCAATCAAAGTAGCTGCCAAGACTCTGGATGCTAGTTACAATGAGTTAACTACAGGTCCTAGCGGAATCAAATACCGTTTGAATCTTTCGCACAATAGAATCAAAAACATGCCTGATGAATTACCACCAATTGTAGACCTGTCACACAATCAAATTACTGATTTTGAATTAAATGATCCGTTGGAAATTCTAAATATAAGTGGCAATGCGTTGGAGAAACTGCCAAGTTCTTTGTTCTCCGAGCACCTTCGCGAATTAGACTGTTCTTATAATCATCTATTAACTATTCCGGACGAAGTTGGTAGTGCAAAACATTTGGCAAAGTTGGATTTGTGTCATAACCGATTACAAAGTGTCCCGGAGACTCTTTCGAATTGCACAGAACTCACGAGTCTTTCTGCAACGCATAATCAATTACGACAACGTATACAAATAAATACATTGCAGCATATCTCTCTCGATATGAACCCGATAAACTATTTGTACTCCAGGCAGCAACTAGTCAACGAGGCGAATCATCTTTTCGTCACAGGTGATTATCCGCAAGCTATTGAGATGTACACGGCTATATACGATGACTGCAAAGATGTATCTGTACTTCCACGCCGAGGTTTGGCTTTATTGGCATTAGAGGAATTCGAAAAAGCTGCCTTTGATCTTGTGGATGATGTGTATTTAGGAGTTGCGCAATTCGCAACTGATCCAGCGCTGGCACTATTGAGCTTTAATCGAGCGTTAAAAACAAACAGTGATATTAGTTTGGCTAACAAGTATCGCGGTGCATGCAGGAATGCTTTGGGGGATTATAGCGGTGCAATTGATGATTGCACTATATTCTTGGGGAATTACAATATGTTTGATGGCGAGGTACATTATAATATGGGTCTGGCTTGGGAACGATTGGGGAATATAGATTCATCGTTACAGTCGTATCAACAGGCATTGGAGAGCAGATGTAGTGGATTGGCACACTACCGAATGGGCTTGGTCCAGCGAGATCTTGGAATGAATGCGGTAGCAGTGCAAGAGTTCCAAGACGCTTATGACGAACTGTATGGGCAATGGGATAAGGAAAAACAGTCTGCTAGAAAGAAATACCTCGGAGAGATTCTATACTTGTCCCTGGTTTGTAAATCATCCGTCTTACAGACAATGAAAAAGGATAAAAAGGCTGAGATTGCATACCGGCAAGCCCTGAAGTTGAAATTATCATTGTGAATACCGTCCTAACTGATGAATGAGTTGCTTCAACTACAATTAGAAAGTATTCAAGAATGAAAGAAACCATGATTCATTTAAATTTGATATCAGTACGATCCTAAGTACACTCGCAAACTAAAACTCCTGACAACTCTATCGAAGGATGCGGCTTCGAAGATGAGATGCAACTCGAATTTGATCATCCTTCCATAAATACATATCTAGTAGAATATTTTATAGATATTATGTTTAAGCTCCAAGTAACTTTTTAAATTGTCAATTCGGAACAATGAAGTTTCAAAAGCAATCTTGCATTGAGAACAAAATTCAAACATGATCATATATGAATATTCGATGCGTCAAACATTATCAGTGAGTCTAAGAACACTAAAGTCAATAAATCGTTGCAATTTTTCTTGGGAATTTTGATGGTTCAAGAGTAGCTCGATAGACCATGTGTGATTCACAATGAGATGAAATATATTTCGGTATCCAAAAACAAAATATATACGAGGTTAATGACCCCAACTTATAGCATATTAGTCTCATGGTCCAGAATAAACTATTAAACAACACTTTTATAAAACAAATCAACTCTGACATGTTCATTTAGAAGCTTGCTACTTTGCGCCAAACTTTGAAGTTGAGTTTGATAACACACTTATAAACAGCTAACATATAGAAATGGCTGATACTTCACGAAGAACGTATTCAAGGTTTAAATAACATATCAGTTGACTTGGCACTCGTCTGATCACTCGGACTGTCAGTCGGACATAGCACCAGTACAGCCTAGTCCAGTTACCACTGTATTGTGAGAATTCAAAACCACTGTTATCACTCATGAATCGGTTTTAAAATTCGGTAAGGTGGCCTCGACATCTGAAATACCGGGTCACATATCGCCAGAGATAAAACTTTAGTTCCTGACACTCGACTGCATGATACTAGAAATTTCTCCTTAGTCTGTTGATACCCTATGCAATGTAATGTTTTTCAGAGCGAAAATAGTTGGTAGCAAAAAGAGTCCTCTTTTGATCCTTCGTTGTTTTACAGGAAAGCTTCTCAGTTTTTCCAGTAGTGTCATCAAGTAAACCCCGTGAAAGCTTTTACCAGAAATATGGCAAACGAATTTTGAACATGAGTCGCATGAACATGTATGTTTCCAATAATCAAACGGACATCTGATAGGTCTTCTACCGTAGCAAGCAAAACCCATAACAAGCAAATGGATGCAAATTGCTCATTCAAATTATAAACTAAAATAATACATTTCTATTGCATCTTCTATTTTCCATTCAGCTAGTATAAGCATTGCAACCGCTTGTTCTTCTTGAGAGATTTTGGTCAGGTTCATAAATGTGGATACGATTTTAACTTGCTCCATCGTGGGTTGATCCACTGTTGGTAGTGTTTTAGTTCTCTTTCTCTTTCTCTTTTGTAAAAACTCTTCGAAAGCAACTTGAGTATCCCACATAGCATCCTCTAAATAAACAATTGCTTGGTCCGTGTCCATCTCTTCCTCTTCCTCTTCTTCTATGTGGTTTATGAATTCAAACACCTTGAGTGTCTGACATGTGCTCAACTCTTCATGGTACTCGTCATGACGCGGAAACAATCGAGACGGTTCCTCCGCTTGATCCAATGATTCAACCATAATAGTCCCATTGTTGAGTTTTTGAATTCCTGCAGGAGTTAATAGCACAGAAAGCACCTGGTTGTTCTTTATGTAACGTAGAACTTTTGGGATTGTGAGAACGCCCGATTCCACCAAAGAGTTCGCATGCGGCGATTGCAGAAACATTTGCAATACACGGGACGACTTGGGATTACTTGAAATAGTATCTAAAGATATTAAATTGGATTGTAGAGCTCTTTTTCCAGGTGATGACAGGACGAACTCTAAACAGGCTAAATTGGGCAACGCGAGTAGCTCCTTTTTATTCTCCGGTTGTTTCTTTACTACAATATCCACCATCTTGGAGCGATCTTCTAGCGGGGCAATCATACTCGTTATATCATCGTATTGAATGGAACCTCTGCAAAGAGCGCGGACCACATTATGTCGAGGAATGGAAGTGAGATTCTTAAGAGTGAAATCCTCTCTTTCAATGGCTGCAACTCCTTCCTCACTGAACACACAGACCAAGTGACCAATTCCACATGCAGTATACAATTCTAATATTTCATCAAGGACGAATAAATTCGAAAACGCATATCGACCGTGTGGGGACCCTACAATCAGATTCACAAGCGGGACTGCGATGGTTTTCCGAATGCACATCCGGATTAACTTTCTAGTTTTATTTTTATTTTTGTACAACCAATGGCAGATCTTCCATTGTTCAATGATGCTTCTACGTGTATCTGTTTTTTCATCCACGGCAGTCCATCTTGAGTAGAAATCGCCCTTGTTAGTTTCATTGAGACCGAATAAGAACATAAGAGATTCGCTGATATCATATTTTTGAAAAACCAGCGGCTTACAAATGTCTAATTTTGTGGCCCAAAATGCGCCTGCCGAGCTAGTAAATCGTTCTATTCGTTTTACCCCTTTCAGGTCATTAAATTCATACTTCAAAGCATCACTCAAACTAAGTATTCCTTCCATAACTAATGGAAAAAGGCAGCAAGGCAATGCTTGAAGGTCTATTCTTTCAATTTTGGAATTCAAATATTTATTGGTACATCGAAGAATACATCTGTCAGCGGGAGAAAGGAAGGCGCTTGCCAACACGATGTCCATATTTTTTTTACCGTATTTTTTTTATTGTTTATGTCGAACCAATAATTATTTAGTATGACCAGTGATAGCGAATCAGATGAGGAGGATCTTTGCCCTATATGTATTGAGCCGGTAGACGAAAAAGGGGAAACGAAATCGTTCTTCCCCTGTCCTTGCAAATACCGGGTATGCATGTTTTGCGTTAGGCGTATACAAACAGAATTTGATGGAAGATGCCCCGGATGTCGTCGAGACTATAACGAGGTGGACTTTCGATTTGTGGACATTCCTATTGGGCGTAAACGCAGCAAGAAGGACGACATAATCATCGAGATGCAATCGCGAAAAGATCTTGCCAACGTCAGAGTGGTGCAGCGCAATTTGGTATATCTGGTAGGATTGGCTCCCAGTATTTCCAAAGAAGATACCTTGAGATCTAAAGAGTTTTTTGGTCAATACGGTAAAATTATTAAAGTGGCTATCAACCGAAATGAGATCGGGGCGAAAACGGATGCTCCAAGTTATAGCGCATACATAACATTTTCCAACGATGAGGATGCCAAAACAGCAATACGCGCAGTGAACGGATTTTGGGTTGACAATTACGTGATCAAAGCATCTTTCGGGACCACCAAATACTGTAATATGTTTCTGCGAGGATTGCAATGCACGAATCCTGATTGTTTATATCTGCACAAACTGGGGGATGACGCATCTTCGTTTACCAAAGAAGAAATGCAAGCTGGACGAGCTAATTTTGAAAACGAAATCGCCAAAGCTCCACCGGTAGTTCAACAACCAACTAAAACGATTCATGCATGGAAGTCTTCTGATGCTAATAGTAAACCAGTATGGGGCAGCACGAGCAACAATGCTAGTCTGTTGGAGCAATTAGGAGGAATACATTTAGAAGAATATGTCAGATTACATCCAAATACGGTCAAACCTATTGACCCTGCTCCTGGACCATTAAAAAATATAAAAATATAATCAAAGCCACTTATTCGATTTCCCGAAATTAAAGCATGCGCTAGAATATTTTTTGCATCATAAAAATATCTTTTGACAATAGTTTGTTTTTCAGGGTTGATGTGGTTTCGCTTCTCAAAACAAATTTAAACAGATTTTCATCTTCAATGTTTGAAGATTATTTTAGAGAGAGTTTGACACCATATTTCGAATTTCAAAGCGGGTGCTGATTTGGAAAAGTGTTTTAAAATCATATTGTCAACTAAAGTTTACCGGGCTGGCACTTTGCTGAAAAAAAAAGGTTGTTAATAAAAAACGAAGACAAAGAATCTAAACCAGCGAAATGCGCCGAGTCGATGTTGGTGCTGTGAGAGCACTTTCTTTAGATCCTGTCGATGCAAAAACACTAGCTCAGGCACAGTCGATCCTTGACGATGTACTCACCAGAGGCACAGCAGGGTTCTTGGAGCAAGCAGAACGGCTTGGTGATCTGAAACAAGGGGACAAGTACATGTACAACCGGGAGGACCTCAAGCAGGCTTTTGACTCTCTACCTGTTGGCGACCAACAGGTTTTACAGCGAACTGCTGATAGGATCAAAAAATTTGCCGCAGTGCAGCGTGCATCTGTAGTTGAAACGGAATGCCAAGTACCTGGGGGCAAAGCTGGACAAATCTTGGCCCCTGTCGAACGTGCTGGGTGCTATGCTCCTGGAGGTCGGTATCCACTTCCCTCGTCGGTGCTGATGACGGCTTGCACTGCGCGTGTTGCCGGTGTTAAACATGTAATTGTGGCCTCGCCAAGACCTCAACCGGTGACTCTGGCTGCTGCTTTCATTGCCGATGCTGATTCTTTGATAGCAGCTGGAGGTGCTCAAGCTATTGGGGCATTCGCATTTGGTTTAGGAGACATGCCTTCGTGTGATGTTATTGTAGGACCAGGAAATAGATGGGTCACCGCAGCCAAAAAGCTGGTGTCAGGACGAGTCAACATCGACATGTTGGCTGGTCCAAGTGAATGCTTGGTGATTGCTGATGGAACTGCAAATCCAAATGTCATTGCAGCTGATTTACTAGCACAAGCAGAACACGACACGGACGCCATTCCTATCCTTATTACCATGGATCCACTGTTACCGGACCAAGTGAACGCTGCTATCGTGGAGCAACTAAAAACACTGTCGACTGCGGCGGTTGCAAGTGTAGCAGTGAGCAAGGGATTTTATGTGCTGTGTGATTCACTGGAACAAGCCATTTCTACTTGCAATGTTATCGGACCAGAGCACTTGGAAGTGATGACAGCTGATTCTGATGCAGTTGCCAAGCAATTGAATAATTATGGTGGGCTTTTCATTGGTTCTCGATCAGCTGAAGTGTTTGGAGATTACGGCGCAGGTCCAAACCATGTGCTTCCCACCAGTGGAACGTCGAGATACACTGGGGGTCTATCCGTGTTTACTTTCTTGAGGATTCGGACTTGGTTGAGGCTGGATGATGAGAATTCCGAAGAACAAAGAACACTGCTTCAGGATGCTGCGATCATTGCACGAATGGAGGGACTAGAAGGACATGCTCGGGCAGCGGAGCAGAGATTAGAAATGTTTAAATAAAATCCAATTTTTTAAGGAGCACTATTCAGAATTGGGGATTTTCTTCCAGAGTCACGTTGTATAGTGAGATTTCCTACATTGATCCTCCTATGTAATGAGGGCATCCAAGCACTCATGCATCAAGTGTTTTGATATCTAGTTTCAAAAGAGGCTGATGGCGCAGATATGATGGGCTACGGGATGGAAATAATTAGTTGAGAATCATGGCAAAAATCTACTTGGATGGGATCTTCAACAGAGCATTAGGCTTCTCTTTCACCCATCTAGTTCTGATATTGTTTAACAAGAGATCTTTAAAAAATCGTTTAAGATTGAAGAGACCTCCCTTAATGTGGTTTTATCCATATGTATGGATCTACAGAGTGACGAACAACGAATCCACAAGTAAGTTTTAACTTCATCAACTATGCATAGCGAGAAATAACCGATCTAAACAGACCGATAGTGTTCCACTGGATTGTTCATTACGCCCCCATCAAAACATATACGGCTAGCATGCTGAATAAGTTATTAAGTAGCTAAAGTCAGAGCTTGATCGAGTTCTCCATCCATCGAGTTCTCCATCCATCGAGTTCTCCATCCATGAGTAGCTCACCATCGAGTTCTCCATCCATGAGTAGCTCACCATCGAGTTCTCCATCCATGAGTAGCTCACCATCGAGTTCTCCATCCATGAGTAGCTCACCATCGAGTTCTCCATCCATGAGGA
>Ga0105054_10012135_pt1 | contig 10598 bp, 10 predicted proteins | sample BON02_FD_78091 | JGI IMG/M metagenome (GOLD analysis project Ga0105054, IMG submission 78091) | Freshwater microbial communities from Lake Bonney liftoff mats and glacier meltwater in Antarctica - BON-02 (megahit assembly) | ecosystem: Environmental > Aquatic > Freshwater > Ice > Glacier... | reverse complement strand
TGTCCCGGCCCAGCTCTCGACCAGGGCGATGAACTCGGCCTGGTTGCCGGTACCCGAGCCGGTGCCGCTGATGACCAGGGCCGCCACCCGGCCGGGATGGCGCAGCGCGAAATTCAGCGCAATGTTGCCGCCCATCGAGAGGCCGCACAGCAGGGCACGTTCGATGCCGAGGTGATCGAGCACCGCCAGCAGGTCCGCGACCGAGCGATCCTGGCCATAGGCATCGGCATTGCCGGGCGCCTGGGACTGACCGAAGCCGCGCACGTCATAGGTGATGGTGCGCGCCCGCCCGGAAAGGGCGGCGACCTGCGCCTGCCAGATCGTGCGGTTGGTGGGAAAGGCGTGGATAAAAATGACCGGCGGCGCGTCATCGGGGCCGGTAACCTTACCGGCGAGTATGACGCCATCATCGGTGACGGCAGAAAACATCGCGCCCCCAGAGGATGCTTCAGCCGCCCTTGAGAGCCGGCATCAGCGCCAGATCGTCGCCTTCCTGCAGCACCGTGGTCGGGCGTTGGGCCGTGGGGACCGCGCTGCCGTTGACGCTCACCAGGTAGGCACCATCAGGAAAGCCCAGTTGGGCCATGACGTCCAGCGGCGAGGCGCCGTCGGGCACCTCGATCTCGGCGCGGTTGGCCGCTGAACCCTTCGGCAGGTGCTCGCCCAGCAGGCCCGCGGTGCGGACCCGGATTTTCATGCCACGTGGCGGCGCGTGGCGTCCTGCACGCAGGCCAGGTACGCCGACATGATCTGGTGGGGATCGTCCTGCAGGACCTTCTTCCACTTGCCCAGCGGCACCTTGGTCTGGATCAGGCCGCGCAGCACGCCGACATGCTGGGTCAGACCCAGCGCCAGCGCGCCGACCAGGACATCGCCCTTGAACGAAAGGCGCAGGTAGCGCGAATTGGCCTTGTCGACCGAGATCACCTCGTCGCCGCCTTCCGTGCCGTCCCACAAGCCATAGGAGGTGGAGATCAGGCCCAGGGTGTTGAGCGTGTTCATCACCAGGCTGCCGCGATAGGCGGTCTTGTGCCCGGCCATGTTGCGCGCGGCGGTACGGCCGTGTTCGCTGGCCGTGGGCTGGATCGCGTGGACGTCGTGTTCGCCGGTCGAGAAATCCAGGCCCTGGGCGACGTCGCCCGCCGCATAGATGTCGGGCACGTTGGTCGCCATGTAGTTGTCGATCAGCACGCCCTGCTTTGTCTCGATACCGCTGCCTTCGAGGAAGGCGATGTTGGAGCGCACGCCGGTGGCGCAGACCACGAGATCGGCCTCGATCGGTTCCTTGCCCTCCAGCGAGAGCGACAGGCTGCCGTCGACCTTCTCCTCGATGCCGGTGACCTTGGTTGCGGTCAGCACCGCCACGCCCTGGCCGCGGCACCAGTCGCCGATCATGTCGCCGCCGGTCTTGTCCATCATGCGCGCGACCATGCGGTCGGCCATCTCGATGACGGTGAGCTTGACCTTGCGGGAGACCAGCGCCTCCAGAATGATGCAGCCGATGAACCCCGCGCCCATCAGCACGACCCGGTCGCCGGGTTTGGTGTCGGCGATGATCTGGCGCGCGTCGGCCAGCGTCCAGCAGGACTTGACCTTGGCCAGGTCCATGCCCGGAATCGGCGGGCGCACGGGCGCCGCACCCGTGGCCAGCAGCAGCTTGCCGTAACTGCGGCTGCCGCCGCCTTCCAGGGAGAGCGTCTTGTTCGCCGGATCGAGCGAAGCAATGCGCTCGTGCACGATCTTGATGCCGAGCTTTTCGAAATGGCCGGAGGTATGGCGCAGATGGGTGCCTTCCTCCTTGATGTCCTCGGCCAGCAGGTAAGGAATCGCCATGCGCGAATAGGGCGATTCCGGCTCGCCCGTAACCAGGGTGATATCGGCGCCGGGCTCGAGCGCGGCCAGAGTCTCCGAGGCGATCACGCCGGCCGGGCCGGCTCCCACGATGACGTATTCCATGATGCGCGTTCCCTCTGTCGGGATGATCGTGAAGCAAGAGGGCCATGGGGCCGTTGCGGGACGCTGGCCCCCCGGCCGGCGTTGGCGGCCGGCCGGGGAAGCGCCTGCCTCTTGTCGAAGCCTTACAGTGCGAGCCTGTTCAGGGTCTCGTTGGTCGGCATGCCTTCCTTGGTCCAGCCGCGGGCGGCGTAGTACTCGGGCATCATCTTGCCCAGTTCGGCGACCTTGCCCTTGGCGTTGCCCGAAGGAGCAGGATCCTCGAGCAGGCGCTTGGGCAGGGTGTCGTCGGCCCCGGTCAGACCCGCGCGCATGTTGAACATGCGCTCGAGCGTCCAGGTCCGTTCGCCCGATTCCAGGCAGCGTTCCTTGGTCCAGGTGCCCTCGCAGGCGGCATCGAGCTGATCGACGAAATCCTCGACACCCCAGCCTGCCGTCGTGAAGAGGCACAGGCCCGTGCTGTCGATCATGGCGACCCGGTCCTGGCTGTCCTTGACCGGCTGGGCCTTGTTGTTGCCCGAGATGTCTTCCATGTCCTCGCCGAAGACGTCGTGCTTGAGGTGGCAGGCGCCGCGGTTCGACGTGGCGTAGCCCAGGCCCATGCCCTGCAGGGCGCGGCTGTCGTAGCCGGCGAACTCCTGGCCCTTGACGCCCATGAACAGCTCGGGATGGCCGTATTTGGCGGTCATGCGCATGGAACCCATGCCCAGGATCTTGCCGAAGCCTTCGCCCTTGCCGGTCTTTTCGGCCATCACGGCGAGCGCTTCGGCATTGCCGAACTTCAGTTCGATGCCGTCGGTCTGCTCTTTGGTGAGCACACCCATCTCGTAGAGTTCCATGGCCGCGGCCAGAGTGACGCCGAATGAGATCGGGTCCATGCCGTGTTCGTTCATCATGAAGTTGGCGAAAGTCAGCGCATCGATGTCGTCGACCCCGACCACCGGACCCAGGGCAAAGGCCGTCTCGTACTCGAGGCCGCCGGAGGCGTGCCAATACTCCTTGCGATTGACGACCGTGAAGTGCTCCTTGTCGATATGCGCGATGCGCCCGCAGGCGATCGTGCAGCCGAAACAGGCCTTGTTGGTGATCAGGTTGACGTGGCCGTGGGCATTGGGCGTGACCGCGGCTTCCGGATTGATCTTGTCGGTGCCCTCGAACTGCACCTCCTGGAAGTTGCGCGTGGGCAGGCCGCCCCATTCCTGCATGACGTCGATCATGGCGTTGGTGCCGACCTTGGTCAGCTCCTTGCGCCCGCCGCTTTCGGCCAGCTTCTTGTGGGTCTCCTTGACGACCTTCATGAACCGCTTGGGATCGTCGACCGAAACGCCCTTGGTGCCGTGGCAGGCGATCGCCTTGAGGTTCTTGGAACCCATCACAGCGCCCACGCCCGAACGGCCGGCGGCCCGGTGCAGGTCGTTGATGACGCAGGCGTAACGCACCATGTTCTCGCCCGCCTCACCGATCGAGGCGACCTTGAGGTTGGGGTTGGAGTGATGCGACTTGATCCAGTCCTCGGTGAACCAGACCCCCTTGCCCCAGAGTTCGTCGGCGGCAAGAATCTCGACCTCGTCATCGATGATGTGGAGATAGACCGGCTTGGGAGACTTGCCCTCAAGGATGATGAGGTCGTAGCCGGCGAACTTCATCTCGGCGCCGAACTTGCCGCCCGAGTTGGAACAGGCGATGGCATTGGTCAGCGGCCCCTTGCAGAGCACCGCGTAACGCCCGCTGGTCGAGGCCATGGTGCCGGTGAGCGGCCCGGTGGCGAAGATCAGGACGTTGTCGGGGCCGAGCGGATCGGCCTTGGGGTCCATGTTCTCGGAAAGGTACTTGGTGCCCAGACCGCGCTCGCCGATGTAGGCGTTGGCCCATTCCATGTTGAGCGGTTCGGTCTTGGATGTGCCCTTGGTCAGGTTGACGCGAAGGACCTTGCGTTGCCACGACATGATGTTGTCTCCCCTGTGCCCCGGATCAGACCGCAGCCGCTTTGGAATCGGTCTTGGCCGCCCATGCCTGCATCCGCTCGTAGCCGGTCCACGCCGAATCGACATAGGTGATGGCGTCGGTCGGGCAGGCTTCGGCGCACTGGGGATCGCCGCCGCAAAGGTCGCACTTGATGACCTTTCCGGTGTCGGGGTTGTAGTTCACGGTGCCGAAGGGGCAGGCGATCGTGCAGACCTTGCAGCCCACGCAGATCTCGTCCTTGACCTCGACCGCGCCCGTGGCCGGATTGCGCACCAGCGCCTCGACCGGACAGGCATGCAGGCACCAGGCCTCCGCACACTGGGTACAGGTATAAGGCACCGCGCGTTTGCCGTGCTCGAACTCGAAGATCTTGATCCGCGACCGCGCGGGGTTGAAGACCCCTTCGTGCTCGAAGCTGCAGGCCATTTCGCACTGCAGACAGCTCGTGCATTTGTCCGGATCGATGAGCAGAGATTTCTGCATCGGTGTGCCCCCTGTTGAACGCCCAAAGACGGTGATCGACGTGGGGAGAAGGTTTGTGCCAACCCGCTCCCATCACCCATTGGGGAGTATCTTAGTCAGGGACGGCGGCAGTGTGTAGGGGTTAAGTGCCTGCAATCTAATTGAGAATCGTTCTCAATGCCCCGTGCAGCAGTGCCATCTCCTCGGGCGCGCCGATGGAAATGCGCAGGCAGTCGTCGAGACGGTAGGAACCCATGGCGCGCACGATGATACCGCGCTCAAGCAGCGCTGCGACAACCTCGGCCGCACCCGGCCGGCTGCCGCCGGGCTTGCGCAACAGCACGAAGTTGCCCGCGCTGGGCAAGGCTTCCATGCCCAGTTCGGCCGCCTGCGCCCGCAGGTTCTCGCGCAGGGCGATGACGCCGTCGCGCATCGCCGCCATGTGGGCCTGGTCTCCGACCGCCGCCGTTGCCGCGGCCAGGCAGGGCGTGGGTACGCTGCCGGGAATGCGCACCTTGCCCATCGCGGCAAGCACGTCGGCGGGGCCGTACATCCAGCCCACGCGCAGGCCGGCAAGGCCATAGGCCTTGGAGAAGGTGCGCAGCATCACGACATTGCCGCCGTCGTCGACCAGCCGGCCGCCCAGCACGCCGTGTTCGGCGGGCGCGAATTCGACATAGGCGCAATCCAGCAACAGCAGGACATGGGGCGGCAGCGCCGCGGCCAGGCGCTCGACCTGCGCCAGCGGCAGCAGCGCGCCGGTGGGATTGTTGGGATTGACCAGGAACACCAGCCGCGTGGCCGGTGTGACGGCGGCCAGCAGGCCGTCGATGTCGGCAATCAGGCCGTGTTCGGGCACGCTGACGATGGTTGCGCCGTTGATCGCGCACTGCACCTGGAACCACTTGTAGCCGTACTGGCTGACCACAACCTCGACACCCGGCTCGCAATAGGCCTGGGCGAGCACGCTCATCAGTTCCATCGAGCCGGAGCCGACCATGATCTTCTGCGGGTCCAGCCCATGCACCCTGCCGATCGCCGCGCGCAGGGCGTCGTGGCCGTCGTCGGCGTAGCGGTTGACGTGGTGGGCCGGGTCGCCGAGTGCTGCCAGCGCCAGCGGGCTGGGCGGCACGGCCAGTTCGTTCTGGCCAAGCTGGATGACACGGGCAACGCCGGCCACCTCACGCGGGGCATAACTGTAGTCGGGCAAGGCCGCGATAGCGGTGCGGATCGGGGTGGTCACAACACGGCATCCTTTCCGATGGCCTGTTTGCGCTGCGCCCAGGCCGCCTGATCAAGCTCGACAATGGCGTAACGCGTGACCAGTTCATCCAGCGCCCCGTCACGGCCCTGATGGTACTGCACGGGCTGGCCTTCCTGGGCAACGGTTTCGATATTTGGCCCGGGGTCGACATGGGCGAGTACGGCGTGTGCGCCCTGCGGACTCATGACGCTGAGCAGGCGGCCCCAGCCATGGGTGATGCCGCGCAGGCCGTAGAGGATCATCGTGTCGCGGTCCCGGTTCTTCCGTCGCGGATCGTGGCACCGATCCCGGCGCGGCAACAGTCGGCAGTTCTTGCCAGCCTGTGACATTGCGCGGAAGGTCACGCTTCATCGCCGCGGAGAGTTGCCATGCGCCCGGGACCTGCCTTCGCGGCGGCCATCATCCTGACCACCGTGCTGGGCTCCGTTCACGCCTTCAGCGTCTTCGTCATCCCCATCGAAACCGCGCTGGGTGCCGGACGCGACGCGGTCAGTCTGGTCTATGGCATCGCCCTGGCCTTCCTCACCGTGGGCGTGCTGGTGGGATCGCGCCTGTGGCGCCTGGCATCGCCGGCGACCGTGGGTGCGGCAGCCTTCCTGCTCGCCGCCGCCGGATCGGCCCTGGCCGCGGTGCCGAACCTGACCGCACTCTATCTGGGGTATGGCGTCATGTTCGGGTTCGCCATCGGATCGGGCTACGGCTTTGCCCTGGTCATCGTCAACCACGCCATGCCGGCCCGCCGGGGCATGGCGACCGGCGTCGTCACCGCGACCTTTGCACTGGGCGCCATGGCCGCCTCCCTGCTCTTCCGCGAGGCCAACGCGGCAGCCGGGTACCAGGCGACCCTGCTTGGCGCCTCGGTGGTCTTCCTGGTCTGTGCTGTCGTGGTCGCCATCCTCATCAAACGTTCCGGACTGATCATCCCCTGGTCGGCCAATCGCAAGCGCGGTGCGGCGCGGCATCCGGCAACCCCGGGGTTTCCATGGCTCTGGCTGGGCTTCGGCGCCGGCAGCATGGCCGGGCTGATGGCGCTGGGCCATGCTGCGGCGGTCATGGAGCACCATGGCGCCTCACCCCTGCTGGTCACCGGCGGGGTCATGTTCATCACAGGCACCAACGCCTGCGGCAGCTTCGCAGCGGGCTGGCTGGCCGATCGCGGGCTGACCAGGCAGGTGATGTTCGGCCTGCCCCTGCTCGCCATTGTCGGGCTGGGCTGGCTCGCCACGACCCCGGGCGGAATGGCCACCGTTCTTGGCCTGGCCATCATCCAGATCGCCTATGGTGGGGTGATCGCGGTCTATCCCATCGTCACCACCGCCATGGTCGGCCCCACGGAAGCAGCGCGCGTCTATGGCCTGGCCTTCACCTCATGGGGCATTGCGGGGTTCGCCGGTCCCTGGATCGCGGGGCTGCTGTTCGAGGCGAGCGGCGGTTACGCCACCGCGTTCTTCGTCGCTGCCCTGGACGCGGCCTTCTCGTGCCTGGCCACCCTGCCCCTGCGCCGGCACATGGCGGCCTGAAGCCTCAGGCCTCGCGGCCGGCCAGCAGGGAGGTTTTGGCAAGGCGTGCGCGCACGCCGATGCCGGTCATCCACTTGGGCGGGAACATCGTCAGGTCCTCATAGGCGGCCATGTCGTGCACGATCTCGCTGTCATGGCCTGCTGCCATCTCGGCAACGGCGCGCCCGGAGATCGTACCGCGCGCGACGCCGACGCCGTTCTGGCAGACCGCCGCCCAGACGCCATCGGCGAGCCGGCCGCACTTGGGCACATGGTTGCGCGAGAGGCACAACACGCCGCCCCAGGTGTTCTCGAATTCGACGTTCGGCAGGTCAGGGAAGCGCTGGCGCAGGGTCTTCACGTGGCTGGCGCGTACCGCGGCCATGTCGTTGCCGCTGACGTTGAAATCGGGCCGGTACTTGACGTTCTTGCGGATCAGCAGCCGGTGATCCTGGGTGTAACGCATGGTCGTGCCGCCCATGGTCGCCGGAATCACACCCCAGTCGCCCTCACCGCCCAGCGTCCGGCGCTCGGCCTCGTCGAGCGGGCGCGTCAGGCTGCCGAAGGTAAAGATGGTTTCGAGCTGGCGGGTGAGGAAACCGAAACCCGGCGTCCAGCCGTTGGTCGAGAGGATCACGTGGGGCGTCGTCACCGAGCCGGAAGCCGTCTTGAGGCGTTTGTGGCCGCCGTCCTCGAACTCGAGCACGGCGGAGTTCTCATAGACCTCGACGTTGGCCGGCATCGAACGCGCCAGGCCGCAGACCAGGGCGGCCGGCTGCATCAGGATGCAGCCCGGCGTGAAGATCGCCTCCTGGAAATGTTCCGTCCCCAGATAGGCCGAGATGCGGGCGTGGTCCCAGACCTCGCAGGCCTCGCCGATGCTGTCCATGCGGCGGGCCATGTCGGCCAGGCTGGTGCGGCCGCGCGCCGTGGCGGCGCAGTGGACCTTGCCGCGATGGCTCCACTGGCAGCGGATCTGGTGGCGCTCGACCAGCTCGGAAAGCCAGGCGATGGCCGTGCGGTTCAACCGGATCTGGCGGTGGTCATGCTCGGGTGCCTCGACGCCCAGCGAATGGGGCAGGTCGATGGCAAAGCCGGAATTGCGCCCGGAGGAGTTCTCCCCGATGCGCCCGGCTTCCAGCAGCACGATGCGCTCGTCGGGCCGCAGTTCGCCCAGGCGCCGCGCCGCCGCCAGCCCGGAATAGCCGCCCCCCACGACCACCCAGTCGGCCTTGTGTTCACCCGCAAAGACGTTCGCGGGCGGGTGCTCAAGAACGTTGAACCAGCCGTTGGTGTGATCGTTCCTGGGAAAGGACGTGACGCGCATGAAGCCCCTCGCGGCGCCGCGACAGGCGGCAACCGGGAGTTACGCACCAGTGCCGCCGGGGGTCAATGTTCCCGCTGCGAAATGCCCCTCTCCCGCTTGCGGGAGAGGGAGGGACCCGGCCCGAAGGGGCGGGAGAGTGAGGGCCAGGGCCGATGGGTCCCCCCTCACCCTCCCATGGCTCCGCCATGGGCCCCTCCCTCTCCCCGTTGGGGAGAGGGTAAACGTGAGAAGCCTGTCGCTCAGTCCTTCGGCTTGGGCGGCACGCCGGGGTGAGCGAGCGTGCTCTGGCCGGCCTTCGACTGGGTGACCGGCGCGACGGCGAAGAAGAACTTCGCAGGCATGGTCGCGACATAGGCCATTTCGGTGCCGGCGGGCAGCCACATCATGTCGCCGGGGCCGACCTCGTGGATGCCCTCGGCGGTGTGGATCTCCATCGTGCCTTCGATGCCGTAGATGATCTCGTCGTAGGTCACGGTCCAGGGGATGTTGCAGTTCTCGAAGACACCGATGCCGCCGCCCAGCTTGTCGCTGACCGCGCAGTTGACGGTGGCCACGACATTGCCGCCGCCGCCTTCCTTGACGGTCAGATCGAGATCGTTGCCGCGGAACATCATCGCCTTGCTCATCATCGTCTCCTTGGTAGGGGTGTGCGGCGACGTTAGAGACGAGGGCGCGACCGGTCCACCCTTGCAAGACCAAAGAGCAGGCTAGAGATCGCCCAGCGCCCGCAGCGTCTGGAGCTGGACGAAGTGGATGGTGTGTTCGCTCATGTCGCTGCGGGCCGCATCGACCATCAGACGGCCCTGTCGGTAACCGCGCGAGTTGAGACCCTTCTGTACGCCGGCGTTCAGGTTGACGTCCTCGGGCCCCAGTTCCTCATTCATGTAGCGCACCGCCTCGGCCGTGGCCGCGTCCATCGCCGCACCGTCCGGCATGTAGGCGGCGACCTCCTCGCGCGTGCGTTCCGGCCCCTCAGGCGCCAGCAGGAAACTCCAGAGGCCGTTGGCTGCGGGCAGGGTGAAAAACAGCACGTCGGGCCAGAGATACATGGTGACGTATTCGTCGGTCTGGCCGCTGCCGGTTTCGTAACGATAGGCCTTGTTCTGCCCTGTGCCGGCATGGGCGTGGAGCATCGCCCAGTTCTGGTGCGTGGTCATGGCGAGGTTGTGGCCGTCCATGAGTTCACCCAGCGCCTTGTGCGCGGGACCCGATAGAAAGACGTGGTAGCCATCCAGGCTGTTCTCGGCCACGACCTTCCAGTTGGCCGCGATGTCGAAATCGGCCTGATCGGTCCAGACCATGCGGTCGAGATCGGGCGACTGCGCCCGCAGCGTGTCCTCGAAGCCGGGATAGACCTCGCCCATGGGGCGGGCATCGGGATCGAGATTGATAAAGACGAAACCGCAGAAGACCTCGACCCGCACCGCGCTGAGGCTGAAGTCCGATTTGTCGAACCCCTTCACGGCCTCGCAGTTGCGGGCATGGCGCAGGCCGCCGTCCAGGCCGTAGGCCCAGGCGTGGTAGGGGCAGGTGACGACCGCGCCGAGGCTGCCCTTGCGGCCCTTCACCAGCTCATGCGCACGGTGCTGACAGACGTTGTAGAAGGCGCGCAGTTCCCGGTCGTGGCCGCGCACGACGAAGACGTTCTGGCCGCAGATGTCCTGGGTCAGATAGTCGCCGGGGCGGGCGATCTCGGTGGTGTGGCCAACGAACCGCCAGGAGCGGAAAAAGATCGCCTCCTTCTCGCGCTCGAAGATCGCGGGATCGGCGTAATAGGCCGCCGGCATGTTGAACGAGCGGTCGGGATCGGCATCGAAACGGCCAAGGTCGGGTGCGGGTTGGGCCATGGTCTGCTCTCTGCTCGCCAGGACGGTGCCGTCTTGACTTCGATGCGGCCAAGCCTAGCGTTGGCCGAAGGTGGACGGAAGCACGGGCCATCCCGTCCATGGGGCAAGCATGTCAGAACAACCCGATCAGGCCGCCGCAGGTGGCAAATGGCACTGGCACCCGAAGCTGCCGCTGGAAGGCGCGCCGGTCTTCGTCATGCCGCCGCGTCCGCTGCAGGCCCTGCGCTGGCTGTTCTCGATCGGCTTCATGGGCTCGATCGTGCTGCCCTATGTCGCCACGG
>Ga0105054_10012133_pt1 | contig 10599 bp, 5 predicted proteins | sample BON02_FD_78091 | JGI IMG/M metagenome (GOLD analysis project Ga0105054, IMG submission 78091) | Freshwater microbial communities from Lake Bonney liftoff mats and glacier meltwater in Antarctica - BON-02 (megahit assembly) | ecosystem: Environmental > Aquatic > Freshwater > Ice > Glacier... | reverse complement strand
GCAAGCAGGAGTCCGCATATGACATTGATGACGCCCAAAGCGGGTTGTGTCAGGTGTGGGGGCGATTCGAAGCAAATATGCACGATGTCATTCTTCTTGAAAACTGACCGGGATGTGTTGCTTGCAATAAGGTCTTGCATGGCACAAAGAACAGTCTCCGGTAGAATATCATAGGGGATGAAGATGGACGATGAAATAAAAAGTCCCAGTTCGCTGATGATGATCTTTTTCCGTTCATACACCAGGCTGTTGATAAAGAGCTCTAGATCGTGGATGGATTTGTTGTAGCTGCAGGACTTTTGCAGAATCACAAGGATGCCCAGTTTCACCACTTCGGGGCAGTAAACAGTCTCGTCAATGACATCCCACTCTGTATGATGCATAGCGTGAGTGCACCACCACGTTTGCATCCGCTTTCTCGACGACAAATTCTTTTTTGCTGGACCGACCTCAATGATCCATACCGTGCATTGCCTTTGTAAACAGAGCGGGTTTTGAAGCAGTCATAGGATGAAGAACAAACATTTTTTGTTTGGTGTCGTGGTGAAGACCAGCTGCACTCGGCGAGGTCACGTGCATGTAGCCTGCGAGAATTTTGGCATGTTCCCGTTGTCGGATTTTATACATGAAAAAAATGATCGAAATTTGACAGAGGAACCCATTGCATGTGGTAATCAAGACAAGCCACTGCATGCTGAGGGTGGCGCAAATAATCCACATGGTCGACAGCAGAAGCTGTAGCATGAAGAAAACAATGCTTGGTTCAAGCTCGACATCGGAAGAATATTGTGAGTAGACCTGCGACAGTTTGGTGATCCAACAGCACAGCGAAAGCAAAACAATCGGCACTTCCAGATAAACATGCCAGAACATTATATCAAGATCGAGTCGGGCTGCAAGAAACACTGTTCGTCAGACCCTGAGTAGAATTGTCGTGCTTCTTTATATACACATTAAAGCATGCTCTGTCGAAAACCCAAACTGTGTACCTGGAAAAATACACTAGGCAGGTCGGATGTTTGAAGACTAGCTGTCCTGTGTATATATAGATTTGCATAAGTGTAAATTTCTGACATCATCACCACCATGGACACTCACAATGTCAATCCGACGCTGTTCTACATTATCGGCGTCTTGAACTGTATGTTCTGTGTACAGGGGTTCAGAGAGATTTGCAACCCCACGGTATCCACAATAACACCGAGCTCTATACTCTGGCAACAACTGCCCGTCTCACAACGCCACAGTAATGACGATCGCAGGTGTGATCTGTGCTCCAAAAATCAATCGCTCGCCCCCCCGTTCTGCTTGTGCGACGCGGGTACATTTATTCAGAACAATCGTTGTCTCGTGTGTCCTACACGACACTTCTGCAGAGGGGCGCATACGGAGCCGTCGGCCTGTCCCCCAAATTCTCACGATCGAAGTACGACACACCGTGCCAGCATGGATGACTGTGTGTGCGAGGCTGGATTTTTCCGAACGGACAACACGCCTGCTCTAGCGCTAGCCTTGGCTCAGAATATTGTTCAGTTGCAAGATTCCCGCAAGTTGTGGTGTGTATTGTGTCCTATCGGTTATATTTGTCCAGGCGTCTTAACGCAGCGAACTAATCGATCATCGATGGAGATACTGGTACAAAAATGTCCAGAGATGGCAACTACATTGGCACCGGGCGCCCGATCCGATGAGCAGTGCGTTTGCACACCAGGGGCATACATTCCCGCCGATTCACATCGCAATTCCAGCATTTTGCCAATTTGCCAGCCCTGTAGTCGACAGTTTTATTGCCGGGGATATGACTTCGAACCGCGAGCATGCCCACTACACACAGTGAGTAGCAGCAGAGCCAAATCCATTGCCGGATGCATTTGTCTGCCTCCCTATGTGATGCTTCCAACATCAAGTCATGACTTTTTAAACAATTGTGTGTTGCAATCTATGTCGGGGTACAACGACATGGATGTCACGAGAACAATTCAAACGCAACACTACAACATCATCAGCATGGAGGCCAGTTTATTTCAAAGTGCACAATCCTCACTTCCGTCGACCAGCTGTCTTTCCATCGAGACAGGTCTGTGGATGTCCACACAAATGGCTTGATTATGAGAGCCAGTGCATATGGTAAGTTTGTAGTTTCACTGGATTTTTGGGGGCTTATCTGCCATTCTTCTCGAATCGTTGCGTTTCAGGCTTATGCATTTTCTGCTAGGCTGTGAAACGCAACGATTGGATGAAAGTTCTGAACTGCAGTAAAAAGTGATGAGATTGTAGTTTTTGTGTTTTTTTTGAGGGTTATAGCCAGATTGATTTTTCAAAAGGGTTCATGAGATTTTCGGAACCGTCCTGCTGGGTTGTTCCTTATGCAAGGGGGTATGGCCATTCTGACGCAGTAATCGTGTGTTTTTCCTACACAGGATTCATCCAGAAGTGCCCACATGACATTCGTGTAGGGACTAAAATCGACTCGGATGATGCCATGGTCTTTTTCCGCAACGTCATCCTCGATCCTGCTTATCTCGACATGGTGCTGTATCTCCTGAGCTCAGCACAGTACAACAGCATTTCCTACAAACTTGAGTCATTTCTGTGGATGAAGAGGCCGGTTATAACAACCTCTGTCGACAGCCACACGCCAGATGCCACAATCGTTTCTCTGGTCCCCAATGACGGGCGCGTGTCGCGCATTATGCAAAGTTCATACCAATGCGCTCTGGTGTTGCGATCGGAAGTGTCTACCGACTCTCAGTATCTTGGACACAAGACGGATCTCTACAACATCTCGAAATTGCGCTCTTTCATATACACCTCACTGAACGTTTTCTCGATCGGCAATGTGGATATTATTGCGCGTGCCAGGTGGTTCACTCTACTACTACACGACTCGCCGTTCAACGACATGGAGATTGCGGTACGGGCGGACCAAGCGGTGGCCGCATGTTTTCTGGAAACCGCACCGGATGTTTCTGCCAGCGGCCCACCGTTGCGTGCATCAGAAAAGGCCGACACGCCTTGTGCAATTCACAGTTATATTCAACACGGTCGCCATGGCCGCCCAAGCGTGATTGCGACAGAGATACGCATAAAAAGTCGCTTCTGCCCGATTGCCACACAATTGCAATGTATGAGCAAATACGTTGGTGTTCTCGCAATAAGAGAGAAGGTGCAGTGTGTTGCCGATCTCGACATTCTTTTCACGTCGCTAAACCCTGCACACGTGCTGGCGACATTTCAGCACTATATCGAGGACATCCAAGTCTTCGACCGCGATATGCAGCTGCAGCAACCCACTCCCTGCGAGCCAATTGTTCATATTCGGCACAGAGCCATCGCAACCGATTACGCTGGTATCGTACACAAACAGCAGCTGCTCTCCGACCTGCACAGCCAATATCAGAGACACTTCCAGAGTGATATTGTTTTTGATAGTGGAGTCAACGCACTTGTGACATACAACATCACCATGAAGGTTGGCATGTCACGACACGTCGTGTCGTCAAACACAATGCAGGCAACAAACGCGATTCGCGAGCAGGCCGAACAGAAAACACGAATGATGCACGTTTTGGCTCTCTTGAGCGTGAAAATTTCGGTCGATGATATCAGCTCTTTCAGCTCGATGAGTCTGCGCGAGGATGACGAAAATACGCATGATGTGGGACACGGGGATTCTGCAGTGCGCGGCGTCGTATTTTCGCTGGCCGGTGTTATCATTTCTGCCGCCGACGTCCTCACTCTGACGAACACGACCATTTTCCTGAGTACATCGCGTTTCGCGGATGCAGGTGCAGTAACACTCACAAAGTTCTCCAGTAGTATTTCGGGCACGCTTAGGTTTGATGCGCTGTCAGTGAGCGACGCTCAGCGCCTTTACGCGCACATACAGGAGTATGCGGCATATTTCAACATAGACAGCATGGTGTTTCGCGTCATTGTCACGCAGCGTTTTATGATCCCACACCACCTGTTTGAACAAGGTGTGAAGATCCAGTCGGATATGCATTACCAAATCTCTCGTTCAGTGTATGTGTTGCGCGTGTCCTTGAGCATTCCTGTCGAAGCCAGTCTGTTGAATCCCCTCTTGGTCGAGGTTTTCAAATTGGTCATTTTCAACAAGATCAGCTCGAAAATCGTCAGACTCGTTTCCGTTGCTTCACAGGTCGTGCCAGCGCACGACATATCGGGTTACGGTGAAATATCACTCGAAACAACACCATATTCGCAAATCGTGTATGAAATTCAAGTCGAAGATATGGACAGATGTACAATCGACCGCCATTCCAACACTGACGACTACTACACCGAACTTGGTAGTGTTGTGTCGAGTATATTTGGTTTCGACATTGCAATTCAACTACACGGAATATGTCTGGTGACAAACACATTATTACCGACAATGGTCACTCCGCAGACACCACTGTGCGTCCCGGTTCTCAACAACAGTATGTGGTCAGGTGATGTCCTACAGCGCAATTTTTTCAACAGTCATAGCGTTGCGTACACCGAAACGTGTGTGCTTCAAACTGCAGTCCGCGTGTCCGCGCAATTTGACCATCTCACAGACATTCGCCTCCATCCAGCAGGGGTCGCGCGACTGCTGAAAGCTCTGGATTTCGACGGTCAGGACAGTCTCACGTGTGCTATGCAAGCGACGCTGCAACTACGCAATTCTGCCACAGACCCGAGAGACCTCGTAAGAATCTTTACTGGTTTGTATGCCCCGAACCGCGCGTCTTCAGATGTTGCATCATCATCAATAATCAGCGCTGGCACCACCGTGCTTTCTTTTGAACATGTCACTACAAGTACGTCGGTTCGGACCATACTAGCCAGCGCAGTAGCCTATACCACAAGAGGCAATACCTGGCACGCTGGAGATGTCGTGACAATCTTTGTCGCTGGCATACGCGGGCAAAATCCGGCAGTGTTGAGGTATATGCCCGGTGGTACTTGGTCGCCTGTCAACACTGATCCCATGCATGAAGAAAACGCTGTCTATGTCATTCAGACCCCGCGTGCTGACAGACAAGGCGCAATCATGATTCTTGACAAGGCGATATCAGTCACAAGGAGCATCTTTGCGCTGAACAATGATGGCATTACAGCAGACGAAAAATCAGGATGCACACTTGCCGATACATTGCTGTTACCTCTCGCCTGTGATCAAACCTTTTCTGTCTCGCCAACACTTGGTCCTGTCACTGGGGGATTGGCCGGCTGTGTGCGATTTATTGCCCAAAACAACAGGATAGACATTAACATACTCAAACACATTATCATGACAAAGACAACCCCTGACATGGTAGAAACGAGGGGGATTGGTATATACAATCAACTCGACGCCTACGTTGACAGTATCGACTGCACAGGTGGCTTCATTGGATTGGTAGACGCTCTTCTGCAAATGAATCCCAACACTACGAACTTACGGGTTGCTTCCAAACACACGATACAGCTCACGCTTACTATCCAGCACGTGACTCCTTTTACGCACATTCCAGAGTATCTCAATAACGTCCTGCTGTTGCTGCATGAGGAAGAAACAAAACTGCAGCGGCATAATATCGAAACCACCGCTGTGCTGCACCTGTACACCAAAGGTGTGGCGTATGGCACGGCTATGACATTTTTCCAGATCACTATGCGCGAGTACATCATTTCGCGATTGCTGAGCGATACTGACGTGCAGCTACAAATTATCCAAATCGAGCAGATTTTGCAGTACGGGCCGGTGTTTCCCAATACACTGTTTGAAACAGACGAAGATCTTGTGCAATTGTACATCCAAGTCGACGTATCAGGAATGCGGGATTGTTCTGAAATACAGGTTATGGTGGCGGAAAATATAATCCACCGGTCATTTTATGGGATGGACATGCAGGTGACTGTGATCGATACAATTGACACCCCCATCACGTGTAATAACACGGTCTTTCTCGAATATAACAGTGTGTCGTGCACAAAGGTTCCAGAATCACCGTATCTGCCAGGGAAAAGGGTGGCGGGTGGCACTATCATCCACAGCAATTCCACATGTTTGTCGGGTGAGGGTGGTGAGTGTTTTGCGCATCTCTCGTCGACAGAAATTGGACTGTTCTACTCCCTATTACAGATGATTACGTCACAAATCGACCCTCTTTTGTTTCATTTTCGACACACGGTAGATTTCTGCGGATTGAATGCCGCGTTGTTGATGCCCTTGATTTCCAAAGAATCGCTCATCGATTATGGTGCGTTTAACACACTTTGTCTCTTGTTTTTATTTTATTTGAATTTTCGAGCACGGCGTAGAAGTGCGGGAGAGATTAGCAGTATTATGCTGGTAGATCAGAGCGTTTAGTATTATCTTGATAGGCAAGAGCGTTCGGTATTATCCTGATAGACAAGAAAGTTCGGTATTATTCCGACAGGTAAGAGCATTCAGAGCAGAGCGGGTAGAGCAGAGCTTTCAGAGCAGAGCGGGTAGAGCAGAGCGTTCGGTAATATCTTGACAGGTAAGAGCTTTCAGAGCAGAGTGCGTAGAGAAGAGCTTTCAGAGCAGAGTGGGTAGAGCAGAGCGTGCGGTATTATCCTGACAGGTAAGAGCTTTCAGAGCAGAGCGGGTAGAGCAGAGCGGGTAGAGCAGAGCTTTCAGAGCAGAGTGGGTAGAGCAGAGCGTTCGGTATTATCCTGACAGGTAAGAGCTTTCAGAGCAGAGCGGGTAGAGTAGAGCTTTCAGAGCAGAGTGGGTAGAGCAGAGCGTTCGGTATTATCCTAACAGGTAAGAGCTTTCAGAACAGAGCGGGTAGAGCAGAGCTTTCAGAGCAGAACGGGTAAAGAAGAATTTTCAGAGTAGAGTGGGTAGAGCAGAGATTTCAGAGCAGCAGAGCTTGGTATGGTGGGTCCACTTGCCCAATGGATCATGAAACAGAACAAGATACGTATTCCGGTTCCATTCTGCTCTTTTGTGCAGACGAACAAGGCATCGTATATTATTGTACACGTATTGTGATATCAACCTGTCGATATATTCACGAGCACTACAACAGAGTGTAGTCGGATGGATGTAAGTGTAAAACAAACAGTCTGAATGTATTATTATGAAGGTCTTACGCATATGATTTACATATCCATGCAAACACATTTCATACACGGTATACAAAAATAATCTGTCCCATAGTGTATAAATAGATACACATTCACGCAGCGTATATAAGTACACGGTAAAACAGTTGCCATTCCTAGAGTACTACACCCGAATCATAGCATGGAAAAAGTTCTGCCGCCAGACGCAAAGACAGGCAGTGCCCCGCAGACTCTTGAGCAAATGCCCACAAAGCAACCAGTGGACAAAAATTTGAAGACCAACGCACCTCGCCCCAGTAAAAATTTGCCATTGGATGACAAGGGCAATGGTATGCAGCCGATGCGTCAGGAAGTTTCTCCCATCAAAACGGCGGAGCCAAATTCCAAGACGAACGCACCATATGTGGACAGGCATGTGCGTGGGCGCATGGCTTTGCGCACAATTGCACCGGTGGCATCTTTCGGGACCACACATCCAACAATTGTGCAAAATCGCCACCCGAAAACCACCAGCGCCGCGGAACAATATGCACACGTGTGTTCTGAGCTTGACAAATTGAGGAAAGAGATTTACCAGATGAGACTAGGAACACAAAATGCGACAGCGATGGATAAAAAGACAACATCGTCTTTGTCTGCCCTTGCAAAAGTTGTCAAGCCGGTTCCTGAACCAATGCCCTGGTTTTGCACATATGACATGGGCAAGGTACCGGGCGCCGTCGAGCATGATACGAATGGGCAGCATAAAATGTTACCTGCCAGCGATCTTCTTATTCTTGTCAAAAAGGACCCGCTGCATGCCATGGCCGGACTTGTCGCTCTGCACAGATGCTCTTTGCAAATGCACGAACAGGGCAAAAACACCGAAACCGTATTGTACGCTGGGTTGCTGCATTTCGGAACCGAGCTTGGTGCGCAGCAACAAATTGCCGATTCAATGAAGACATCCATGTCGATGGACGAGCTTTGCGAAAAACATTGCGAATTGAAAAACGCAAGGGAGGCGGCGTTTGTACTCTGTCGTGCCGTCGTAACGAAAGGCTTTGCGCCCTTGTGCTGGTGCACAGGAGCTGATGGGTTTTGCGTTGCATGGCAAGACGTCGCCTGTTTTATGCGCTACAAAAAACAAAAGGTCGAGGTTCTAGGACGATGTGTCGACATTATGATGAAAGCATATCTAGAACCAAGTGTTTTCGCGGCCATTGACCAAAAATTCGTGTTCCATAGGGGAGTCTTGAATTGTGAGCATGCCGCGCTTTGCCAAGACCAGTGCTGGACTGCGGCACCTCTGAAACCTATGCCACCTACTCTCATGACGAAGGAAAATCTGTACCAAAAACTGGTGCTGTTCTGGATCTTTCTACTCACAAGTCTTCCCCCCACTCGGAAAAGCATCCAACGTCTGCCCCTCGTTCCCGTGCCGGGCGCGCCTGCAGCCGAAGTGGACAATATTTGATCATGGGTTCATGCAGCAACTCAATAACATTGCAATGTTTATCTGGTATGGTTCAATTTGATTTTTCGTTCGCTTTGCATCTGCAGAGGAGACAATATTTTCATTACATCGATCTATGCAAAACGGCGTGTTTTATTTTTGTGTTTTTCGTATGTACGCGTGCGTGTGTTTGTGTTATTACATATACAGGGAAGTAGTTTGCTCAGGGCAAAGAATCAGCACAACACATTGGGTGTTCTGTGTGCACGTTTTTATTTCATGATGATTTTTATTAAAATACGGCTGCACCGATCGTGCGGAAGTAAGTGTCACGAGATAAGGCGTTGTGCGTGTGCTTGTGCGTGCACTACGTCTGTCGCCATTATAGCCCGGAAAATCGTGGTTATGCACCGCGCATGCCCTTGAAACATGATTGGTCGATTATCCCTGCTCGTGAATTTGAAGACCAAGTACATAAATGTCGAGCATGTCGAGAGAGCCGAGACTCAACAGCGCTGCGATCTCTGAGAAGCAACACAACGTCCAGGCAAAATCGTGGTGCCTGATATCTTGGAAGAAAAAAACAAGCCCGCCAAACATAGACATGAGTATCAAACTACATGTCGCGATGAGGGGTTTGAGGTGGTCGACAATGGGGTGTTCTTGCGCATTGCTGACGATGCCATGGTAAAATAGCAAATTGATAAAAGTAAGCGAAGTGAAGAGATAGTGCGTCGATCCTTTGATTGTGTCGTAACGCACCACAACCATTGTCGTGTACTGTACCGAAAGAAGAAGGATCAACACCATCTTGCGCAAGTATAGAGATATTTTATTGTCCCGAAGTGTACGGTGTACCCGAAACAAAAAGAGTAACGACACTGGACCAATGATGTAAATCGTGATCAAAGTGTTGTACTTGGCAAATGTGTGCGATATTGTCGTCGCTGAATCTTCAAGACGGTCCGGATGAAGATCTGGAAGCATCGACTGCACACACATGAAATTGTGAAAATATCAGCGCGCCTTCATGTGGTGTTGTTTGTGCGCGTGTGGACTTTGAAAGTAGAAAATCGATGGCATGTACGGGACAAACACGCGCGACACTTACGTGCAAAAACGGCATCCATGTAATCCATGATGCCCACAACGAAGCTCCAAGGACCGCTGCGTAGTAAAGGCAATGTTTTTCCAGCCGTTCTGAGTCTGTCTTAGTACAACCCCCGTCGTCCCCCTGTTTCGAAAGTTTGTTGTTGTGAGACATATGCACACTCTTTCCTCGCAGAAGCACAATGTTCTAGGGTTCAATTGAAAAGGCAATGTTATATACAACAGAACGAACAACACACAGAGAAATGGTCACACCGAATTCGTCGCAAGACTTCGTGTGGGAACTTTCGCAGCCTATGCACACACTTCCCGCGGCGACCTTTATTTTTTTACACACACAAACTCTTGCACATACACGCCTCGATTGCTGTCGACATGACTCGTCAAGACTCGGTGTGGGAAAATCGACCCTACACAAGAACAAACAGGCGAGACGTGTCATGAAGGATGAATGATGAATGATGAATCGTGGGTAGATCTCAAATACTCCTTACCAACCATGTCATACTTTCTTGCAGTACGTCCGCTTCACTCACAAAACACACTACATTTAAACAAGTCACAGTAAGACCATCAGTGCGCGACACCAAACGAGTCATCCATTATCCTGGTATCGAGCACACGTTTGCAGTTTTTCGTGTCACTATGTATAATGCATAGCAAGATGTTTGAAGTGCACAAATGCAAGTATAGCCGACTTTTCAAACAGTGCTTACATTGCAGCACAGAACATAAAACGCATCTCAAGAATACCATACAGTGAATACAAATAACATGCCAATGACAAAGTGATAGTACTGGCGGGACCAAAGACAGAAAACAGCAAACGCAAAAACGAACGGCATTATGTGCATTAAATCGTGTCTATATCGACAAAGGTCTCATATTCAACAGCAAAATATATACACAGTGACAATATGAACATGATATAAGCGCAATTCACAAAACATGAATAAATCAAAACAGTGAGGGAATACGCGACAGTT
>Ga0105054_10012131_pt1 | contig 10600 bp, 8 predicted proteins | sample BON02_FD_78091 | JGI IMG/M metagenome (GOLD analysis project Ga0105054, IMG submission 78091) | Freshwater microbial communities from Lake Bonney liftoff mats and glacier meltwater in Antarctica - BON-02 (megahit assembly) | ecosystem: Environmental > Aquatic > Freshwater > Ice > Glacier... | reverse complement strand
GCCTACCATGTAACGTGCACCGTTTATTGCATAAATGCCTATGTCCATTAGCGAGCCACCTCCGGCCAATTGCTTATTCAATCGCCACTGATTAGGATCGCCAATTCTGAAGCCGCATAACCCCTGAAAAAACATAATTTTCCCCAATTCCCCTTCTTTTCGCATTCGGATTATTTCCAAGGTTTTAGGCTCAAAGTGCATTCTGTATCCTACGAGTAATTTGACTTTCGCATTCTTACATGCTTCAATCATTTCCTGACCTTCTTTGGCATTCAAGGCCATTGGTTTTTCACAAATAACATGTTTACCAGCTTTCGCCACACGTATCACCTGATCGTGATGCAGAGCATTCGGCGTAATAACGTAAACCGCATCAATGTCCGGATTATCTTTAATGAGATCGAAATTCTCATAATTGTAACAATTGTTTACTGAAATATTATACTTGCTCTGCCAGTTTTTTATTTTAGATGGAGTACCACTGATAATCCCAACCAATTTAGCCATTTTACAGGCTTGCATTGCATCAGCTACCCGAGTTCCGTAACTACCCAAGCCCATTATGGCAACCCGAAGAACGGGACCTTCATAAGACTGATTGTAAAAATCCTCAGTACTCGCAAAACCGTGTCGGGGTATATATAGAGCAAGTATTGAAGCGCTTAGTGTTTGCAAAAAATTTCGTCGTGAATCCATAATAGAAGGTTTTAAGTAAGATAACTATAAAAGGATCAGCTTCCAGAAGATTTCTCTTATTTTCCAATGTGAAGAAATGGTTATAGAATTGTTTTTAAGCATAGTTTATGATAAAAATAGAACTAGGTAGCCGAAGTTTTTCTCAAAATAAGGGGGTAGAAGTTTTCTCAAAAAAATATGGGATTCAATTTGGCACTATTCAATTAAACTAGACTTTAAAAATTTCAATCCTTTTATTGCGATATCTTCTTGCGATGGTTCAAATTGTCTCCAAATGGATGCGGCCTTTTCAATCATCTCTATTCCTGGCAAAAATGATTCGATAACTACTTCGCCATCATAATTGACTTGATGTAAAGCGGAACTAATTCTTTCCCAATTGATCTGATCACCACCGGGAGTTCCACGGTCTGATCCGCAGGCATGAAAGTGCCCCAATTTACTTCCTGCTTTTAAAATGGCTTGATAGGGATCTTTTTCTTCAATGTTCATGTGGTAGGTATCCAATTGAAGCATCAAAGCCTTACTATTCACCTGGTTAACCATTTTTAAACCCTGTTCACAGGTATTGATAAAATCAGTTTCATACCTGTTCAGAGGTTCAATAGCCAGCCTTAGCCCTAATTTTTCTGCATAATTAGCTAGCATTTTTAAATGTGTTGCAACAGTTTCCCATTGTTTTGCATAATCTTCTTTACTCACTAATTCGGCACGTCCAACTGCTGAATAAAGTGGACCAATCAAGATGCCACAACCTAAAACAGGCATCATGTCAAGGATGCTTTTTATATATTTAATGGCTGTTTGCTGATCTTCTGCCGTTCCCCTCAAATCGCGACCCGGACCCATTGCAGCACAAATTGAACCACATTTTAAACCGGTTTCATCTAATGCCTTTCTGATTATATGCGGATCAATATGCGAGGGATCCTCAATTGCAATTTCCACAGAGTCAAAACCCCAGGCCTTAAATTTTGGAAATAAATCAACGCTCTCATTTGTGAATGGAGAGGTAAACAGGAAAGTATTTATGCCAAATTTCATCCTTTTTTCTTTAATGTGGTCATGTACTGAATAATATCCGCAAGCTCTTGTTTTGTCATAGTTTCATGCAAGCCTTCAGGCATCATTGATTCAGCCACAATCTTGATTAATTTAATATTATTTGTATTGATTTTCTGATTTATACCTCCCGGGAATTTAAGCTCTATTTCATTTTCGGTTCTGCTGGAAATGATTCCCAACAGGCTTGAGCCATCTTTCATATCTATTTGCCAAGTTTCAAACCCAAAACTAACTCCTGCTGATGGATTAATTATAGCATCAAACAATCCTTCTTTAGGTAATTTAGAACCAATTTCTGTGAGTTTCGGTCCAACATCAAAGCCTTCCTGTGCCACTTGATGACAAATATTGCAGGATCTTTTAAAAACTGCAGATCCATTTTTTGTATTTCCTGTTAAAGCGAGTAATTCATCAAGTGAAACTGATTGCTTTGGTTTGACATTTTTTACCGCTTCCGGCAAAAAAGTTAATGATTCATCATAAACCGCTTTTCGTCTGCTTCCTTTTAGTCCTGCAACAAAATAGGGAATAAGTTCTAAAGGGGCATTTTTTGTACGCATAAGTTCCAGAGCTCGATCCTCTCCAAGACGACTTTTTCCAATCATTTCTGCAGCCTTTTCACGAACTTCTTTATTCTCTGTGCTCGAAAGACTGATATTTTCTAATATTCCAATTGAAGCTATATTTCCTACACCACCGATTGCAGTCAGAAGAGCGTTAATCCGATTCAAATCAGCGCTCATCAATACATTATTTATGAGTGATTCTCCTTTCAACTCAAGTAATAATCTTGCTGCATCAACCCCAACTGGCTCATTAGCTTTCGTTATGGACAAAGCTAAAAGGTTTGGATTTTCGCTTTGAACTTGGTATTGTCTAACCAAATCTAGGTATTCGGGTTTTCCGGCATCAGCTCGAATTACCTCCATTAGGATTTTTTTTGCTACCGCAGATTGAAGTACTTCTTTGGACTCTAAATGATGTAAAGCCAATCTATTTAATTCAAGATTCCCTGACGAATTGTCTTCAATCATTTTCAAAAGAATTTTTGATTTTACCGGCCCGGTATGAAAGTCAAAAGCACGGAAATACCTTAATCTTGACTTGAGGTCATATTGACTATCAGTTGCTAGTTTTGCAAGAAATGGAAGTGACATTTCGGTTCGTGCACGCCAAATAATATCTCTTCCGGCTGGATCAAGCAGTGGAGTTTTATTTTTTTGTAGATAAGCCTCAAAAAAACTATCCCATTGTCCGTCTGCACCAATACCTAAGGCCTCTAAATACCACCTGTCTTTACCATCATACTGACTGGCAAGTGTAGCCCATAAGCTAGCTGCTTCAGGCGACTTATTATGTCTAAGTGCAATAATACATTCTCTCCTGACTTGTGGATCCTGATCATTGACTAATTTTTTGATCAGAGGAATAAGATCTGAATTTAATTGTCTGGCTGCCCTTAAACCTGTTATTCGTATGTCAGGATTACTATCTTTTATGGCCTCATTGATATATTTTTGGCCTTTTGGCATTTTTACTAATACCCAAAATGCTCTGGCTCGCATCCTTGGGTTTAAGGCTTTTCGCCATAATTTTTCAAGTCCGGGGACTGCCTTATTTCCCATTTCCTGTAAGGCTAACCAGGCATGTCTTCTAACTGCAAGATTTGGATTCTGGAGTGCATTAATTGCTCCTTCAGGAGTACTATAATCTTGTGGAGGGATTTTATAGTTGGAAACATCAGGAGCGATTCTATATATACGTCCTCTCTGTAAATCTCCAACCCTATGACCACCTACTCCGGGATCATACCAATCAGCAACTATCAAGGAACCATCAGGTGCTATACATACATCTGATGGACGGAACCATTGGTCATTTTGTCCCTTTAAGATATTGATGATCCCTGCGGAATATCCTGCCCCATTTTTCTTAACAGGATAAGATCGAACCACATTTGGCCCTGGATCAGAGTGAATTATTTGATTTTGAAAGGGCTCAGGCAATAAAGTACCTTCATAAAGTAAAATCCCTGTAGGTGAGCCAGCTCCAGTCTGTAAAAGATTTGGGACTACCCCCGGATCGTTGAGATGCCAATGGCGCAAAGGGATAGAATCTTCAAGATTTGTTCTTTTTGCCTGCCAGCTGGCACCCGTCATTTCATCCTTATAGCCATAATTACCGTAATCCATCACGTAGTTAATTCGTACGCCTCGGTTCCCGTCATCGTCATTATCGCTTTGCCAAATTGTTCCGTAACTATCAACTGCAAGCTCAAAATTATTTCTGAAATTATGTCCCAGGCATTCTACATTTGAGCCATCCGGATCCGAACGGAAAACCATTCCTTCACGGTACTTTCCAGGCCCAATTTCATCACCATCCTGATCTAAAACCACTTTATTATTTTTGTCTTTTAATGTTTGTCCTGAATTTCCAAAATTGAAATATAATTTACCATCAGGTCCGAAAGTAAAGGAGTGCATACCATGGTCATGCTGCTCACCGCCCATTCCCTGAAAAAGTATCTCTTTTCGATCTGCTTTATCATCGCCATTATCATCATAAAAAACCCATACATAAGGACTTTGTGATATAATTACCCTATTACCTAAAACAGAGATACCTAAGGGAGCATTTATTTCTGGACCTTGGTAAAATACTTTACTTGTTTCAAGACGACCATCCCCATCTTTATCCTCCAGGATTAAAATTCGATCACCCTCAATTCTTGGCTTGTTATTGTTAATTTGGAAACGATAATTATAAGCTTCAGTTACCCAAACTCTACCACGTTCATCAACATCGATATTTGTTGGGTTAATTAAAGTTGGTTCTGTTGCCATGGTTTGGATTTTCAAACCGGAGGTAATTACTAGGCCTTTTAACGCATTTGAAGATAAGCGTTTCTGGTTTTCAGTAAGTAAGGTATCGGCTAGGTCATAAACCTGATGTGAACTGGCAGTAGTACAAGCCTTTATAAGTATGATTGTCAATATCACTAACAAAGCCAGCAATAAAGAAAACAGGTTTTTTTTCATCCCTTTATTTATTGTTTTTTTTGGTGATGAAGTCCGTCCGAACGGCTTTGCCGGGCGGGCTATCATGATTTAATAATTTTATCCCTGCGGGTATTAGCAAAATCATGATGGTTTCATCCCTGAATTTTTATTTTCCTATAGAATTATTTTTTAATCATAATCTTACGATATTCTACCTTCATTGGGGGCCCAACATGTACCTGCATACCCAACATTCCTTTCGATTTTCCATTAATAGTATCATTATCAGTAACATCACTCATCAACACTCCATTGATATAATGTTGTAAACGATTACCTTTTGCTAATAAACGGCAGGTATTCCAGTCCTCACTTTTTATCTTTTGTAATAAGGCATCAGATTCTCCCAATGCACCTGTAACAGTTAAATCGGTCCAAGCATTATTTTTAATTTTTGATTGAAGGGTGCCAACAGCATTTTCTGCATTTTGAGCTTTTATGATAGTCTTTTGCCCTCTGTAAGCCAGGGTGGTTCTTCCCCGCTCTTCATAATTTTGTCCGGTATAACGGTTTGCCCCATCGATATCCAGTTGGTAGCCCTTTAAAGCAAAGGGAATATCCTTCAATTCTTCACTTCTGTAGTTAATACCACTGTTACCTGCTTGTGTGATTTTAAACTCTAAAGTAAGTTCAAAATCAGCAGGCATTCCACCCCGCCAAATCAAGAATGAATTCCGTTTTAGCAAGGTTTCAGGGGTGATTTCTCCAACGATATTTCCATTTTCAACTCTCCAGTAAGCCGAATCACCTTCCCAGCCATTGAGTGTTTTGCCATCAAAAATTTGAACAAAGCCTTTCTGTTTGAAATCATTGGTATCAGCCATTTTAAAGCAGGAAAGGATTAGGAATAGTGGGAGGAATCCCAATATTAAGTATCCCTGAATTGAATTAATTTTCTTGTACATGATTAATAGCTATAAAATGGATTAATATGAATATTCAATGATTTTAGAACCTTGTTTCTCATTGCACTAAATGGTTTTCCAGCTTCTTGTATTTGCAGAATCTATCACTGCTTCACAAACTTTTTGGGTTTCAAGAGCTTCTCTAAAAGTAGGGGAGCATGGCTCACCGGTCTCAAGGCTTTTCAGGAAATCAGCAACCTGATGCACAAATGAATGCTCGTAACCAATTGAAAGTCCGGGGACCCACCATTTGTCCATGTATGGCTGATCACCATCAGTTACATGAATGGAGCGCCATCCGCGGACAATTGAATCATCAGCATGGTCAAAATATTCGAGGCGGTTCAGGTCATGCAGATCCCATCGAATGGAAGCATGTTCACCATTTATTTCAAAAGTGTACAATGCCTTATGTCCACGGGCATATCTTGTAGATTCAAAAAGTCCTAAAGATCCATTATTGAAATGGCAATGGAAAATACAGGCATCATCAATTCCTACTTTTTCCATTTTACCTGTCAGCTGATGCATTCGTTCTTTGACAAATGTTTCGGTAAGGGCAGAAACATCCTTAATGCCTCCATTTAACCATATTGCGGTATCGATACAGTGTGCCAGCAAGTCGCCGGTTACACCAGAACCTGCGGCATCAATATCCAAACGCCATAAGCCTTCGCCACCTTGCGGCAGATCAGCATTGATTGTCCAATCTTGCAGGAAGTTGGCTCTGTAATGAAATATTTTCCCCAGCTTTCCTGAATCAATTATTTGCTTGGCTAAAGTAACAGCCGGAACACGACGATAATTATACCAGACTGTATTAGGTACACCCGCTTTCTCAATCGCATCTACCATGGCTATCCCTTCTGCTAAAGTTCGAGAAAGTGGTTTTTCACATAGAATCATTTTGCCCGCAGCAGCTGCAGCGATAGCAATTTCAGCATGCATATTATTTGGAGCACAGATATCAACAGCATCAATATCATCACGTGCAATCAGTGCTTTCCAATCGGTTTCAAAGGATTCATATCCCCATTGTTCTGCAAAGGCCTCAACTTTATCTTTACTTCGGGAGCAAACTGCTTTCAAAACCGGACGGTATTCTAGTTGAGGGAAAAAATCTCCAACTCGTTTGTAGCCATTAGAATGAGTTCGGCCCATAAACCCACAACCAATTAACCCAATTCTTAATTGTTTTTTATTAGTCATTATTTCTTTTTTGAAAATTTCAATTAATCAATTGCTTAAGACCAGCTGTTTAAATTACGAACCTTAATCATTGCCGCCAAAATATCATTCCATGTTTTTTGTTGGTTTAAAACTGCATTTGGAAACATGCAGCCATCCCAGCAGATATGTTTAAAGGCTTTAGTCAACTCACCGTTTTCATTCCGAAGCCAATGTCCTGCATCAACAGCAATATCTAATTTACCATTAGGATCTGTTGCTTGGCAATGTCTTCCTGTTTTATCATGTGATCCTGATCCGTATGCTGTTCCATCATTCTGAGCAACGTGAAAGTCAATGGTCCAGGGACGCAATGCAGCGGTTAATTTTTTAAGCCCTTCGGTCAGTGCTTCACGATCATCCCACTGATAATCTGCAGGTAAAATGCGATCTTCTGGTGCGTTATAGCCCAAGAGATATAAAAATGTATGGGACATGTCTGCCTGAAAACCAATATTTGGGCGATCCACTGCTTCCAGTGTATCCAGCATTGCTTTCCAGCTATGCATACCGCCCCAGCAAATTTCACCTTCAGCGGCTAGCTTTTCGCCATAATCAGCAGCCACATCACATGCTTCACGGAAAGTTTGGGCAATGAGTTTGGTATTATTAACCGGATCTGCAGCCCAGTTTTCAACAGTACTGGCTGAATCAATACGAATTACACCGTAAGGACGCAGGCCCATTTCTTTTAGTTTTTGTCCGTAAATACAAGATTTACGAACTTGCTCAACAAAGTTTGTACGATCTTCTTTGGTACCCATTGCAGGTCCACCCCAAATTGGTGCAACCAAACTGCCAATCACTAAATTATGTTTGCTTACCTGATCGGCAAGTCTTTTAATGCCATCCAAATCATCTAAATTGATTGAAGGGTCAAAAAGACCGACATCAACACCATCAAATTTAATTCCGTCGACTTCTGCAGCTGCAGTCATCTCTAGCATTTTATCTAATGAGATTGGTGGTTCTGAATCAGGACCTTTTCCCACAATACCAGGCCATGTGGCATTGTGAAGTTTCGGATAAATATTCTCAGTCATATTTAAAATTTTTAATAATTACAAAATAAGATCCGGATTTTCCGGGCCGAAATGTTTCAGTATTACAATCGGGTCTGATTTAGAAGGGTTGCTAATGTGTACACCTTCCCTTGCGGCTTTTTCACTTACAAAAAACTCATCATCAGTAAGTTGACCATATCTGATAAGGGCAGGAGTCTCTATATCCCATACCCCAAATTTACCATGCCCCTGCATTACAATCATGCCATAACAGGCACTATCCTTGATTGTAACTGTTTGTCCCGGTAATACGGTTAGCTCCTTGGCGCTGAATGCAGCTGATCTGTAGCATATCCAGTTTTCAATGTATCCTTCTGCTTCCATTTCCTTTAGAGGTTTCACAGGTTTTGGAACCATAAAGCGGGTCTCTAAGATATTTGGGTTTACATTCAAGTCCCAGTCAATCACTTCCATCAGCTGATCAAAATCACCAATTCTGTCTTTTGGAGTTCCATTCCAAAGCAATTCTTCAGGTATAATTGCTTCATTCACAAGAGATTGATACATCGCAAAAACATCTGATGCTTTTTGAGGCTCATAGGTGCACAAACTTCCCGGTGCATGAAGCATGCCCGGAGGTACATCCCATCCGGTTCCCGGCTCAAGTTTAAATGCCTGAGAATAGGTGGTAAGCTTGTTATCTCCTTTAGTAAAATTAACCAGACATTCCCGAATTTGCTCTTTCGTAGTACCCGGAGCAATTCCAAAGAAGGTATACGGGAAATCTCCGCCATGATTGTTTAATTGAGGTGGAAAATAATAGGCTTCCGGCTTACCCTTTTGTCCAATTTTTGCGGCATGTTCATCATTGTGATGGATGTGGTGGGGCAGGGGCCCCATATTATCAAAGAACTTGGAATACATTGGCCAACTTTGGTGTTCATCCCAAAGTCTGTCTCCAATAATTTCGCCTTTAAGCTCATCAATGGCATCTTTTAATAAAAATTGCTCATCTTTTCCTCCTTCATTGTAGACTACTGCACTTAATCCTTCATTTTTTCCGGTCAATGGCCCATTTTGTGCGGGGGTTGTAGACGATAACCATCTTTCATCAATACCACCGCGTTTTCCGCCGAGTACATAATAATCATCCGGGTGTAATTTGATTCTTCTTCCCGGTACACAAAATGAGCGGGGTACCCAGGTTGGTGCTAATTTGAGAATCCCTTTACCTTGTTCTAATGCTTTCTTTGCTAAACTCATATTCTTATTGAAATTGGTATTCAGACTTAAATTTAATAAGCCTATTTCTTATTTAAAACTTCTATTTGTAATTGATATTTTCTTGTTTCTCCGGGGGCCAGCAAGATTAATTCATTTTGTTTCCTTGCACGGCTTTGCCCAATTGGTGGATTTGTACCTGGTTCAAGTCCGACAACATATTCTCCTTTACCGAAATGTAGCCAGTTAGTTAAGTAGGGTAATTGCTCTTTAATGAACTTTAACTTAAGGCTTAATCCGATTTTAGGATTCTCGAGTCCGCAGGTGCAAAAGCCTGATTCATCAGATTCAATATCTATAAAAGCGACTTCTTCTACTGCTCCGCTATGATCATCTAGTGTGGCTGGGCAGGTATGAAAATCATTCCCTTCTTTAAATATTTTATTCGGATTGCCATCTCTTGGTTTCCACGATCCTTGCCAAAGTATTTTGGTTCCTTCATCAACCAGAGGCCAACCAAAATTACAGTGGTAAAGGAGCATATGGGGAGCATCTGTATTTCCCCGGTTGACCACTTCATCATGAATAAGGATAGACGACTTTCCGAGAGTTGCAGTTATAGTACGTCTTAGTTCAAGCCTGTTTCCAAGTGCTTGCGATTCCCTTATGATACCGGTAATGCTCATTTCCATGTTTCCTGATAATGGGTCAGGTTGAATGACCGAGACTATTTCTGCCGGGGTATTGCTTATCTGTCCATGAATACCGCGTTCGCCATACTCGTCCTTTTCGGGTCCGCCAACATGGCTAAGTCCGCAGCTTACCACTAATCCTCCGCCAAAAGTTCTGAGCCAGTCAATACCTTTATCTGATAAGGCTTCTGCATTGCTGATACCCGAATGGCTCAGCCATGCAAGGCTATGCTCATTGTAAAATGCATCAGCAATATCCATGGCGCGGTCAATTACCACCTTAAAACGGAGGCCTGATCCGGTGTTAATCCAGGCAATGCGTGTTCCACGCCCTGCTCCATTATCCAGAACAGAGGTTTCAATTCCTCCCAATTGAGTGGTATTCGATATTTTATTATGCCAGGCCTGTTGGTCCAAAATTATAATCTCCTTACTGAGCTATTTGTTTATTTAATTTTGCTTTATAGATCTGATGATCTGCATTAGAGCCGGAAATCAGATAAGCGATCAGGTCTTTTAACTCTTCTTTATTTAGGCTATTGATCATACCAGGATACATGGATGATACATCGGATATTCTAGTCCTTACAACCTCTCTTTTCATTACCTCACGCAGCGTTTGAGGGGCGAAAGGATTCTGAGAGATATAGTATTTCTCAGTATCTTCATTTTTAAGTCGCCCGGTTACCGAACCACCATCTTTTAGATAAAAAGACGTATAGGCATAT
>Ga0105054_10012130_pt1 | contig 10601 bp, 9 predicted proteins | sample BON02_FD_78091 | JGI IMG/M metagenome (GOLD analysis project Ga0105054, IMG submission 78091) | Freshwater microbial communities from Lake Bonney liftoff mats and glacier meltwater in Antarctica - BON-02 (megahit assembly) | ecosystem: Environmental > Aquatic > Freshwater > Ice > Glacier... | reverse complement strand
GGTCGGGCAGGTCGGCGTCGTCCATCCGGTCGCGCCACATCTGCACCGCGTAATCCACCACCTCTTCCTCGGTGCGCGACCCGTCTTTCTGCAAAACCTTGCGGGTATAGGCATAGGCGAACACAGGTTCGATGCCGGAACTGACGTTTCCGGCATAAAGCGAGATCGTGCCTGTGGGGGCAATGCTGGTCAGCAGGGCGTTGCGGATGCCATGCTGGCGGATCGCGTCACGCACATCGGTGTCCATCCCCTGCATCGCCCCGGAGGCCAGGTATTTTTCGGCGTCAAAAAGTGGAAACGCGCCCTTTTCCCCTGCCAGATCAACCGAAGCCAGATACGCGGCGCGCGCGATACGGTGCAGCCAATGCTCGGTCAGACGCGACGCCTCGTCCGAGCCATAGCGCGCGCCCACCATCAGCAGGGCATCGGCCAACCCGGTCACGCCCAGCCCGATCCGGCGCTTTGCCTCGGCCTCGGCCTTTTGCGCGGGAAGGGGAAAGCGCGACGCATCGACCACGTTGTCCATCATCCGCACGGCGACGCGCACCAGATCGTCCAGCGCGTCTTCGTCCAGCGCGGCGGCTTTGCCAAACGGGTCGTTCACCAGGCGCGCCAGATTCACCGACCCCAGCAGGCAGGCGCCATAGGGCGGCAGGGGCTGTTCGCCGCAGGGGTTCGTGGCGGCAATTGTTTCGCAATAGCCAAGGTTGTTGGCGGCATTGATCCGGTCGATGAAAATCACCCCCGGTTCGGCGAAGTCATAGGTGGATTTCATGATCGCATCCCACAAGGCGCGGGCCTGCACGGTGCGGTACATCGTGCCGCCGAACACCAGATCCCAGGGCCCATCGGCCTTTATCGCCGCCATGAACGGATCGGTGACCAAAACCGACACGTTGAAATTGCGCAACCTTGCCGCGTCGGATTTGGCGGTGATGAATGCCTCGATATCGGGGTGGTCACAGCGCAGGGTGGCCATCATCGCGCCCCGGCGTGACCCGGCCGACATGATCGTGCGGCACATGGCGTCCCACACGTCCATGAACGACAGCGGCCCGCTGGCATCCGCCGCCACGCCCATGACGGTGGCGCCCTTGGGGCGGATCGTGCTGAAGTCGTACCCGATGCCGCCGCCTTGCTGCATGGTCAAAGCCGCCTCGCGCAGCATGTCGAAAATGCCGCCCATGGAATCCGGAATCGTGCCCATGACGAAACAGTTGAACAGCGTCACGCTGCGCCCGGTGCCTGCCCCGGCGGTGATGCGCCCGGCGGGCAGGTATTTGAAATCTTCCAGGGCCGCGTAAAACCGCCCCTCCCACAGGGCCGGGTCTTTTTCGACTGCCGCCGTGGCGCGGGCGATGCGGCGCCATGTATCCTCAACGCTCAGGTCCAGCGGCGTGCCGTCGGCATCCTTCAGCCGGTATTTCATATCCCAGATCTGTTCGGCGATGGGGGCGGCAAAACGGGTCATGGGCGAATCCTTTGGTGTGGGCAGAGGGTTTCCTTATCGCAAAACATTGCTGGGAAAACAGCACAAAACCGATGCGGACAGGAATGTCGCAGGCCGGTTGCGGTCCCCACAGCTTGAAGATCGGCAGGGATACTATACCATATCCAGCGTCACTTGGGGGTGAATCTGTGGATAACTACATCAACATGCTGAAACTCAGCGTTGGAAGCGAGTCGGTCGAGACCCTGATCGACTGGCAGCGCCACCGCAGCCAGCAGATCGCCGATGGGGCCTATTACCACATCACCCGCATGTGGCCCAAGCGCGAGGCCGATATTCTGGATGGCGGATCAATGTACTGGGTGATCGGCGGATTGATCCAGGCGCGCCAGCGGATCACCGGGTTTCGCGAAATCATCGGCGAAGACGGCATTCGCCGCTGTGGTATCCTCATGGACCGCGAGGTGCATCGCACCGACCAGACACCGAAACGCCCGTTCCAGGGTTGGCGCTATCTGCCTGCCACGGATGCGCCGGCCGATTTGCGGCGCGACCGCGTGGGGCAGACACCCCTGCCCCCCAGCCTGGCCGCCGCTTTGGCAGATATCGGTGTGCGCTGATCGCGAAGGCCAGACGGTACGCTAGTCTCGAAGGCCAGACGGTGCGCTAATCGCGCGAGCCAGACGGTGCGCTGATCGCGCAACCCCGTTTGTGCGCTAATCGCGCAACTGCAACCGCTTTTTTATCTCTTCCTTGGCGCCCAGGGCCTCGTCGTCCCACGGGGCGGTCAGCGATGTGAACAGCGTTGCCTGGCTTTGGTGCACCGGGCCATCGGACAACATGCGCAGATGGTTGGCGCGCAGGGTTTCGCCGGTGCTGGTTATATCCGCCACGGCCTCGGCTGTCCCGTTGCGCACGGTGCCCTCGGTCGCGCCCTGGCTGTCGACCAGTTGGTAATCGGCCACGCCATGGGTGCGCAGATAGATGCGGACCAGCCGGTGATATTTGGTTGCAATCCGCATGCGAAACCCGTGGCGCGCGCGAAAGGCGGCGGCAGCGGCGTCAAGATCCTCCAGCGTGTCCACATCCACCCAATGGTCGGGCACCGCAATCACCAGATCGGCCTGACCAAACCCCATTTCGGCCAGTTGTTTGGTTTGCGTGTGCCACAGGGGCAGCTTTTCGCGCACAAGGTCGCTGCCGGTCACGCCCATGTGGATGCGCCCGGCGGCCAGTTCGCGGGGCACTTCACCGGCGCTGAGCAGGATCAGTTCAACCCCTGCAATACCGCGCACGACGCCCGAATACTCACGTTCGCTGCCGGTGCGCGACAGGGTGATGCAAAACTGCGCAAACCATTCGAATGTCTTGTCCATCAGCCGCCCCTTGGACGGCACACCCAGTTTCAGGGTCATCGCGCACCCCCGATCAGCAGCGCCAGATCGGGGCGGATCACACCGCCAACAGCCGGGATCGACCGGCCCTGCCCCAGCACCCGCGCCAGCGCGTCATAGCGCCCGCCAGTGGCCACGGGGGGCAGATCGTGGCGCCCCTCGGCATAGAAACCAAACACGAAACCGTCGTAATATTCCAGCGTCGTGCGCCCATAGCTGCCCTCGAATTCCAGCCGGGCGATATCGATGCCCCGTGCGCTCAGCGCGTCCAGACGGGCGGCAAAGGTTTCAACCGCGCCATAGATCGCGGGCATGTCCACCGCCAGATCCTCAAGCCGGTTGCGCGCGGCGGGGGCACTATCGGACAGCGCCAACAGATCGTCAAGCAGGCGCACTTGGGGGGCGGGCAACGGCGGGGTGGCGGCATCATCGCGCAGGGCATTCAACCGCGCCTCAACCTCGGGACGGCTGCGCAGCCCGATTTCGGGGCCCGCCCCGCGAAACGGGTTCTTCTGCTCCAACAGTTTGGCGCGCCGGGGGTTGGCGCGGGCCTTGCCCGAAAACCGGTCCAGCAGGGCGCGAAACCGGTTTGGCCGCCACAGATGCCGCAACAGCGCAGCGCGGCGCCGCTCAGTCGTGTCAAGACCATGGATCGCGGCGATCAGGATGCCGATATCACCCGTCGCCATGCGCAGCGGCACATCGGCCAGCCCCTGCGCGATCAGGGCGAACACCTCGGCATCGGCGGCGGACGGGTTGGCGCCGTCAAACAGCTCGAACCCCACCTGAATGAACTCGCGGGCGCGGTCGGGGTCATCTTCCTGGCGGCGAAACACCTCGCCGGAATAGCAATAGCGCGCGGGGTCGGCGCCGCTGGCCATGTGCATCTGCACCACGGGCACGGTAAAATCGGGGCGCAGCATCTGTTCACCGTGCAGAGGGTCGGACGTGGTGAAGGCCCGGGCGCGGATATCCTCGCCATAAAGGTCAAGCAACAGATCGGCGGGTTGCAGGATGCCGGTTTCCACAGGGATGGCGCCTGCGGATTCAAACAGCGCCCGCAGGCGCGCGGCCTCGGCCAGGATCGCGGGTTTGTTCGGCATCAGGCGCAGCCAAGCCGTTTCGTGATCTCGGCCACCAGATCGCCCAGCGCACATTCGAATTGTGCGGGCTGGTCCTTCCATTCCTCGTGGGTGACCGTGGCGGCCAGTCGTGCGCCAAGTTTCAGATCCTTGATCTGCACCACCCCCCGCGCGTGTTCGTCCTCGCCTTGAATGATCGCGAAGGCCGCATTGCGTTTGTCGGCATATTTCAACTGATTGCCGAAATTCTTCGGGTTTCCAAGATAAACCTCGGCCCGAATGTTCGATTTCCGCAAGTTGGCGACGATAGCGAGGTAGTCGGCCATCCGGTCGCGGTCCATCACGGTGACGACAACCAGATCGTTCTTTTCCAACATTCCCTTGTTGCGCTCGGCTAAGGCCGCCAGCAACCGATCCACTCCGATGGAGACCCCCGTCGCAGGCACCTCTTGCCCGGTGAAACGCTTGACCAGATCGTCATAGCGGCCACCCCCGGCGACCGAGCCGAACTGGCGCGCAACGCCCTTTTCATCCAGCGTTTCAAAGGTCAGTTCCGCCTCGAACACCGGCCCGGTGTAATAGCCAAGGCCGCGCACGACCGAGGGGTCGATGACGATGCGGTCGGGGCTGTAGCCTTGGGCGTTAAGTAAGGTGGCAATCTCTCTGAGTTCCAAGACACCCTCTTGGCCTATCGTCGATATACCAACAATTTTTTCAAGTATCCGAAGAACTGATGTTCGTTGCAACTGACCCTGCGCCAAGCTGCGAGGCACGAAACTTCCAGTCTCTGCATTTGCCGAGAACGCCGCATCGATCAAACCGTCGCTCGGCAAATCTGTCTCTTCCAAGAGATCGCCAGCGTCATATAACTGCTGAGCGGCCGCATCATTCGCACCAAGAAATTCCAAGATTTTCTCTACGCTCGCCGTCGCAAGGTTTGCACCCTTCGTAAAATCCCCGCTCTCATCCCTGCGCCCGGCCCCCAACAGCGCCCGCACACCCTCAATCCCCAACCGATCCAGCTTATCAATCGCGCGCAGCACAATCCCACGCTCGGCCTCTTTGTCGTCGCCTGACAGGCCCGCAACCTCCAGCACCCCGTTCAGAACCTTCCGGTTGTTCACCCGGATGATGTAATCGCCCCGGGCAATCCCCACCGCCTCCAGCACATCGGCCAGCATCGCGCAAATCTCGGCATCCGCCGCCACCGAAGGCGCCCCCACCGTATCGGCATCGCATTGATAGAATTGGCGAAACCGCCCCGGCCCCGGCTTTTCGTTGCGCCACACCGGCCCCATGGCATAGCGGCGATAGGGCGAGGGCAGATCGTCGCGATACTGCGCCGCGACCCGCGCCAAAGGCGCGGTCAGGTCATAGCGCAGGGCCAGCCAATCCTTGTCCTCCTCCTGCCACGCAAACACGCCGTCATTGGGGCGGTCGACATCGGGCAGGAATTTCCCAAGGGATTCAACCGTTTCCACCGCCGACGTTTCCAGCGGATCGAAGCCATACCGATAATAAACCTCGGCAATCTTATCCAGCATCTCTTTGCGGCGCGTCACCTCGGGGCCGAAATAATCGCGAAATCCCTTGGGGGTCTGCGCCTTGGGGCGGGGGGTTTTCTTGGGGCGGGGCGTTTTATCGGTGTCGGCCATCGGTCCCTCACGGTCTGAACTCGGGCCTGCGTCTAGCGGATGGCAGGCATGGGGGCAAGCGGGGCTGGCCCGGGGGCGCGCCGCACGCTATCACCGCGCCATGAGCAACCAACGAAACCTTGAAGAGCGAATCGCGCACCTGACCCGGGTGGTCGATGACCTGTCCGATATCGTCGCGACACAACAGCGCCAGATCGACGTGATCGAACGCCGCCTTGCCATGGTCATGCAGCGCGAGGCCGAGCGTGAGGTGAACGAAGGCGGCACCGTGCCCCTGGCCAATCAGCGCCCGCCGCACTGGTGATTACAGATCGATCTCGGAATCGTCCGGCAGCGGCAGAACCTCGGGCTTGCGCCGCAGGATGATATCGCCGTTCGGCAATACCTCGGGCGCCTCGTAATCGTCCAGATCCTCGATTTTGATGCCGTTCCAGTTCAGCTCCTGAAACTGACGCGCGAGGTCACGCAGGGCGGGTTCAACCTCGTCCATCAACCCCCGCAGGAACAGACGCGCCCCGTCGTTCAACAGATCGACGCCTTGGCCGATGTCCCCCTCGGGCGGTGGCACGTCATCGGTCTGGGCCAGCGCGGGCTGGGCCAACAGGGCAAGCAGGGCAAGAGCGGTCAGGTGTCTCATCGCTCCAACATAGTGCAAAGGCCCGCCGATTCTAAGACCTCATAATGCAATATCCAAAGTCACGGGAAAATGGTCAGACCCGTCCAGCAACGCCTGGCACAGCGCCGGATCGCTGCGCAGCGCCGCATCGCGCAGGGGGTGCCAGATGCGCCAGACCGGTGCACGCGCGGCCAGATCGGGCGACACCATGATATAATCCAGCAGCGCCTCAAGCCACCGATCCTCGTGGCGCTGCCAGAACCGCGAGGTGGTGGGCGCGTCAATCGCACCAATATGCGGATCGTACATCTGTGCTGTCGCCCCCTCACCGCGCACGATTTCCACCCCCGAACGGCCAAACAGCCGTTCATAAACGTCCAATCCCGGGCCATCGTTGAAATCGCCCAGCACGATCAGCGGCTCGCACCGGTCCAGATGCCCCTGCACCCGGTGGCGCAGCCAGATACATTGCGCCAACTGCTTGCGCCGGTTCTCGATGGCGATGCGCATGGCATCCTTTTCCGAACTTGCCCCATGGGGCGCCTTGGATTTCGCATGCACCCCGATCAGGCGAATATCCTGCCCGCCGATCCGCGCCAGAACCTCCAGCGGCGGTTTGCTCCACACCACCGACTCGGGTGCGGCGTCGGTGTTCAGGTCGATGTGAAACACCCCGTCAAAGCGCGGATCGCCGCGCGCGCCGCGTTCGCCCACGCCATGCCCGCCGGGGCAATGACCCACGCGCATCACCTCGGGATCATACAACAGCGCGATTTCCTGCTGGGTGTCATTGGCAAACCCGATCAACGCCTTGCGCGCCCGCAGATCAAACACCTGCGCAAAGGTTTCCAGCGCACGCGCCCCATCGCAGCCCCGGCTGGTGTCTGGCGCCTCGATCACCATCACCGCGTCGGCGTCAAGCGCGGCAAACACCGCGCCCAAAGCGGCAGTTTGCGTGGCGCGGGTGATGCCCCAGCGCCCCGACCAGCCGCCATCATTCAGCAGATGACCGACATCGTCGAACAGGGTATTGAACCACTCGACGTTGTAGGTGGCAATCCTCACGCGGAGCCTTCGCTGATTTCCTCATAGGCGCGGTTGATCGCGATCAGCCGCTTTTCAGCCAGGCGCACCGCCTCTTCGGGCACTCCGCGCGCCAGCATGCCGTCGGGATGGCAGTCACGCACCAACTGGCGCCAAGCGGCTTTGGCGGTGGCGGCGTCGGCGCCGGGTCCCAGGCCCAGAACCTCCCAGGGGTCAGATGGGGCATCCTGCACGAACCGGGCGCGCAAGGCGCGGAAATCACGCTCGCCCAGACCAAAGATATTGGCGACGCGGTGCAGGAAATCATCTTCGTTCGGGTGATACTGCCCATCGGCCAGCGCGATGTGAAACAGCCCCTCCATCAGATCCCTCAGGGTCATCGCGCCGCCCGGGTCGCGAAACATCGTGGCAATGCGGCGGGCGTATTCCTCAAACCCCGCCACATCCTGACGGGCCAGGTTGAACACCCGGGCGGCGTTTGCCTCTTCGCTTGGGGGAATGTGAAACACCTGGCGAAACGCCGCCACCTCGTCGCGGGTGACCTGGCCATCGGCCTTGGCCAACTTGGCGCCCAGGGCGATCACGGCGATGGTGAACAAAACGCTGCGCTCGGGCGGGGCGCGCAACCGGTCGAACATCACCGAAAGCCCCTCGCCACTGGCAAGGGCCGAAAGCGCGTCAGCAATGCGTGACCAGATCGCCATGGCACAGACCCTAGCCTGTTCCAGACCCGGTGTCAGGCGACAACATCAGCCTGCGACGCCGAAGTTGTGGGTTACATCGGCAACGCCCCTCGCCTCAACCCAAGGTCAACGGCCCCCGGGGCGTGTCAAACACTGCCGTCAAAACCGAACAATCCGAAGTCACAAACGCCACCGGCCCTTGCAAATCGCCCAGCGCCGCACGCAGCGCGTCGGCCCTTGGGCTGGCAACCGTCAGCGCGCGCAGCCGACACGCCGCCTCGGGCAACCGCGCCGCAGGATGCGCCGTGCCGTGCCAGCGGATCAGTGCAGGCGCCATGCCGCCAAAAGGGGTAACCCCACTGTCGGGCACGGCCATGTCCCAGGCCAGATCGCCCCGCGCCAGGTGCATCACCTGACCGGGATCGGGAAAAACCTCACCCGCCGCCGCAATGTCATTGCAGCGCACGATCCAGTTGGTCAGCCGCGGCGCGCCCGTAAACCTGTCCAGGTCAAACCACCGCGCCCGCCCCGGATCGCGCCTCTCGGGGTCAATCGCAATCACCTCAAGATACAATCCATGCCCCGGCGACAGCAGCCGGTTATGGGTGCCCATGGCATCATGCACCCCGCCGGGGGCCAACTTTACACCAAATGCGTCCTCAACAAATGCAACCCCCTCGTCCAGGGATGCCGCCGATATCGCCAGATGATCCAGTTCCATGTTGCACCTGCTTTTTCTTGCCGAAAATACTCAAAATTCGCCGCATCAGCCCCGCGCCGCCCGGATCAGTTGCAGGATATCCTTTGCCGCCGCCGGAATATTCGTGCCCGGACCAAAGATCGCCTTGACCCCGGCGTCATACAGGAACTGATAGTCCTGTTGCGGGATCACCCCACCGCAGATCACCAATATCTCGCCCGCCCCCGCCGCCTGCAATGCCGCCACCAGTTTCGGCGCCAGGGTCTTGTGCCCCGCCGCCTGCGACGAAATGCCGATCACGTGCACATCGTTGTCCACGGCATCCTGTGCTGCTTCCTCGGGGGTCTGGAACAGCGGGCCGACATCCACATCGAACCCGATATCGGCGAATGCCGTGGCAATCACCTTGGCGCCGCGGTCGTGTCCGTCCTGGCCCATCTTGACCACCAGCATCCGGGGGCGGCGCCCCTCTTCCTCGGCAAAGGCCTCGACATCGGCCTGAATGGCCGCGAACCCGGCGTCGCCCTCGTACGCTGCGCCGTACACTCCGGCGAGGGTTTTCACCTCGGCGCGGTGGCGACCGAACACGGTTTCCATCGCCGTGCTGATTTCCCCCACCGTGGCGCGTGCCCGTGCAGCATCGACGGCCAGCGCCAGCAGATTGCCGGTTCCGTCCCGCGCGCCCTTTTCCAAAGCCGTCAAAGCGGCAACGCAGGCCGCCGCGTCGCGGCTGGCCTTGATCGCGTTCAGGCGCGCGATCTGGCTGTCGCGCACGGAATCGTTGTCGATGCTGCGGATATCCAGCGCGTCTTCCTGGGCCAGTCGAAACTTGTTCACGCCAACGATCACCTCATCGCCGCGATCAATCGCCGCCTGCTTTTTCGCCGCCGCCTCTTCAATGCGCAGCTTGGGCATGCCCGACGCCACCGCCTTTGTCATACCGCCCAACCCGTCAATCTCGGCAATCAGTTTCTCAGCCTCGGCAATCAGATCAGCAGTCAGCTTTTCCACATAAAACGACCCCGCCAAGGGATCGACCACATGGGTCACGCCGGTTTCGTTCTGCAGGATCAACTGGGTATTGCGGGCGATGCGCGACGAAAAATCGGTGGGCAAGGCAATCGCCTCGTCAAACGAATTGGTGTGCAAGGACTGGGTGCCGCCCAGAACCGCGCTCATCGCTTCATAGGCGGTGCGCACGATGTTGTTATAGGGGTCCTGCGCCTGCAACGACACTCCGCTCGTCTGGCAATGGGTGCGCAACACCGAACTGCCCGGTTTCTTCGGTTCAAACTCCTGCATGATCTTGTGCCACAAGAACCGCGCGGCGCGCAGTTTTGCCGCCTCCATGAAGAAATTCATCCCGATGGCGAAAAAGAATGACAACCGGCCTGCAAAGGCGTCTACGTCCATGCCCCGGGCCACGGCGGTGCGCACGTATTCCTTGCCATCGGCCAGGGTGAACGCCAACTCCTGCACCAGGTTCGCGCCGGCCTCTTGCATGTGATAGCCGCTGATCGAGATCGAGTTGAAGCGCGGCATTTCCTGCGCGGTATAGTCAATGATGTCGGCGACGATGCGCATGCTGGGTTCGGGCGGATAGATATAGGTATTCCTGACCATGAACTCCTTGAGTATGTCGTTCTGGATGGTGCCTGATAACGCCGACCGCGCGACGCCTTGTTCCTCACCCGCCACGATGAACGACGCCAGAACAGGAATCACCGCGCCGTTCATCGTCATGCTGACCGAAATATCCCCCAGCGGAATTCCGTCGAACAGCAGCTTCATATCCTCGACTGAATCGATTGCAACACCGGCCTTGCCCACGTCACCCTCGACGCGCGGATGATCGGAATCGTACCCCCGGTGGGTGGCCAGATCAAAGGCCACGGAAACCCCCTGTTGCCCGGCGGCCAGCGCCTTGCGATAAAACGCGTTGCTTTCCTCGGCGGTCGAGAACCCGGCATACTGGCG
>Ga0105054_10012128_pt1 | contig 10602 bp, 10 predicted proteins | sample BON02_FD_78091 | JGI IMG/M metagenome (GOLD analysis project Ga0105054, IMG submission 78091) | Freshwater microbial communities from Lake Bonney liftoff mats and glacier meltwater in Antarctica - BON-02 (megahit assembly) | ecosystem: Environmental > Aquatic > Freshwater > Ice > Glacier... | reverse complement strand
GCCGGCGTCGAAATCGTGACGTTTGGTCAGTATCTGCGGCCGACTCGAAAGCATATGCGTGTTTACGAGTATGTCGAGCTCGACAAGTACGAGTATTGGCGCAAGCAGGGCGAGGCCATGGGATTTGCCTACGTGGCCAGTGCGCCGCTGGTGCGTTCATCCTACAAGGCTGGCGAATTCTTTATCAACGCTATGATCACTGAACGCAGGGCCGCTGCCGAGAAGCAAATGCACGCCTGAGCATGTCCTCTCCATCAGCTCCATCTTGCATCTTCCAGCCTGTAGTGCTGATACAAAGATGCAAACGAGGGCCATGGTCGCACGAGCTCTACACTGCCCATGCTATGTGCGGTGTGGTGTGCGTGTTTTGGTTGCGAGGTGCCCCTCGGAGCACGCGTCAGCCCATTTCCACATACTGCAAAGGCTGCCTTCACACTTCAAAGGCTGCATGCACATCAACACACTCAAAATTACCATCAATTCACTGTTATTGGAAGCTGAGATAAAATTTTCAAGGAAGTTGTGTGACTGGTAGTGGTGGCAGGCGTGTCCCTAGTACCTCCCTCACTCTACCTCGATGCCTTTGTATGCTTGGCGCTACCTGTAAAGTCTTGACAAAAAATAATCTTGAAGGCGTTGCGCTATACGCATGACGCGCTATACGCATGACTCACTCCATGCTACCTTGCTGCTTTGGTTAGACTTGGGTGTTGGCTTACAGTAGACGAGGGTGTGGGGTCACTGCCGGTATCGGCGGCACTTCGGAGCAGGTAGCGCGATACCTTGCTTTACCAAATCGAGCCTCGACTCGTCCTTGACAATGCTCAACGTCTCTGTCTCTCTGTTTCAATGTTTGGAAGAGGGGTAAGGCCGCAGAGTACAAGGCCTGCTTGTGCCGACTGGGTATGCACACACCCTGGAGATGGAGTTTGACGTGTAGTGGAGGGAGGTTGAGAGGTTGTGTGGCAGTTTTGCTGGCTGTAGATGCAGTGTTGCTGGCTGCAGACGCACTTAAGTGATGGGCAAGATAAAGCACAACTTACAGCGAGACGTGGGGGGCCCGGGCGGGGATAGAGACCCAAGAAAACAAAAAGATTTTCGTACCACTGTCATACACAATAATTCTCATGAGCGTCGGACGTAGGCGTCTGTTTCAACATTACTGGTACAAGGTTCCCGTATTACATATCGTTAAGTACCGTTGATGGGCGCGTTGTAACGGCCCGGGTAATTTATTGGTACAAATCGAACCAAAAAAATGGGTTCGAAACTGAAATGTGAAGAATGGCCGGGAGTTGAAAGTCAGGATATCTACCCCCGCCCCCAACGTCTCCTTACAGCCAACACTTCAACACACAAAGTAGGGGTCTGTCAAGTTTTTGGTTGAAATAGTATTCAAGTTAAAGTTCGGGTCGCATGCCAGTGAGCTCTGCACAGGCTGTGGGCAGATTGTTGAAATCTATGGACCGCCCGATGTCGGCGTCATGGTGCTCACGCCTCAATGACGCCTCAATGACGGCTGACCATGCTGTGTGTGCCAGTGTGCGTGCAATGATGGGGAGGCACAAAGAGATGTCTTTTCAACTTGAATGGATTCGCGCAAGTGCACGCTGCCTTGTTGCCTCCACTGTCTGCGCCACGCCTGTGACAATAATGAATGGAATTGAGCTTCTCAAGTCGAAAGAGAGACGTTATCTTGTCGGCGACTTCCGACTCTCCCAAGAAATTGGCCCGCCTTCAAGTTTGATTATCAAGATGTAGCCTGTGTGTGACCGACGGCTGTCTGTGTCGCCAGCCCAATCTGAGTCAACCCACCCCCAGTTTTTTTTTGGTATAAACAAATGCGTTTATTGGTAGCTGAGGCAGATGTTGTTGTTGGGCGTCTTGTCACTAGGCTTTATGGCTAGGATTCAAAGTCGCTTTGTGCCTAACATTCAAAGCCGTGCGCTAAAAGATTGTCGCACCTGCGTTCGATCCACACACTGCAAAGTCTACCTTTGCACTGCACAGCCTGGGTGTACGTGCGATGAAGAGACTCAAGAGAGGAAGAGACTGGGCCGGATCCAGGTTCAGGCGGCTCAAATGTGTTTTTTTCCGCACACTTTCACACTCAATATTCAGGGGTGCAGCCGCCGTCCCAACTCCGAGTCGAATCCATTTGTGTCATTGACGGACTGCCTTTTTTGAATTTAGGAGGCTTGTTTGGAACTTGAACAGTTTCACATCCCTGTTTTGTTTTGTTTTGTTTAATAGTCCCAAATTTTCTCTTGTTTTATTCGCGTTTTGTTCGTGAGGATTTTGTTTCCACATTTCTGAGTCGGCATTTCTGTTGTGGAATGGTCATGTCTCATTTGTCACGGATTGTGTGTGCGCATTCAGAAATTTCAGCACAACAACACAACAAAAACTCTGCTCACCCCAAACATCCGACCACCCAACTTTTTACATTTTGGAAATTTCTTTTTAGTCCACATTAGGATTTTTTAGTTTTAAGGCAGGATCGACCGTTGTAAGCATCAACAAGATGGTCAACCACATGACTGTCACTCCGCAAGTCACATGCTCACGCCTGCCGCACATTGTGGAGTGACAGTAGTCATTAAAAAGGCCATTTACAAAAACATTCATGAGCGTCGAATTGAACTCGCATCCCTTAAGATGCCTAAGCGATGTGAGTCCTTTTTTGACGCCCCCGTTGACGTGCGCACGATATGGCGATATGGCAAAGGCACGATATGGCGATATGGCACTCGTGGCGATATGGCAAGGCACGATATGGCCCAGTGGCAAAGCGGCCATATGGCCGGCGACATGGCAATGCGGCCGCGACCAGAAATGAAAATAGCTCCTGCAAAGGCTCCTGCAAACGCAGTCAAGACACTTGGTCAAGACACAAACGCAGTCAAGACACTTGGTCAAGACACAAACGCAGTCTCAAGTCAATGTCCCATGCACACTTGAGCTAAAAAAACAGTTGCGGGTGAGGGGCCAGCATCCAAGTTTTGCACAGGTCACGCGACTCACGCCATGAATATCTTGACAGAAAATGACTAATGTTTGACCACTCTAATAAAAGCATTTAAACTTTCAATTTGGTGTTGTTTTGTGCTGATCGTCTCCTGTAGTCTCAGTGTGTAGAAAGTGTGCCATGTCACAGTATCTTAGCGCCGTGATTCATGATTGCAAAGAGTGAAATGGGAATCAAATTTCAACATCGGCCTCGACATTCGCAAAAGAGACGATGCACTCCGCATTCAATCTCCCTACTACCATACATACATATCTACATGTATGTATATATGTATGTATATATATATACATATATATGTATACATACATATTGATATTTACACACATATACATAAATATATGTGTATATATATATATATATAGATGTATATATATATATATACATAGATACATACTTATATATATGTATATATATATGCATACATCCATAAAATTCCCATGGATTTGAACTACATAGACCCTCAATCAAGGGTACTAAAGTACTGTTGAAAGTAAAAAAAGCAAACATCATCATCAGCTCAACGTGTTATTTTTTGAAAGCATCAATTTCCCACATGCTGTCTTTTGTTTTTTTGATGTCATTTTCATATTTCGGATTTTTTTCCTCGGGAGGATGGACTTTCCATTGCTAGGATTGTGTTTTTGTGGAAGGATGCACTCTGCCCTCATTATTTGGATAATGAGGGCAGAGTGATATTTGGATGTGTTTCCTTGAGAGCATCCAATCCTACATTTCGGTATTTGTTTTATTGATATCATCACACTTTCATACAGTATGAATTTCATTTTTCTGAGAGGATTACTCAACCTGAATATGTTTGTGCGAAATTCGGTTGCAGCCGCCCCAACTTGAATCCATTTTTTCAGTGACGCACTGCTTTTTGCGAATTGGTTGCTTTCAAATTTCATTCATTCCACTTTCTGTGTCTCTTAGTTTCGATAGACTCATTTTTTTCGTGTTCGATTGGCGTTGTGTTTGGGAGGATGTTGTTTCCACATTTTGAAATTTCTTTTTTTTGTAGAGGATGGACTTTCAAGTTCCGCTGCTGAATTTTTTTTCATTTCTTGTCTCCACCTATGGGATTTGTTTCCTTTTTTGTCAGTCCTCATTTTTTGGATTTTGTTTTTGAGAGTACTAAATTTTGACATTCCATTGTTTGGCTCTTTGATATCATCACCGTGACATTTCAATATTTTTTGGGGTTTTTTTTGCGGAGAGGATTGGCTTTCCACTTTCGTCATTTTGTGTTTTTTGGCAGGATCGATCGTCCTTTATCTTTGGATACTGTTTTTTAAGATTACGAATTTTCCACGTTGTCAATTTTGTTTTTGTGAGATCATCAAATTCACGCAGCGTGGTCTTGTGTGTCGTGTTTTGTCATCATCTTTCCACACCTTTAATTTGTGGTCTTTGAATGGATCAACTTCCACATTTTTGTTTTATTTTTCTATTTTGAGAGTACACCCTCCAGGTGATTGAACAAAGTGGTCATGTCAAGAGACACAAAGCCACTATCCTCAAAACCTCATGTGCGCTTTGAGAAGCGACACATCAACAGTCAAAGTCGAAGTTTCCAAGAACCAGACATTAAAGGTGTGTAATGTCAACGTGTGTGATGCCACCGCGCGCCCTATCAAGACATTGAACCTGTGTAATGTCATTGTTTTGATAAGGCGCGCGGCGGCGAGGTGCCGACGCTGCCGCACATCATCTGGGTAGGACCCAATGCATGATGGGAAAACATAGTTGGAGCTGCGGATAACATAGTTGGAGTTCCTAAACGAAAACATAGTTGGAGTTCCTCAACCCTCCCCCAAAAAACATCCCGATAAGCTTTTCCATTTTTTTTGGACCGAATCTCAAAATCGATACATTATTCAGTTTTAAATACATCAGTACACAATTATTTTTTATTCAAGAAGCTCAAGAGTGTTTTCCATTAAGTTTTAAACTCGTGAAACATCGTACCTTGAATGAAGTCTTGAATCATGAAAGATGCGACATGAAACATGTCAATCAGAATGCCTTGTGTGCCTAATCGCCAATTCAAATAAAGGGGGGCCTTGCTTAACATCAAGCCATGTGGGGGAGGGTTTTATTGGCCCGCGGCATTAGGTTACTTTCGCGCCAATACGGAATTTCCAAGACGCCAAAACCCAAATTCACTTGGGGATCTCAGGTTTCTCCACTTGTCTTTATTTTTTCTCGAACCCCCTAACTTACCCTCTCCCAGATTGACTCTCGGGGGGGGGCCTTCAGACCATAAAACAACCCGGTTGATCTCCTTTTTTTGGCAGCGTCATGGCCTCCTTGTCGTCTTGCATATGCCTGCGTGACCATACCACGCATTCAAAGGGTTTGTTCTTGTTTGGACACGGACCACATTCGAAAATGCAAGCAATCATGATGAGAGCTTTTCAACTGAGAATGCTCAAGTGTCAACAGAGAATGTTCAAGGGCGAATGAACGGCCACGGCGGGGCTCTAAGCCCTGCCGTGCGCTCAGACGAGAGCGGGGACCAGGACGAAAAAGAGGACGAAATATCTTGGAAAAACTGAGTGTGGGGTAGAGGCTAAGAACAAGCGTCACTCCAACGACTATCACACAATCATACTAGTCAGTCACTGAAACATCTGTATCCATTTTATTTGTTTTGTTATGAAGACGGCGAATGATTTAGGTGTGTTGTAATCGTGAGACGTGGTTGAGACGTAAGTAAGCTCCGGAGCACACCACAGCAAGCCCTTCCAAAAGAGACATGCTGCTGTGAAGCGAGAACCCCAACCTGAGGCTGCGGTCTCGTTTAGAACTGTGGTCACGTTCGTGACATGGTTGATTTCTAGAACAGATTTTTCTAGTTCGGAACTTGTTCTATAACGACACTTTTGTTGACGTCCTTTTTAGAGGTGGGAACGGCGATAGAAAGTCGTCGAGTTGTTACAAGCACGTTTGTATCAAATGATCGTTCGCAGTGTCTTTTCTGTGTCTTGCCCATCATGCGGTGCGCCTGAGGCGCTCACCTAGACGTTGACCTCGCGGAGCGACGAACCCCGTGCAGATTCGTTGGAAATCTCACGTTTCCTTCTCTCTTTCTTGGGGAAGATGGACGTCTTTGATAAGACGGATTCGCTTGTGACATGTGTGTCTATACAGGTGATTCGCTTGTGACATGTGTGTCTATACAGGTGATTAGAGTGTATACTATATACATGTGTGTATATATGTATAAATGTGTATGTGTGTATATATGTATATGTATGTACAGCAGCATCGCCACAGACGGAAAGAGATATACTGGTGTGACGTGTGTGTATATGCAGGTGTGCGATCAGTGTGTAAAAAACATGCATGTACAAATGTGTATGTGTGTATAGAATGTATATGGATGTAGAGCGGCACCGGCGCAGATGGAAAGAGATGCCGCGGCATCTGCGCATTTCATCAAGACTCATCAAGAGATGCTCAGAAGTGACCGGGGGAGCTACCGACATAGTACACGCGAAGCCTCGCACTTCTCAAGAAGATCCAAGGCCAAGTGGAGGCCTCGTTTCTAATCTTGCTCACCCTCGGGTCAACAAAACAAAGCAACACCCATATGCTCCCATATGCTCAGAGGTGACAAACACCAGGTCCACGAAAATTCGTGGGCGGTCAACAGTGCGGGACAGTCTCTTGGGTCCTACGTCATTAAGTTGGGTTTTCAACACAAAAGAAAGAAAGGGAGAAAGTCAAGCACCGATAATATGATTGGCGAAGTATTGATAGGTCGAGTATCAGATTGAATCTGTCGCATACTCCACCATAATAGTAGAGTATGTCAGCAGTTCGTGCCTAATATTTATGAGTGCAGCACGTGAGTGGAAGATTTGACTCAATCCGTCACATACTCCACTTATGAGTAAGTTACCAACTCCCCACACTGGTGGAGCAATTATACATAGAAACACATATATTCATACAAATGTCTACTGGTAGAGGAGTTGGTGACTTATTCATCAGTGGAGTATCTGACTCGATGGGTCACCGTGACATACTTCATTTATGAATCAGTCAGATACTCGACTCAAATCTTGCCACAACTCTCGACACCTTTTAGAGGAGTTGGTCACTCTTTCTCCAGTGGAGTATCTGACTCATAACTGCATTATGTGCAACGTTAGTCTGTGTGAGTGAGGGAAGGCCGGCAGCACCGGCGCAGACAGAAAAAGATAATCAGCTGTCACGTGTGTGCGTGTAGACAGATGTGACCAAATTGCGCCCGCCTAGAGTTGGAGAAAGAAAGAAAGTGGGTGTGAAACGGGTGGAGTTTGCCTGTTAGGGAGTGAGAGATGATAAGAGAGGTTAATAGGCCTAGAACTAAGACATCTCAACTACAAAAATATCTGAACTACAAAGATATCTCAAATGTGAGCCTCCCCCTTATTTGAATTCGGTGCAGACATATGGTGTATATCGGTATTCACTATATCGATACGCCCATCGACTTGGAGCTTCGGCTTCATTCAAGTTTGACAAGGCTCCGATCTTGTGATTGTCAAAATCCAAGATTTCGACTCGCAATTTGGAGTTGTCAATGCTGGTAACTTTTGAGAGCAGAGTTTTTATTGAAAAATGATACTAGTATGCCAACTTTGTTCAACTTTTTTTTGAGTCATTCAAGCATGTCAAAATCCCCAAATATTGAGACTAGATTTTGGGTAACCATATTTTGGTCAAAATCAAAATCTTCCAATTGCGATCCGAAATTATCAAGATTGGCAAGTTTTATGTTTGGGATTTCAAGAATCTCAAATTGAAAATACTTTCTTGACGCCGGTAGGAAGGGGGGCATCTACATTGGCCATGTCTTACAAATTGGCCACTTCCTTACTACACGTTTTGTACTAAGATTAATTCACTTTTGAAAAATAATTCCGACTAGTTGTCCAAGTTCGAACGGACACACCAATTCTAGTGGAATACATCAAAAGTGAACAGTATTTGCCAGTGAACGGTTCCCAAAAAAACACCAGAATTGATGGTACTGTTTGATCTTCAACATGTGTGGTAAAGAAGTGGCCATTTTGAAGGCGCTGTGAACAAAATCGACACTTTGGACGGTACCTATCGTGGTATGGTTCAGTAAACTCATACAAAACGCACTTGGGGGACGTTGCCCTGATCTTGCTCTATCTCCTAAAACAATTCCCATGCCTGTGCGCTAAATATAAGTGTGTCAATAAACTTAAATGTGGTGCGTTGGGTGTTCAAAAGCGGCCATTATACGTGCCCCTGTTCCTAGCAAGACCAATTTTCGACAATTTTTCCAGAGAGAAATTTCTAAATCTGATTTCAAAAACGGCTATATCTCCAGAATTTGCTTCGTTTTTCAAGTAAACCAAGTAATCTCGTCGGGAAAGTTTTTCTCTGCGGAGGAAGGTCACCTCAGCTTCATTTCATGAACGACTCGGATTTTTGAAAAACGAGATTTCACAGGCTTCTTTAGTTTTTTTGGAAAAGAGACCGTGAAAACGTTTTTCTATCAAATGTTCTAATTCGGGGAAAAACGAATCCACTCCACAGACACAAAGTAATTTCAGTTGGATATCAAGTAAAGAAGAACTTGAAATCTCGTGCTTGAAAACTCGTTTATGAAAAAATCTTCGGGAAAGTGGTCAGAAAAGTCAGGAAAAGAAAAAGATCTGCCGTCGCGCTCATAGCTTCAAAGTTGCTCTCCACAACTATCTTTCATTTTAACAAAATGCTAGCGGCGTTATGTGGTAACTCGGCGTTATGTGGTAAGTAAATACCGGCCCGCGCCCGGTATTTCAGTTACTATCATCCCAATCGCAAATGACTTGTACAGCCCGGACGCCGCGCCAATTATTGTGGCCGGACTCCAATTAATAAAGATTTTTTTTTGAAATTCAAAAATGCAATCATTAATTGAATTGAACAAAGTGGTCCAGAACTTGAACTTTGATTATTCAGGCCCGGGATTCTAATTTGTATCCGGGTGACCATTTGGAGTCTCCCAGTCTCCGAGTCTTCTTTTCGGGAACGGGCTGCTTTAGGTTAGCCCGGGCCCAAGGACGTGACAATCAAGAAACAGGTGCAAAAGGGCGGCAAGAGGAAACATATCACGAATCTCATGCCAGTGCTTCCATTTACTCGTCAACGCAACCCATTTGAGGTTGAGCTCCTTAATGATCAAACCGAAGGTAGAGAGTGCCACCTTCCTTCCAACATCTCCTTGCGTCCGTCATCTCAGTTTTTAGGAACTGATAGTAGGTACCTCAAGGATGCGGGGCTGATAATTGAAAGTGAATCAAAAGCTCTCACACCTCATCTTCAACACCCATTTGCACCCTTTGGTCAGCTTACAACCTTCCGGCCTCGCACGTTGGAAGGGACAGTCTGGTGAGGTGCAAACTAGGCGCTCCTTCTCGCCTCCGAGTCCATATTCTTCATTCCTCGGCTCCATCTCGCCTCCATGTGCTCTCGGCTCCATGTCCTCTTCATTCCTCGGCTCCATCTCGCCTCCATGTCCTTCTCGCCTTCCCACTCTGGGACAGGCCCAAGTGTGTAACTACAATATTGGGCGCGTGGCGGCGAGGGCTTTCAAAGCAGAGCGCGCTGAGTTGTGCTACGAGCCAAGTGCAAGTGGATAGGCATGAAAGTGGGGCTCGGAGTCGATAGCCATTGCCCGCAAAGCGTATTCCCTTGCAAAGCGTATTGCCTATTCACTCCATGTCAACCAACATTCTGTATGAGAGCGAGAGTGACTTGACATGTCAACCAACATTCTGTATCAGAGCGAGAGTGACCAAATGCGCGCGTGCCGCGCGCCCGTGCGTATGTGCGTGGACTTGGAGCTTGACAGATAGGCTAGGAGCTTGACAGATAGGTATGCAGGTGGAGATGAGCGTGAAATCCGTGAAACTCGAAGCGGATGCGCATACACACGGCCGCGCGGCACGTGCGCATTCGACTACCCTCGCTCTCACACAGAAATTTGGCTGACATGGAGCTGATAGGGGCGAATAGGGCATGGGTATGGATGGCGACCTAGATGCCTATCCACCTGCTGCTTCAGGCCGCAGCACGCTACCTTGTGTCAGCCTCCAAGTCGAGAGGCATGTGGATATAGGATACGCATACGGCATGTAGATGTAGGATAGGCATACGCGAGCAGAGTGACTTGTTGTCTCGACTTGTTGTCTCGCCGCCCTGCAGAGCGACTTGTTGTCTCAACTTGCAACAACAACTCAGCGTCTCGACTTGCAACAACAACTCAGTGACTTGTTGTCTCGACTTGCAGGTTGCCAGGCGACGGCTTCGCGCCCAAGACGCACGCACAGATGAGAGAAGCGCTTTGTGTGCAACACACACTTTACGCAGATCACAGATGAGAAAGACAAAGTGTCTCTTTCTCTCTCGTGAAAGGCGCTTTGTCTCTTTCTCTCTCGTGAAAGGCGCTTTGTCTCTTTCTCTCTCGTGAAAGGCGCTTTGTCTCTTTCTCTCTCGTGCATTGTTCTGGTCTACCAAGACCTTTCATCTCTTGTCTATCCTCACGTGTGCATCTTGAGTAT
>Ga0105054_10012124_pt1 | contig 10605 bp, 7 predicted proteins | sample BON02_FD_78091 | JGI IMG/M metagenome (GOLD analysis project Ga0105054, IMG submission 78091) | Freshwater microbial communities from Lake Bonney liftoff mats and glacier meltwater in Antarctica - BON-02 (megahit assembly) | ecosystem: Environmental > Aquatic > Freshwater > Ice > Glacier... | reverse complement strand
TCGCTTCTGGCAAGTGGGACCCCCGCAATCAACATCCGTTTCGTCTCCGTCTTGAATTCCATTGAAGCACGAAAAGCAAAAGGAGCCATCACATGTTTTACTAGAGCAGTGCTCAGCGGAAGCACATGTTTTACCATCAGCACATCGTCCAGTACTACTAGAGTTGATATACAGTCGAGCATACGTCTCGCATATAGGGGACCCACAATCAACATCCCCCTCATCCTGGTTCTTAACATTGTCGTAACAGCTTGTACAGCGCCCATCCACACAATTGGAAGTGGCACAGTCAAGATTGGTGGAGCACTTGCTGTTCAGCGAACATCTCATTTGACCATATTGATTGTTTTCCAGGAAAAGCAAAATGCAATCGCGGCCTCCACAATCTACATCCGTTTCAGAATAATCCCGCACTTTATTGGTGCACTTTTCCAACACTGTTTGTCTCCTACAAACTAAATCTGTTTGATCGCATCTATTATCAGATCCGCAATCATTGGAAACCACACACGTTTGTTCTATCCGGCACGGTTCACAATAGAAACCACCGCAGTCGATGTCAGTCTCATTGCCGTCCATTTTACCATTGCTGCATCTTGCTCTCAGATCACCCAAGCTACTCTCAGTAGAGGATATGGCTGCTGCTATATCTGCCGAAGATAACTGCGGGGCTGCACCATTGAAAACTCCTACGAATACAGCCACAGCTGCAACTATGAACGACAGCGTGAAAAGTAACAATTTGTTAGCTCGTTTTCGTGCACTCTCCCGAACATTATCGGGAAGAGATTTCTGATGGTCCGTCAGCCATTTATCAGCGAAAATACCAACAGCTAAACAGAGAACTAATTGTAGATTCCCTATCAGCATGATGGATGTATGCTGCGACAAGTGATTGTATAAAACTTGGCAACATCCTTCTTGCAAACATCCTTCAAAGAAACTGCGATTCGGGGATTCCAAAGTGTATTCCCATGCAAAGGCTACTTGCTCCGGTTTAGGACATCTGGCGCTAGTACCAACACCTGTGACGCTGTACTCAAATGTATTCGTGCTTGGATTGTATATTTCTACTTGGGCCCCTAAACTAGGACCGGTATATTTTGAGCATTGTACTGTTGAATTCCACCATTCATAGGACATCACTTGCAAAATCGAACGACAATTATCGGTGATAATACCTGACATGTCCAATATGCATAACGCAATAAAGACTCCGAAAAAGCTGACAAATAAACATACCAACACCACCATATGCAATTTAACCAGTATTGGACTATTCACTTGGGCACTAGCAAATCCCACGATACTTGCTATGATCAAAACAATGCATAGTCCCACAAAAGCATACACAACCCCATTCAAAGAAGAACTGAGACTGACAAGAAACTGCGCATACTCCAGCAAAGAAAAAGAAACAAATATTCCAAGAATTCCAATCCCGATCAAAACTGAAGAAAAAGCTTCCAAAAAGGTGTGCGCCATTTCATACATGGAGACTATTCTAGATGTATCTCGTAGTGCAGTGACACTCACTAGGGATATCAACAAGGCCACTACAGCACCAATTTTTGCAAATAGCTCCGTGTTCCCATAAGCTCCATTGTTCAAAAACGATTCCGGATCTGCTAGAACTGCGAGACACATGGGCAGTAGAACCATGTTGAATATCAGGATAACGTAAAAGTATATCTCCAGCAAACGCTGTCCTACTGTACCGAGCCCATCGTCATCCAGAATGATATCGTATTTCACGCGCCGAGTGCCGTATATTCCCAGCAAACACGAAGTTAGCAACAGACATCCACACAATGCAAAGATCTTTCCAACAGTCGACCCCTCTCCAGAGAACCAGCTCACGCATCCACATGCTAATAAACTTGCGGAAAGGAACGCAATAATACCGATTTTGACAACAAGATAAGAGTGCGTGGACGTTTCCGTTATTTGCTCCTTCAACAGCTCCACTGGACTCTTCACAGGTCTCACATTCACATGTTCCATATGCTGAACGTTCTCCAGGAAATGAAGAACTTCGTTCTCCGCGGCAACGGAGACTTTTTTCGTAGCTTTTACGATCGGCATCAGCGCTCTTGTCACTCTTTTACGCATCTTGTGTAACGTACGAAATTTAACGTTGTCCCACAAAAAAAAACGGCAAAAATAAAAATTTCCGATGCCGGGAATTGAACCCGGAGCTCCTGCGTGAAAGGCAGAAATGTTAACCATTACACTACATCGGAATAGAAGGTGAAAATCGTTTGACGTATATTTTCTTAACTTTTCATTTTAACGGGTACCATACATCGCGTCATTATGAACGAAAAATTTGATTTTCTGATTTCATGTTTGTTAATTAAAGAATTTGATTTGATTGAATTTCATTTCTGCTGAGTTCATTGCAATGGCAGAATTCTGCTGGAACCTTCGAATAGTATCGAGATTCATTTGCTTTCGAAGATCCGACTTGTAGGAGTCTTTTAACATCTTCATTTGAGCTCTTTCGGCCAATTCCAACTTTGAATGTTCAACAAATAGTTTTTTTGCTTCCATCAATTGCTTCTCACGCTCTTTCGCTTCTTCCTTGAATTTTTGTTCTCTTTCTCGAACTTGCAAGTCGAGGTCGCGATATAGTTGGACTTCAGCTTGCAGTTTTTGCATATTTTGTGCCTTTACTTTCTCCTGTTCTTTCAACTCTAGTTGCTGTTGGAATTTTTGGATTCTTTCATTTTCTTGGTGTAGTTTTTGATTTTGGGATTCTTGTGCTCCCAGGCCGATTTGTTGTAAACGTTGCTGCTTAGCTTGTAATTTATTCAACCCTTCGATTCTATTTTTTTCCTGATTTTCTAGCATTTTGCGTTGTTCGAGATCCATTCTTATATCATCTTTTGCGCTTTTTACACGCACTTCATATTCAGCTTTCTTTTGCTCTTTATATGCAGCTAGAGCCTTTTTATTTTCTTCTTTCCTGCTGAGTTTCTCCTTTTTGAATTCTAATACTTCCAGTGCCGCTGCTTCAGCCGCACGATTGACTTCGCGTCTTTCTCTCTCAAATGCACGAACGCGTTTCAAATATGAAGCTTGAGATAATTTTTGCTGACTTGTTATCATTTGCTCCTTCAATTGAAGGTTAGCTGCTTTCTCTTCCACCTTTTTCTTGTGTTGTGCTCGTTCGTATTCTTCGCGAGCCTCAACAGCTTTTTTGGTTTCGGATAGTGCACACAAACGTTCCTGCACTCGCACAGATTCCCGAATTGTAATTTGTTTCTCCAGATCCTTCTGTACTTGGTCTCTTTTCTTCAAATTCGCAAGCTTTCCTTCATAGTTCTGTCGATCGAACTCGGTAAGATCTTGGTTCATCATATCCATCCACAATTTATTGTCAGGTTGCAATCTACTCTGTTTTCTTTTTTCTGCCAGTGTCTTAGAAGCTTTCATATTCATCTGACTGACTTGAACTCCGTATTTAAAACCTGACGACAGCGATTCGGTTTTAGACGCATTCCCAGTCAATGCCAATCTGTTCTTCTCTTTTTCAGCATTAGCCTTGAAGCTAGGTTGCTGGTACCGTAATTGCTCTTCCTCCCGTTTTTTCCTATTGTATGAGCGATTCGCCGCCTGACTTGCAAGTCGTGAAATCATTCAATCTGCAATAAAATAACGGATAAAAATATTTTGTCAAGAATTGGTGTAGCAATTCACTCTCGATGGAGGATGGGAAGTAGGACCATAAGCTGATGAATCAAACAAGACCAAGTTACCTATCTATCGTGTGTTACACATACTCCATATTGGCTTTCCTCTCTACATTATGAATGACAGCGCAAACAGATGCGAGTCTTTTGTTTCGACGAGCTTGACAGTGGTACGAATAGAGCCAATATATAGTTTCTATGTTCTAGACTAGATTAAGTTCTGCATTAACCACCACCAAGGATAATTTATTCCAAAATATCAAACTCAATGGGTAACTAACTGGTAGTAACGGGATATTCTATTTAAAGTTAAAAACATTCCGATCTAATTTTTTTGAAATACTATTCCTGAATGCTTCATCGTGCAGTTCGGAGCATTGGGGCGGCGACAAAGCCGAGAGGGATTTCTAGCAAGGTTTCTTTTGGACCAGCTCCGCCATCTTCCTTAGCCTCTCCTTCATCCTTGGCATCCGCTTGACCACCTTTGTAAATGCCGTGACCGTTTGCACCTAATAGACCACCTTTGTAAATGCCGTGACCGTTTGCACCTAATAGACCACCTTTGTAAATGCCGTGACCGTTTGCACCTAATAGACCACCTTTATAAATGCCATGACCACCTTGGCCTAAAACAGCCGCCTCTGCCCCAGACCATACCATCACAGTTGCGAACAAAGAGAGAGAAAATTTCATTTCGGTTTTGAAAATAGGCTACTCGTCTTTTTGTACATACCTGGTAATGTATAAAAAAGCGGTACGAGGATTGAAATATGAATTTATATTCGGAGCATCAATAATATAAGAATAAAAGTATTTCGTATACAAATATAAAGATAATACTCTTGATCTGCTCTGATACCGTATACTTTCAAAAGCGTTCTTTTCAAAATTCGTTTGGGGACGACTTTTCGAGCCTATCAGAGTATTTAAAGAAAGGCGAAAGACTCCATCTCTTGTGATATGCATACTTTGCTATATTTTAAAAAGGTACAACATTTTATATAAGGCTACTTCATGGAAGCCGTTTGCAGGGGGCATCGCTGTCGAGAGATGCGTCGGATGCGGCTCAATATGAATTCAGTAATCTCTCACAATGTTGTAACCACGCTAATAGCCTTCGAGCTCTTTTATTTCAACAAGATACTCCTATTTTTAAGAAATTAGCAATTGATGGCTTCTATCTACTTCATGCAGTATTTTAAAATAATTGATTCGAGTTGTATTTAAAAACAATGCGATCTTATCTTAGTACCTTGGAATAATTAATTATTATTTACGGTCTCATTATATAACTATTGGATCTTTGCATTTGTGGCCTCGACATCGCAAAGTTATTCTGTTGGGAGATGTTGCGGGGACCTCCATTGGACCCAATGCTATTCGTTAGGCTGGCGGCGCTGTTGTTTCTTGACAGAGATATTGATGGTGGACGAACACCATATCCTTGCACTGGAGAACCAGGCGAGAAAGCCCCATTCAAACTAGCTTCATAGTATTGTTGTTGCTGCTGTTGGATGGATCTCTCATGCTCCTGTATATGCTGTTCCCTCCAATTTATGCTATTTTCTTTCCAAACTGAACACATTTCTCCTACGTATCGGGCATCAAGCATGAAGTGCAGAATCGCATCGGTGCAAGTAGGTTGCTCTTCTTCTGCTTGAAGACACTTTTGAATACTCAAATCTGGGTCTTCCTCAAGAGAGTAACCAAGAACAGGGAAGAAATATGGAGCTACACCGAAGCTTTGACGAAACCCAGCGAGCTCGTCGCGAACTTCATCCAAGTTGCTTATATTGGTCAGTACCATGTCGTAACGGTCTAACTTATCTCTCTTGAAAACTCCAATAGCATCGCTGATGCTCTGCACCATGGTTGCTTCTATGTTGCAGTCCTTGGCAATGTACATGATCAACCTTTGATATGCAAAGTTAGGCTCGACTACTAGAATGGAGCAGATGGGAAACGCGTCCGTTTGAGGCGCTGAAGTACCGGATTTTAGTGGTTGACCAGATGAGTCTACAACCTTGGAAGAAATTAGTTTTTCAGCTCCTGTTGCGATTGGAAACATGTCAGGATGTTCTTCCATGTAAGGTTTAATGATTTTGAATCGGGTCCACCATACCAGAAACCCAAACATGTTCTTAGCTAGGAGATCGCCTATTGCATGACCAATTTGATCTCCAGGGCCAGAGATGACATTGAATATAGAAGGACCGAGACAGTACAGCAACGGAAAGATAGTCCAAGTGGCCATAAACCACCAGAATGCATAACTCATATATGTTCCCAAATGTTCCGGAAATGCTTCGCGACATTGCTTTTTCCAAACGGATACATCGTAGATGAGCCAGAAGGCAATGGACCATGCAATGGCAAAGAAGACATACTTGAGAAGTTCATCTTCTTGAGTGGCCGCTAGCACTCCTAACACCATCAGAGCTATATCTTTAAGCACTTGATACACAACTCTGTCATGATGGAGAACAGGACCGGTCAGATCGAACAGAGTAAGATACCCCATGAGAATTGCCGGACACGCTTTTGTCAAGTTTAGTTTGCAACCATCAAATTCTACCCGTTGAGATGAACTTACCTGCTATCCAGAACAACCATCTTCCAATGGGTAAAAAAACAACTTCGTAGTTTTGGACAGTAGGGACATAAACGAATTGGGAGTCGGTGAAAACACTGCTAGCATACACAGTGCCGGTGAGCAGTTGAACATAGATGGGGAGGATGTTGCAACAGCCTTTGGTGTATTGAAACACGTAAAAACCAACGAGGCCGAAGCTAGAGAGCGCGACTACAGTTTGCACGAAGACTACACCACCATCACTTTCAGGCGGATCGGAGTAACTGATGTTGTACATTGATTTCGGTTATGGTTGCAACTTAAAAATTTGGAATCTGTTATGCATACCTATCCGTTTTTATCCGATAATCTGTTATTATAGTATTTATTGACGAGTTCTTAGTTCCATTTTTGAAGCTCAAACCAGATAATTTCCAAGTGGTTACTCCTATAGATAGCCATATGTACCTTAGTCAACGCACAAACAACTAATATTTTAACGGACAAATAGAATGCATTTTCGATGTTGACAATAAATGGCCGAAACTTCGAAACTTCTCCTGGTTTTTAAATCAACTTTCTGAATGGGAATGTAGTGCAACGAATGAATATATGAAGCCGAGTTTATTTTATTGCCCGCATCTCTAGCTAGGGACGATTCTAGTTATACACAAAAATGGGGGAATAACAGATCTGTGATGCCCTTAGAAGTTCTGGGCCACGCGCGCGCTACACTGACAAACTCAACAAGTTTTAAATTGAAGGCCGCCTCGGGTGTATTGAACCGCTCCGACATCAGAAATAAAGGATGCGAATCATCCTACTTGGCGAATGACTCCTGGAAATCTCGTCCGATTTCAAAATTGGAAACGATTGATTCTGTAATAGTGTCGCTTCAAGAGAAAGACCCATCTTTGAAGCGGTCATTGTGATGGTTTCTCATTAGACTGAATATGCAAAAAACAACGATAGTAGTGCAGCAAGAGTGGGGCTAATCAATTGCTTGTCATTAACTATTTCCATAGTTTTCTGAAGAATAGTTTTCTTGTAAGATTACCGACGATGATACAAAGAATTGTTTTCTTGGTAAGATTGTCGACGATGGTATGATTCACCATTGCTCTATTCTACTTTCTTCTCAAAAATGTTTTAGCCACTGGTTTTGGAACTTCGTTTAACTTGTACATGCCACTAATAAATCAATTTGAATAATTGTCTCGTGTTTAAAAGAGAATTGAACATATCCGAGACCTTTGTGTCAAATTTACACATTCAGCAACGAAGCCTGGCTCAGAGAAAATGAGAAAAACTGCCTTGATCTTGCAATTCGTCAAAACCACTATTATGGGAAATACTTAGTAGATTGGAAGAACGCCGACAGGGTAGCTACACCGTCAGCAACTCCAACTTGAATTGTATTGATACTCAAACCATGGGTTTGAATTATAGAGTAGACACTTGAATTGAACAGGTTATTATTTTATGAATCACAGATTCAAATACAAGATAGTTTTGATCTAGTTTATTCTACACTACAGAAACGAATCATTATTTTAAATTGATATTGAGACAGTCAACAGCCTAGCAATAGACTATGACGAAAAAGAGAAACACCGAATTTGATGGAAAGACTGAGTTTGAACGATTCATGGAAGACATGAGCATTCGAACGGGTAGACCATGAAGTATTTTTTAGCACTACTAAATTGTCTTTTGGATGTTTCGTGTGTTGCGCCCAGCGGTAAGAACGAACGTGTTATTCACCAGAGGATTCGCTAAGAAAAAGAAACCGTCTGTAGAAACTATTTCAAATGAAGTGGCAGTTGTTGATATGAAAGAAGGTGAGAAGAAGATGATGGGCTTTCTGGATGTCTTTAAAAGCGAGCTCGCTAAGATTAGGACAGGACGCCCTGACCCAGCCATGATCGACCATCTAAAGGTAGAGGCCTATGGAGACCATGTAGGTATTTCTACTGTCGCACAAATTAGTGTGAAGTCGTCAAAGATGTTAGTTATCAGCCCATACGATAACAAGGTACGTGTTTTCAAAGACGATTCATCATGCTGATTCTTTGTCTTAGCTTGCAGGAGATATTCTTAAAAGTGTTCAAACAGCAGGTTTGAATTTGAATCCGAGTATGTTGAATGATTCAATTCAGGTCCCTATCCCTATGGTTACCAAAGAGTCCAGAGAATTAGGAGTGAAGCATGCAAGAGATTTGAAGGAAAGAACCAAGATTTCCATCAAAGGGGTGAGGAAAGATTTCACACAGAAATTAAATACCATGAAAAAAGAAAAAACAGCTTCGGAAGATGAAGTGTTTCGTTATTTCAAGCAGCTTGATGACATCACTGAAAAAACAAATTCACTCGTTGATGAAACCTGTGATTTACGTGAAAAAGAAATAACCGCATCCTAATTGCTCCCTTTTATAATGATTCAAAAATTGAATCTCTTTTTTAAGTATGTTTTACTGCTTGTTGCTTAAAGTGACATGGATTCGTATTTTACTTGCCAGATTTTCCTCGTTGAGTTTTATATTTGTGTTGGTCGTCGCGTTTTCGTTGCCTTTCTTTGATTTCTCGAACTTTGAACACTGTGGATCTCAATACACTTACAAACGCATTTACTTGTCCAAACAATTCTTCCGGTGCAGCAATCGTCGGATCCTCCCCCAAGTACCCACAAAGTTCTTTAAAAGTGGCATTCATTTCTTTGAAATCAGTTTCAATCCTGTCCAATTCCGGTTTACATGCCGACAATAGTCCTGATGCTGCAACAACAAAATTCTCATCGTCTCCTGATTTTTGAGCACTGGTCAAAGAAACATCGATTGTTGTAAACGAGGATTTGAATTTATTCACGTCGGCTCCTAAAGTCTGCAAATTGCATTTCGAAGCGCTGGCAAGAGAGTCAAAGTCGTTCACCAGGTTTAAAACATCTGGATCATTTTCATCTAGATTTTTGACGAGATACTCTAATAACGTGGAACTGCTATTGGATTTCGTCTGTGTTAGCTTAATCAATGAACCTAGATGGATCCCCTTCGCATCGCCTTTCTCCGTACCTTTATTAAGTTCATTACCCACGCGAAGAACGATACCCAGGAATTGACCAAATTTAGAAGAGTTTCGAATGGACTTACATGCATCTTGGATTTTAGCAGTGGCGGATTTGATGTCGTTGATGCTCTCGTCAAATGTAGCAGCAAACATTAATGTTCGAATCCGTTGGTTCAATCTAGGAATATCTTTCAGCGCCAAAACAAAAGATTCAGCGGGACCCAGAAGAGAAATGTCGCCAGACGATTCCGTGAATGCTTGAAGTGCGTCAATTTCATCGCCTTGAGGAAGGAATTCGATTAGTGATTCCAAAGCTCCAACTCCAAATCTTTCAAATTCAACACGATACACTGCATCCCCGATAGATTCCATATTGTGCCCTCCTTTCAAAAGTGTCTTTGCAAAAATACTCATATTTTGCCTTCGTTTTGGGTCTGTGACGAGAACAACTTCTGTTCGTTTATTTTCCGGAGCTTTTTCTTCAGAGGCCTTTTTCTGTAACGCGTTCGAAAACTGATTTTTTAAATCTCCAAATACTGAATCAAATTCAATATCACTCTCAGATACGGCGCTATCCCAAATAGTTCCCTCGGTTTCAGCCAACACATCCCAATGAAGTCGCTTAGTATCAGACTTTGGCCCGTAGTTTTTCTTAGCCTTGGGCGGAGACGGAGGAGGTGCTGACTCAACTCGTGGTGTTGCTTTCACTGTTTTAACTTCAGTATCTATTTGCCTTTTCTTCTCTAGCAACATTGGAAACAAACCTCCTAAAGCAAATACTTGTACATCGAATAATTTCCATAATTCTGATCCTGAGAGAGGGACGACCTTCGAGCGAGATTCTGAAGAACCCATCGAATTGGTATTTTGAGTAGATTTTCCAGAACTTGTCTGATGACCTATCATAGCATTAGGTGCACCTCCTGCTTGAGCACCACCGTTTGTTCCACCGGTATTATGACTATTGCCTGAAAGGTGACCAGCACCTCCTGCTTGAGCACCACCGTTTGTTCCACTGGTATTATGACTATTGCCTGAAAGGTGACCAACACCTCCTGCTTGAGCACCACCGTTTGTTCCACTGGTATCAAGACTATTGTCTGAAAGGTGACCAACACCTCCTGCTTGAGCACCACCGTTTGTTCCACTGGTATTATGACTATTGCCTGAAAGGTGACCAACACCTCCTGCTTGAGCACCACCGTTTGTTCCACTGGTATTATGACTATTGCCTGAAAGGTGACCAACACCTCCTGCTTGAGCACCACCGTTTGT
>Ga0105054_10012123_pt1 | contig 10607 bp, 13 predicted proteins | sample BON02_FD_78091 | JGI IMG/M metagenome (GOLD analysis project Ga0105054, IMG submission 78091) | Freshwater microbial communities from Lake Bonney liftoff mats and glacier meltwater in Antarctica - BON-02 (megahit assembly) | ecosystem: Environmental > Aquatic > Freshwater > Ice > Glacier... | reverse complement strand
GAGCGCCCGTACAAGGCCTGGCTGATGAACAACGGCACGACGATAGGGGCAAGCTGGAGACGTGGCTGGACCCGCCCTCGGAGTTCAAGCGGTTCGTGCTGTATGTCTCCCAGGGACTGCTGGTGCTCAGCTTGAGCGAGACGGGGGCTGCGGGCGATGCGAAAGCGGAGACGCTGCCGGTGGGCGGTGGCATCCTGAGAAAGCTGGAGGGCTTGCCGATTGGAACCGTTGGCAGTCAAATGGTAGTCTCGACGTCACAGAAGAGGCCAAAATGCGGCGAATAGCCTAACTGTTGGTGTTGTCGGAGTATCAAATGAGGGAATGGAGGGACTTGTAAGGGGACTTTGCTCTTTTGATTCTGGGTGTAGTGTTTGTTTTCATTCTCGCGTGTTTGTATGCATAAGACAATGGAATAAGACAAAACTAGAAAAAGCTTGTATGGCGATTATTGCTTATGTTTCACATCTTGTTTTTGTTTTGTTGTTGTTGTCATTGTTGCTGTATTTTGTTTGAGAGGGGTCGAGTAGGAGGACCGTCACACGAAAGGGCGACTACGAAAAAGAAGGAACCACCCCCTTTGGCATGCTTAGCCTCAAACCATAGGAGGATAAACACGTCGTTTACCCCCACACACACTATTTAAGCACTACTATATGCTTGGGACTAGGGCGGAGCGTGGTCTTTGCATAGGCTCGTGTGTGTCCCATCATGAAGGGCCAAGCCGTCGTCGGCGACTAATCCCTCCTCATGATCGTCGGGAACCACTACCACGACACGTCTCCCTCTTCATCTTCGACGTTGTCATCGTCCTTGACGTGATTGCTGTTGCATCACGAGACAATGACTACCTTCCTGCCCTGCCCTGTCCCCTCCCCAAAAGTAACCTCCTGCCTCCACATTTTCAAACCGACCGTTTAATTGGTCGACCTTGACGCGCTCCACATTTTGAGACGCGGGGCGTTGCTTCTTTGGCCCCAAAATCACTTTTGAGGGCATTGAGGCCTTTAATCTGACCACTAGGGGAGGCCCACCCATGTACCGACCTCCTTTCTCTCCCCTCCTATGGCACCGGAGGGTGTAAGCCCGCGCACGTTTTGCGGCCGCCACTTTTGGCGAAGGCATTCCAAATTTCGCCGCAGCTAGAGTCGTTCCTACTTTTCACTTTGGGCACCGTTTTCCTCACACCCCTCCTCCAAATTGTGCATACACACACACACACATGCACAGACACCACCACACCAACACCACAAGTCAGGGCCATGTCCACTTAATCGAAGGAGGGCAGCGGTCGCACGGTCACGGGTGCTGGTACAGGCGCAGCAAGCCCCATCCAAAGTACCGAGGCCGACCCGAATGCGCATCTTAGCCATCCTACGCGCCGCATGCAAGCATGGTTGGCGGGCACGCTCTTTGCGACCGTCCTCCTCGTCGTGGCTGCCTTCGTTTGGAGGAATGCTTCCCCCTCTACAAGCCAACCCATGACCACTCTGACTGCCCCTACCACCCCCACGCCCGCCACAACGACTTTCGCGGCCGTTGTCGGTACGGTGGTCGCTCCTCCTTCGAGCAGCCCTTCGACCTTGCCTTCGGCCTCGCCTAGCAGCAGCAGCAGCTGCCACCCCACGCAGCTGCTGCCCTCTGCTTCTTCCTCTGTGCACCCATCGTCGTCTCCCTCGAGCAGCCCACCCTCTTCTCCATCGACCATTCCGTCTGTCTCGCCCACGGCCACGCCCTTGCCCTTGCCTAGCAGCAGCAGGCCCACGGAGTTCCTCTTTGTTTCTCCTGTCGCGAGCCCGTCGTCGTTTCCCTCGAGTAGCCCCTCTGCTGTTCTTTCGAGCACTTCATCGGTCCCGCCCTTGGCTTCTCCCGCGGCCTCGCCTGGCAGCAGCAAGCTCATAAAGATGTCATCTGCTTCCACTTCTCCGTCCATAAGCCCGTCGTCGTCTCCCTCGAGCAGCCCTTCTGCTGTTCATTCGAGAGCTTCGTCGACCTCTCCCTCGGCTTCTCCCTCTGACGCGACTGAGACTGCCTCCACGGGCGTCACGGGCGCGACGGACCTTGGGAGCGCTCCTGCTGTGATGGATGCTGTGGGCGCGGCTGGCGCCGCTTGCTCCATCGGCGAGACGGGCGCGATGGACCCTGCTGGCGCGTTTGGGGTCACGGGCGCCACTAGCTGCACTGCCTCCACGGGCGTCACGGGCGCGGTGGACCTTGGGAGCGCTCCTGCTGTGATGGATGCTGTGGTCACGACTGGTGCTACCTACTCTGCCGACAAGACGGGCGCGACGGGCCCTGCTGGCACCTTGGGTGCCGCGGGCACGCCTAAGACTGCCTCCACGGGCGTCACGGGCGCGACGGACCTTGGGAGCGCTCCTGCTGTGATGGACGCTGTGGGCAGGACTGGCGCCGCTTGCTCCGCCGGCGAGACGGGCGCGATGGGCCCTGCTGGCGCGTTTGGGGTCAGGGGTGCGACTGAGACTGCCTCCACGGGCATCTCAGTCGCGATGGACCCATGGCTTGAGCAGCAAAAGCGCCTGTTACCCATGGGCTTCACCATCCAAGGCGATATTGACGGCTCCCTGGAAGAAGGGCTACTCGTCACTTGTAGCTCCGCTGGCTGATCTGGGCCTGCAGCAGGATTCGGTCACCATAATATTCACCGTGAGGCTCCAGGAGGAGGAGCTGGACGAGGAGCAGAGCGATATTGATGCTTTCTTCGACCAATTGCGCCGGGATCATGGACTGGTGCCATAGGATGTGGACGCAGACGGCAACTGTCTCTTGGATCCGCCACTGACCTGGCCAACCCCCCAAATGTCCAAGCCAAATAATAGCCCAGCAATAACTCTCCACGCTCGTACTACTTTTATTCATGTTTCGCCACCAACAGTAGGTGGTCGAGGCCCCTCCTCCCTCGTCGTGCCCTGCGTCTTCCTCGCTTTTGAACTTGCGGACCCAGGAGCATGGGGCATGCTGGCCCGCCCAAACACCACAGACCAAATATCATCGAGAGATCGGCAACCAAGCTATGTGGTGGTGGTATCCATACTGACTTTCACGGTCGGTATCGCATTAAAAGCATGCAACCATGTCCAACCTCCTCCCCCACGCCTGTTTGGACTGCCTCCCGGCTGGTCGTGTCGCATGCGGTCAAAAGCACAAAATTCTTTCAGCAGTAATAAGATTTGGCTACGTTGGTCGACACATAAAAGCACGCACAATCACACATTAGCACCGTTGATTCATTTTCACACTAAGCAAATGGTGAAAATGGGGAGGCAAGGACCAGTCTCTGGGCCGCCTCCTCGATCGTGACGTCGTGTGCTCTCGCTTCGAGGCCCATGCTTCGTCGCGCCGCGCAGTGTCAAGAGAGCTGAAGCCCATCAAAAAGCATGACCATTTCTGTACATTTTCCAAAGCACAAAATTACAAACTATCATATCTTCAATTTTCGTAAATTCCTACGCTATAAAATTAGCAAAAATCATTAGGGCTTTGCCTCGTCGGGCCCTCTGCTTGTCCTGCCTCGTCGTGCCGCGCCTGTCGTCAAAAGCACAAAATGCTTTCAGTAGTACTGCACTTTGGCTACATAAATCGACACATAAAATCACGCATCGTCACACATGAGCACAACAGATTTGTTTTTACACTAAGCAAATGGTGAAAATGCTGAGGGAAGGCGCCTTTCTTTCTTTCTTTGAGACAAAATCCTCCCCGGATGCCGCGAGAGAAGCCCGTTGCCAATGGTGTTGCCAGGCCACAGAAGCAGCGTTCTAGACGACCAACAACACACCATTAAACACATCCAAACAAGCATAAACACCACCATGACATTGTCCTATACTTCCAAAATGCATTTGCAGGTTCCCGCGCCTCCTAAGGACGTCTGGTGCCCATTTTGGCGGTGTTGCCCGCCAGCTTGTGATCTCTTCAAACATGCGCATATCCTTCTTTGCCCCCCCGTCTTCCTTGCCCTCAGCCCTACATTCACCCCCCATCTTAGACGTTCTCCTTACACACCGTTACGACAACACAGGCAAGGAGCTTGAGCAGGAGCCGCACGAGATCTGCGCTTGGACTTGCCGAGGCGTGTCGAAACAACCTCCCCGACCATGCCTCCCATCGAAGTGCCTATGTCCCTCTACGCGGAGAACCGGCAGAAGCTCTGCGCCCGTCTCAAGAAGAAGCTGGCCTCAACGCAGTACAAGAGGGCCATGGTGCTGATGGAGGGCGGGAAGGAGGAGTATCGGCATGAATCGGACACGGAGAAGGTCTTTCGGCAGGAGTCGTCGTTTGTGTATTTGTTTGGGGTGAAAGAGTCGGGGTTCTATGGGACGATTGAGGTGGAGAGTGGGAGGACGACGTTGTACATGCCGAGATTACCCCCTGAATATGCTGTGTGGATGGGTAGGATTCAGCCGCCGTCTCACTTTCATGCTTTGTATGAGGTGGATGATGTGTTGTTTGTTGATGAGTTGCAGAAGGAGTTGGTGGGAGGGAAGGAAGGGGAGGAGGAGGAGGAGGGGGGGAGGAAAGAGAGGCCGGATGTCTTGATGTTGAATCAGGGGTGGAATACGGATAGTGGGAATATGGCCAAGCCTGCTTTTGTGGAGGGGGTGACGAAGGAGGGAGGGAAGGAGGGAGGGTTGGTGGTGTGTGATTATGAGATGCTGTACCCTGAGCTGGTGGAATGCCGTGTGTTTAAGTCGGAGGCGGAGTTGAGGGTGTTGCAGTACGTGAATGATATAAGCAGTGATGCTCACTTGGCGGTGATGAGTCATGTTAAAATCGGAATGACTGAATATCAACTCGAGAGTCTCTTTCTCCACCACGGTTATTTTTTCGGAGGCTGTCGACATGTGGCTTACACGTCCATTTGTGGTTGTGGACCCAACGCGGCGACGTTGCACTATGGCCATGCAGGCGCTCCTAATGATAGATTAATCAGAGAGGGGGATATGCTCTTATTGGACATGGGGGCAGAATTTAGGTGTTACGCCTCGGATATCACGTGTTCTTTCCCTGCGTCAGGTAGGTTCACGCAAGATCAAAAGATGATTTTTGAAACGGTGCAGGCGATGCAGTTTGCGGTGCTGGATGCATTGAAGCCGGGGGTGGAATGGGTTGAGATGCACGAGCTTGCTTATCGCGTGGGGTGTGAGAAGCTGGTGCAAGGAGGGTTGTTGGTAGGCGAAGTAGAGGAGTTAATGAAGGAGAATATTATGTCCTTTTTCATGCCTCATGGCCTTGGGCATTTTATGGGGTTGGATGTTCATGATGTTGGAGGGTATCCACCGGCGTTGGGATTGAAGAGAGATGAGAAGAGGGGGTATAAGAGTTTGAGGACTGGGAGGAGGATGGAGGTGGGGATGGTGATTACGGTGGAGCCTGGTGTGTACTTTGTTGATCTGTTGATGGATGAATTGGTGGGGAGTGAGACGTTGAGGGGGTTTGTGAATGTTGAGATGCTTGAGAGTAGGTTTAGGGGCTTTGGGGGGGTCAGGTTGGAGGATGATGTGGTTATTGTGGAGGGGGGGGTGAGGAATATGACGAGGGCGCCACGGACGGTTGCAGATGTGGAGGGGGTCATGGCTGGCAAGATTAGGACGAAGGAGGGGCTGTTCAAGAAGTACTGAGCTGAATGCTGTGCTTCCTTCCCTCCCTCCTGGAGTGGGGGGTGAGGCTGGAGGATGATGTGTGGTGATTGTGGAGGGAGGGATGATGAATATGACACGGGCGCCACGAACGGTTGCAGATGTGGAGGCGGTCATGGCTGGAAAGATTAGGACGAAGGAATGGTTGCTTTAAGAAGCACTGAGGGGGAGGAGGGAGGGAGGGAGGGAGGGAGGGAGGGAGGGAGGGAAGCGTGAGCAGGGAAGGGGTGAAAGAGAAGAAAAGAAAGAGTGTGTGTGTTTGTTTGTGGGTGTGTGATATTGTAAAAAGACACTTAAAAAAAGGGACAGCAGAGAGAGAAAAAAAGAAAGTAAGCCACATTTAGCAGAAAAAGGCATACAGAAACAACAGCAGAAGCAATAATACACTCTCTTTTTCTCACCAAAATATGTTTCTTCTTCTTCCTTTCTTTCGTTCAGTCTTCTGCCAGTCTTACCATCCTTCCTCTTCCTCCCTCCCTCCCTCCCTCCTTCCTTTTATGCCCACTCCCGCGACCGCGAGGGGGCCCGCAACCCCCTCCCTTCAAACCACCTCCTCACCCAAAACAACTGAAACAAGGACACGCCAATAAATACCACCGTCTCAAACAAACTCGAGACCACCATCTTGTGATGATTATTTTGGTTCGCCGCCGTTTGCAAGGCGAGGCGGTGCCGCTCCTTCTGTTGCTTCTGCTGGACATCCCCCAAGGTCCGTCCAATGCGTCCCGCACTGTGTTTCAACAACGCCAAATCGGCCTTGTACGACTGCTTGATATTATCGGGAATTGTGCCATTAGTAGCATTATTCGTCTCGGCCAACGCCGCGTCCAAGTCAAAATCATCCTCTTCCCCATCGCCATTTCCCTTCACTGGCGCCGGAAAGGAGAATTCCACCAGCTTCGTTTGCATTTGACTCATGGTGTTGTCCAGGCACAAGGCATAAGCACCCGGCTTGGCGGGCCAGGTGATTTCGAGGCCGTCAGCCGAGGCGGTCACGCCGGGAGGGTGTTCTTGGTTGAGAAAGGCGCTGGAGGAAGCCACTACTGCCTCGTACAACACTTTGGTTTCTTGCGTCGTTTTGCTGGGTGCCCCATCCTTGTCGTCCGCAAAGGGCCCTTCCACGCTCACACCAATGTCCAAGTTGCCCCCATTAACGACAAAGACCTCTGCCTTGCCCGTGTCCCCGGCCTCGTAGTACTGGTACAGGCAGACCTTGTCGCGGGGAGGCACGTCGAGGCTGACGGCGTGGGTGGGGGAGGGCAGGAGGAGGAGGAGAAGGAGGGGGAGGAAGGCGGCGGCGGCTGCGGTTGGTGGTCTTGGTAGCATATTTAGCCTGTGTGGTTGTGTGTAGTCGTGCGGTGTGCGTTAGGGAGGGAGGCGGGGAGGAAGGCATGACGGAAGGAAAAAAGAAGTTGGGATTTGGCGATTCAATGATGATGCCCAAGCCACAAGCTCTAGCCAGCCACAATGCCAGCCACAACGCCGGCACAATTAAGACACAGGCACTAGCTCGCTTGTGAGTGGGTGGTGGATGACGGGCGCGGTCGTAGGACTGAGTTCTAGAGCAGGGAGAGCCAGAGCTCAAAGCACACAAGAGCGCGCCTGCCTTACATCGTCATCTCACGTGGCCCATCGCCTCACCATCTCATCTCACGTTCACACATTTCCATTAGCCACACACACCTCACGGGCACACACAACCAAAGTAGCCCCGACGACGACGAGGAGGATGACTGCAAGCCTACAGACTCCCCCGGCCCCTCTACGCAGCGCGTGGGCCTGCGCAAGCTCGCTCTGCGTCACGTCCGCTCCCTCCTTATGTATGCCCCTACTGACACCCAAAACAACCACCAACCAAAATGGCCAAGACCACCAGGACACTAGGCGCAACAATGCAGTCCTTCTCATCCCTCCCTCTCCTCCCCTCCCTTTCCCCGGACCCACCCACAGCCAACCCAAAACCAATCATGTACTCGTTCTGCATTACCCTCCCCTACTCCGGCATCGTGGCCGTGGGCGGCGTCATTGGCTACGTCACCAAGAACTCCATGCCCTCCCTCCTGGCCGGCCTCGGTTTGGGCGGTGCCTTGGCCTTGTTGGGGTATGGCGAGTTGGCTGAGTATAAGAAGACGGGCGCCGTGACGAAAAAATGGACGTTGCTTTCCCTCTTGTTGTCCGGGGGGATGACGGTGGCGATGGCGATGAAGTGTGCCAAGAGCAAGGGGAGCTTGGCTCCGGCTATTTTTGCGGGGACTTCTGGGTTGGTCTCTTTGTTTCTGGCCTACCGTGTGATCGTGCCCGTGCCGGCCAAGAAGGAGAAGAAGTAAGATGGGGGGAAGAGATATGAGAAAGAGCTGGATGACCGCTTGGGAAGAGGAGTGAATGCATCGCAGCTGAGCAAGGGAGAAAGGAAAGAGGTGCAAAGCGCGAGCGTTATAAGGATGAGTGAGTTCCAAAATTGAGCAAAGTACAACGCACGGTCAGAGGGGGGGAAAGAATGGAAGATGAAAGGGAGTGTATGGATAGGGATAATTTATGTGGGAGTCCCTCAAGAAAAGAAGGAAGGATAGCATGGCTTGCTAGTGTTTTTGAAAGCACGCGCTAGTCCTGAAGGGGAAATTTATGACTGATTGATATAATTTGTGTGGGCGTGAGGAGTTTTTAATTATACTATGATTGTTTGAAAGGGGAGATTTGGCTGGCACGGTTCTAGTGTCGAGGCAGAGGAAAGGAACGAGGAAAGAGGCATGAAGCAAATATAATGAGCACAGTTCCGTACATAAAGAAAAGAGAATTGGAAAAAATGTCGCTGGCGTTGCTTCTTGAAGTATGTTTCGTCTCGTTTAATTCATTTATTTTTATTGCGTGGTTGTGGTGGTGGTGGTGGTTATGGTCATCAAAAAATGTTGTTGCTGCTGCTGCATCGCTGCTGTCGTAGCTTCTTAAGCTTTTGCCCTCTCTCTCACATTACCCTTCCCTTTCTCCCCTTTTTCGCCATCGCTCTCTTCGTCGTTGTTGTTGTGGTGGTTTTGCTGTATTTATTATTTGTGGGGGGGTTTCTTATACTGTATCGTCATTGTCGCGCGCCTTTTTCATCTTCTTCACACTTTTCTTCTTATTCGGTTTTCTCCGATGCTTGCATCTTGCTTGCTGCTGGCCTCTTCCTCGTCATTTCTATTCAATGTATGATCACACAACTCTTCGTCCATCTGTCACTCTATAATTTCTTCTCTCCTCCCTCCCTCCCTCCCTCCCGTCCTCATCCTCCCTCTACTCCTCCCCACCAAAAAAAGCCTCATCAAACGACGCCGGCCTCCGATGAATCAACCTAACCACCTCTACATTCCTCCTCAGCATAATCTTAGCCTTCGCTTCCACCTTCCTCAAATAACTCAGACTACACCCCTCCATCACCCTCCCCATCTCCTCCCACCCCTTCGGCTGCCCGTCCTCCAACCCCAACCTTAACCCCAACACCATCCTCTCCTCCCGTGGCAAAGCCGCCAGCGCCCCTCTCACCCCCTCCTCCACCTCCGCCAAATACATACTTTCGAGAACCCCTCTCTGCCCCCCCTCCTTATCCTGCAACGTATCCACACCCAACCCCCCTCCCTCCCTCCCTCCCACCCCAATCAACCCATACCTCTGCCCCCTCCTACTTAACTCCTCCACCTTTCCCACAGGCAAGCCTACCTTAAGCGCGATCTCCTCTTTCGTCAAAAATTTTCCCCCACTCTCCCTCTCGTGTGCCTCCACCAACTTCCTAATATGCCTAGCCTGCCTCTGCTCATGCACCCCGCCATAAGTCGACCTATCATAAACAGCCGCCGCATCCATCACCCTCTTCCGTACCCAGTAATAAACATACGTCTTAAATCCCGCCCCTTGGCCCCCCTTAAACCTCACCGCCGCCTCCACCACCCCAAGCTGTCCCTCCACCACCAAATCTTGCAACTCCGAATCCGACAGACTCATCGCATATTTCCCTACAAATTTGGCGACTAACCCATCCCACCCCTTCACCAACGCCGCCCTTGCCACAGTTCCCTGCTCCAATACCTTCCTTAACCCTTCCTCCGTGATCCCTCCTAGGGACTCACCCCACTCAGAGGGGGAGGGCGCACGACCTAGTTCCTTCGCGAGCGCCCGTTGTTTTTGGATGGCGAGGGCGGCGCGTTGCACGGCCTTGACGCGGGCGTGCATGAGGGTGTCGGCGTCGGTGGTGCGGGGTTGGGGTTGTCTTTTTTGTTGTTGTGGTTGTTGTTGTCTTTGACTTTGTGATGGTGATTTTTGTTGGGTGATGGAGGAGGAGGAGGAGGAAGGGGAAGCAGGGACAGCAGCAGGGGTCGAGGCGGCACTTGGCCTGCGGCGGACCCGACGGGCGGGACTGCTGCTGCTACTGCTGCTGCTGCTGCTGGCGGTGGTGGAGGGGGAAGGTGCCTCCATGAGGGTGGAGAAGGAGGAGGAGGCTTGCAGGGTCGTGGTGGTGGACTGGGGCATGCGTGTTCCGGCGCGTCGGACTGCCACGCCGGGCGGCGGCATTAGAAATGCCTGGGTCTTCTGCGTCAGTCCCATGGTGGTGAGGGCCAGGACCACAGCCAGCACGTGGCGTCGTGATGTTGTCCATCTTTGCATGCTGCTGCGGGTTGTGGCTTAGTGCTGCGTTGTGTGCTGTCGAGGTCCCTGATCCGCCTCACTGATTTTTCGTTCTGAGGTGGCGATCCTGATCTTGATCCTTTGCCTGTGATGAGTGAGTTGGTGGGGGAGTGTTGGAAAGGAGTGAGTGATTGGACAGCGGCACGGCAGTAAAAGGTCGTGAAGACGTGCCTGTGCTTGTGGACAAGGCTTGGCAAAAAAGGCGTAGCAGCAAAAAGCGCCCTGAGAAACGACGGTCATCAGGTTCTCGAAAACGAAAGTGGGCTTCAACCGCGTCGGCGCTCCATGTGTTGTCGG
>Ga0105054_10012120_pt1 | contig 10608 bp, 6 predicted proteins | sample BON02_FD_78091 | JGI IMG/M metagenome (GOLD analysis project Ga0105054, IMG submission 78091) | Freshwater microbial communities from Lake Bonney liftoff mats and glacier meltwater in Antarctica - BON-02 (megahit assembly) | ecosystem: Environmental > Aquatic > Freshwater > Ice > Glacier... | reverse complement strand
TTTCGAGGTTTTCAACTCACTTTAGTCAACTGATATCTCAAATCGGCCCAAACTGGGCGAAATCAGGGTGGCATGAGGAACACTCAGAAGTAGACACTGACGTCCGACGAGTGTAAGGACAATCCCACCAATCTAGGGGCTATCCCCTCTTCTTTTATGGAATGGACTGGCATGACGGTTTACAATTCGTACACAGATCCTCTTACTAAAATGCTCGAGAGAGAGCTTATACTGCAAGGCAGACCGACGGATGACGCGGACGTCGTCTCTGTCAAGCAGGCCATAGTCGCTGTGTTGGCATCGGCAGATTTCAGAGAGGGGCTCATTGCGAGAATTTTCGCGGTGCTGGCAGAGTGGATGGCGCGCTCGAATTTGACACTTTCCGGCTCTGATATAGACGAGATGACAGCTGATATTGCAGTGGCATACCTGGCCCAGGCACAGGATGCTGCCAAAACAGCCTATAAGAAGCTGCACAGTCGCAGGATGAAAAATCCCTTGCTGTTTTTTACTGGTACTGCAGGCGTGCAGGGCGATCATATTACCGCCAAGATGCTATTAAACAATATTGACACTAAATTGACAGACTGTCACAGTGTGGTGCTTTTGACTCGATTTCTATGGCCAGAAAATAAAGATCAGGTCTTTGATTTTGTGCGACACTACTACACCATAGAGAGTTCTACTGGCTTGCAAGACAAGGTGACTTTCCAAAAAATATGGGATACCAAATTCGAACAAATTATGTCTCTCGAATATTGCCTTACGACTTATATTCACATTGGCATCAGTGCCCATCCGTTTATTCGTATGTCTCTGCCTGTCATAATGAATTCGCCTGTTGAAAGATATTCTCAAAAAAGTAAAACAATGCTGCGATTTTCATTGGACCAACCCCCTACATTTGGCGGAAAAACAAATGTAACACGAGCAAAATTCAAGCTAGAATACGAAACCAGGGCCATAACAAAACTGGACGCACAGGGTGTTCACCACACAATATTTACCAGCAATGTGCGAGCGTACTTCATGCAACCACCCGGTGTGCAGGCAATGGCATGTCTGTTGAAAGAGGAAAATATAGCCTCTGTGATGCGACATGATTCCATCCTAGCGAGCTGGCGCATATATGATCCAGCAACTGGCATATGGCCTGTGATGAGCGCTGGGTCTGACGTGAACCATGCTTCCAAATTTTTGCGGAAGCTGCTCTGTCATGTTTTAAATCTCGCTGAGTTTATAGGACCGACCAAATTCGACTGGGTGCGGGGCATATACGAACCAGAAGCCGAACTCTCTGACGGTGATGGCGCTGGACTGGAGGATGGTGGCGCCAGTGAGAAACCTGCCAAGAAAAAACGCCTGTGTAAGTCGTCGCTGGCAGGCAAGCATTCTGTGCGAAGCGTCAACAATGCGATTGCAATGTTTGTAGAGACGCCAAAACATACGCGCGATGTGCTAAAAGTGCTTATGCCTATGCTAGAGGCTCCTTTTCTGCAGTCAGACAAGGCCGACAGGCTTGTGTGTCCGAATGGCGTCGTCAACCTGCGAACTGGTGAGCTTTTGCCTGTTGGAAAGCCGGACGACCTCTATACCAAGATGTGCGCAACCACCTACAATCCAGGTGCGTGTGTGAAAGGGGCAGAGAGCTTTTTCGCCGGGTATTTTCCAGCCGAGGCGTATCCCGATCACCTGGAGTATCTGCGGTGTCAGCAGCAGTGGTATGGATATTGCATCACGGGAGAGACTTGTCTCGAGCAGTGCATGTGGAATTTGGGGGAAGGGTCAAACGGCAAGTCGCAAATGATCAATATTTTCGCGCATGTGCTCGGCAAAGACATCCATGCGCAGATCCCTATGGCAAGCCTGTGCAAGCCCCGTGGAGTGAACAACGATGCTCTGTATGATGCCAGACAGGTGCGGCTGGTCACCATCTCCGAGAGCGACAGCTCGAATAAGATCAACGAGGCCTCGCACCGCAGTCTCGTGAGCGGAGAAGATCAAACTATGAAGACCATGTATGGAAAGGAGGTCACTTGTGGGTCGACCCTGAAATTCACATTCATGATTAACGCGCCGCCACGCTGGGAAAACCCTGGAGCGTTCTGCAGTGTCCGTCGCAACATCTACTTGCTCATGCGAAAGATGTATATTGACCCAAATGATGACTCTAGTGAGAAAAAGGCAGACGAATTGAAGGCCACCGGGCTGCCAGCGTGCATGATTATGGAGAAAGACACCAACTTCTTCGAGCGAAACGTGCGTGGCCAGGAGGAGGGATTCCTCAGGTTCCTGGTGCAGGGGTCGATGGCCTTCTATGCGCTAGGCAAGAAGGTGCAGGTTCCCGACAGCCTGAATGTGGCGCAGGTGGTCCAGAACTTGGACAAGGACGCCGCAGTAGAAGACTACTTTTCCGAGCATATGCAGATTGTCGAAGGCGACCGAGCATTCATGCCAGACGTTATTGCTCATTTCAGAGAGATGACAAAGATACAAGCCCTCAGTCTGCAAGACAGGGAGTTTGAGAAAATGTTCCAGACGGCCATTGACAAGAGAGGATGCGAAGCCAGTGGCTTGGTGCGCATCTATCGTTCAATAATGAAAGATGGACGACGCGGTTTGGTTGTTAAGCACATGTCATTTGTGCTCCAGAAAACAGGCATGCAGCTTTTTGTGGGAAAAACAGACTGTGGTCTTACCAGACTGGCGAACAAGACAGCAGTCAAAGGTTATATTCAACAAAATATCCGCTATGTCGACGGTGAGAAAACCCTATTGCGCGACATTCTGAAGCATTTTCGCGAGATTGCACTAATAGACTACAAAAGCTTGACAGACACGGAATTCCCTCCGCTATTCCAAGGCGCTGTCAACGAATATGAAGATTGGCAAGGCAAGGTTCTTTACAGGAATTCACAGGTCAGCGACGGCAGGAGGGGCATGGTTTACACCAATCTCATCATTCTCAACCCTCTGGCGAACAAGACAGCAGTCAAAGGTTATATTCAACAAAATATCCGCTATGTCGACGGTGAGAAAACCCTATTGCGCGACATTCTGAAGCATTTTCGTGAGATTGCACTAATAGACTACAAAAGCTTGACAGACACGGAATTCCCTCCGCTATTCCAAGGCGCTGTCAACGAAAATGAAGATTGGCAAGGCAAGGTTCTTTACAGGAATTCGCAGGTCAGCGATGGCACGAGGGGCATGGTTTACACCAATCTCATCATTGGCAACCCTATGCAGCAGCAGTACGCGGGCCCCGCTTACCAAAAACCGCCCCAAAAGCGCAAAGAGCCTGAGCCGTGTTTGCAGACAATGCAAAACAAGGACCGCGCTCCGGGACGTTTCAGCGACACGCCAATCACCTTTGCCGCTACGACTCCTTAGATTGCCACACAAAATGGTGGTGTCACCAGCTAATCACACACAGGGGTCTACCCTAAAGACCCTCAGAGAGCCCCTATATGGCCCCGGAAGACCCTTACATGCCCTTGGGAGGACCATACACTTCCCCCTTAAACCCTACATGGCCCCAGAGGGCTGTGGACCTTCCCCCGACGGAAAACCTTGAAAACACAACATCAAAACACAGTTGCATTTATTAAAGACTTTTAAGTTGTATTGAGATGTCAAGTGTCTTTTGGCCTCCCCCTCTCCCCTCACAGAGGCGTGTTTGTATCGAGGAGCACTCTCAAGGAGCACGCGTAAAGACTGGCGTAGACCCCCCCCCTCTCCCTTCTGACACTCTTACAGGGCCCTTTAGCCTGCAGCCCTACAATGCCTTTGAGCCCGCCCACCCCCTACAGGGCCCTTCAAGGGGGGCCCCGCACACCCCCTACAGGGCCCTTCAAGGGGGGCCCCCCCACCCCCTACAGGGTCCTTCAAGGGGGGCCCCCCCTACCCCCTACAGGGTCCTTCAAGGGGGGCCCCGGCCACCCCCTACAGGGTCCTTCAAGGGGGGCCCCTGCCACCCCCTACAGGGTTCTTTAGTCTGCAACTGTACATGAACCTGGAACCTGTCCACCACTCTTATCCCTAAAGCGCCCTTTAGCCCCCCCCTCCCCCACAAGGGATATACCCTTTGCAAAATTGATATTTGGGCTTACCGAGATGTGTGCAATCATTCAGCAGGAGAATGCGCTCCGCACTATATTGACGACTTGGCTTACAAATTGGAAAGCGCATATCCGCGACGTAGCCCACGTTTCGCCCCATGAGAGGCTGTTGGCTATCTACCTGCAATGCAAAAGACTGACAGAGAAATTTATTCTCTATCAAAAAAACAAAACAATCGACGCTCTTGTGGTCACGTTTGTAGGGTTTTTGGTCCTGTGTTTTGGAGTGTGTTTTGCAATCGCGTGGGTCTTGTACCGTCATTACCAGCGATTCGAAAGCCTCAAAATCCAACTCGAGGATTCGGAGAAAAACGTAACTGGGTACATGACTGAACTCCAAACATCCAAAGGAGACAATGCAACAGCACTCAGCACCATAACTACACAGAAAACACAAATCACTGAATACAGAGTCAGAAACGATATGATGGACCGCCGTATGACTGCCTTGTTCAAGTAACATATCGCTTCTAATGCTGTTACTGCGGCTCAGGCTGCTGCGGCTCAGGCTGCTGCGGCTCAGGCTGCTGCGGGTGGAGGTGCTGCGGGTGAAGCTGCTGCGGCTGCGGGTGGAGGTGCTGCGGGTGAAGCTGCTGCGGCTGGTGGTGAATAGCGTACTACGACACTACATGACAGAGTCAACACACGCTAGACGCATTAGGGTTTTTCGTAAGAGGCGTGTGTAGACCCGTAGAAGGTTTTGAGACCACTGCCAGAGGATAGTAGCGTATTGCAAAATCATTTTGCATAAGCTGATGGCACATGCGTTGTGCTGTGACAACGAAAGTATAGGAAATGCTAGTAGCATTCGAAAGTGAGTTTTGAATAAACTAAATGTGCTCATAACGAATTCTGTTTTACAGACAGACCCGCCCACAACCCTCAGGGGCCCTTTAGCCCCCCCTCCCCCACAAAGGGGCCCCGGAGGGGCCCCCCCCCTAAAGGGCCCTTTAGGGTTGTGGGGGAGGAGGGTAGGATGCCTTGCCTGTACTGGTCTTGTTTGGCGCATAGTCTACCCGGGCGAGTCTTTAGGACCCATGCAGAGCCCTACAGGGCATTGCAGAGCAACATCGGGGCATAGAGTTTTGGTTGGTTTCGGGACAAGAGCAGTTGCCGTTGTTTTCGAATTCACAAAAGGACGTCGTAAACTCGAGTGCGGCATGAAAGTGGGTGTTTTTGATGCACATTTTAATAATGTTTTCGCCGTCCGTCACGATCTTGGGTTGGATATCGAAGCATTTCGAGAGGGCCAATTCCAGCGGCAGGATACGTGTGAGGAGCGGCACTTTGGGCAAATACACGCGATTCTCGTAGCTAATGCCGTCATGGCACACGTATAGCAAAGAGACAACAAGATTCTTGATCTTTTCGCTGTTTTCTGTGAATAGGTACGGACGAGGCATATTGAGTTTAGAAAGAAGAATGACAATCGCCCGCTGTACACATTCGAAATGCCGCTTCGGGGGGATATGTTCCTGTAGCACTGGTTTTCGAAAAGAGCGCATCACGCGCATGGACGCTTCTACGGCGTCCAAGACATTGGACTGCCTGAAACACGTCCTCGATCTGCCCATGTAATCTGCAAACGATTTTTTGATTTTCCGGTTGTAGCGCAGCAACTCAAAATGCCGAGCGTTTTGGGCCTGTGCTGAGAAAAACAAAAGTTCAACGACTGCCGCCGTGATCTTGTAGATGTTTTCGGTCTTTTGCGCCATATCAATGCTTTTTCTGGGCTGTGCGACAGAGTGCGAAAAAACCGCTTGGATGCTGTCTGTTTGGTATTCGGCTACTGAAGTCTGTCCGTCGTACAGAGTGGTTGTCCGTATCACGATTCCCGTTAACGTGCACACCATACTCGAGTCTTCTTGTAGCTCGAGACTGCACGGCACAATATTGTCGCGAACCCCGCAGACATGCACCACTCCACACAAACTACACCCTACACAGTCCACACCGATGCCTGTCCACTGGTGCTCATGTGTATCATACATGACTGGAAACAGAAACTTCAGCATATGCCGCTTCCACCATTTGTGTATTTGAGTTTTAAGACGCGTCTCGAGAACCATTACAAGCCAAATGAATGCCCCAGACCCTCACGCCTTGCCAAGAGTGTTTTTCAAGTCCACCAAGTCCACCAAGCCGTGTGAGATCGCATGAAGGTATTGACACGCGCGCCCACTGCGGAGTGCAACCGTATTACGTCCTGTTCACCAATATTTCACCCATGATGAAGAGACATCGCCAGCAGGAGGCATAGCATGTCTTGACATGCCAGGGCTTTTCGAAAAAGAGAATGTTACCGCCACTCTCTTTTACATCAAGAGACCGACAAAAACAGACGCCGACCAATGCGCGGTTCAAATTTAGAGCCGCGCAGCAAAATGCTTGGACTCGCACACAGAGATCAAACTGCAGATAACAATGATCACGCACCACAAAACGCATGGTATCAGCAGGGCATGGCAATCCTTGTTCTGGCCCTCACTACAGTATATTCTTGAATTTCTATTTTTATTTTCAACCTATCTCGACTCCCGAAATCAGCCTGTGCCAAGTAGGGCCACCGCAGCCGGTAATGCAAACATTGATGGACCTACGTCAGCCTGTCTGTTGGCTGTGCACAGTTCAAAATAAAGTGTGACAATAAGAACACAAATGAAAAAACAATGGACAATTTGGCGCCCACTGTGAGGAGTTTGTCGTGCTGCATTTTCTGCGCCAAATTTGCGGTCATCTCGGCATCAGACGGCACACTGGCACTCTGGAAGTGTTGACGGTGAATCCATAATACCACTATGAGTAATGCGCTGAGTAACGACAGCCATGACAAAAACAGGAAAATTGAAAGATCGGACATCATTGCTGCTGCCATGGACTACTACCTTGATTATATAGTCTTTTTAGCATGCAATCTGTGTTGGGCCGACCCAACGGGCGCTCACGTGGGAAAAGTAAGGTAGGGCATCCCTCACATGGTCCCTCGGGGGGTCCGGAGGGGCTGTCTGTAGTAGAAATGGTAGACGCATTGGAATCTGCAATACATGAACAAAAAAACATTTTGCAATGGACTTGGCGTGTTGTGCGCGGACACACACACACTCTCTTAAAATGAATATATCAAGCAGTGTCACAACTGTACAAAACACAACAAAACATATATATACAGCGGGTGGCTTGTATTTTGTGTGTGCCACTCCCAAAAGCATTGGGTTGTTTTACCGAAGTAACATTACAGCGAGGGAGGCCTCTACCGGGCCCGGCAGACCAAAACACATCACGCCCTCAGAGCCATACAGGGTCTTGCTATCTCAGACGTATAGGGCATCGGGTCTTGGCGAGGAGAGTACAAACAGACGGGTGCCGTGAAAGTCAAACAGGATGGCCACCAGCAACGAGGATCTCTTGTTTATCGCATGTTGCATTTACTGTCTGCTCTTCATAGTGTCGGGAATGGTAAATCTGATCGCCCTGACGCTGACCATGCCGATTTACCTATATTTCAATGACGCGGACGACAGCATATGGAAAAAGGAGAATCCGATTTTTTCGTTTGGCATGGATGTTGTAGGTCGCGCCGTAGAGACTGTCAGCAGCATAGTAGCGTCGTGCGTGGTATACCTGTTCAAATCAGTCTCGACGCTGTTACCACTGTTTATGTTTATTGTGCTGATGAGTCTGCTCAACGCCAATCTCGATTCTGCGCTCAAGATTATGATCAACATGTACAACACATTCATCGTGCAGACCAACTTCATTGGCATGCTCCGCCGATCAGCATGGATGTTCAAGATGTTTTTTGAGATATTGACACCGCTGTACAACTGGATGATCGACACGATTGCCAACATTAACATGGACCTGCTGAAGCTGCTTGTCGACAACGACGACAACCGCGGGCTCATCACAAGTATTGTGCGAGAGCTTGGCCAATTTTTTATTGTGTTATCAAAGTCGGCGGCAGACTGGATGTATGTAAATTTGAACGAATGCGAACACGGCAATGTCATGAACGACATCACAGGGCTGCAAGAGCGCAGCGCTGTGCCCCAGCACCGTTGCTACGATTTTGACTACCTCGACGTCAACATCGCGCCTGTGGTGATTGTTGGTCAAAAGATTATTGCAAACACGCACGCTCTCTCGGTGTCGCTCTGTCCCATGGTCTCGCCAATCTCGGCACTGGCGCTCTATCCTTTTTACGACAGCCACATGAGCAAAATCCTGCAAAACACCATCAACCTCGGGCTGTGTGTCTTTTACACCGCCAAGGTGACGCAGAGTCGGTGCCGGGCTTCGCTGAGTCTGTCGTTGTCGACAACACTGTGCGTTCCCGACCTGTTTCCGATGTTCCGCTACGTGGAGCGGATTGTACAGGACGTTGGCTTGCTGCTTGACAACTGGCTAAACATTTGCCACATGATGCTGCTCTCCTTCTTCTTGAAGCGCGATCCCAGTGTCATGGAAAAGTGCAACGCCAACAACATCTTTTCAGTGGCTGCAGGATCGACGCATCAGCTCTTTGCAGGACGACCCACTCGGCTGGTCCCAATGACTCTCAACTTGCTTCCAGTGACGGACGGAATCCATGCCGTATACATGAATAAGTTCACGGCCACGGCGCCCCCTGTGCAGAGTACAAATGCGTTTCGCATTCCCATCGACCTGACGCTTGGCATTGCAGCAGTGGACTTTTCGGGGACCCTGCTTGAGAGTGACACCAACGGCGACACCAAGACTGGTATGCTCGGGTGCAGGTGTACTGACGACCCGAGCGTGGGAGTCATGATCTCGTGCTCGGTCGCGTTGTTCCCGGCATTCTTCGACGTTGAAAACGACGTGCAAGATGTCGACACCCACATTCCACTGCTCTTTGAACGCGGCACCTCGGGCAGGCTGCTCAAGTGCAACTACTTGCGTATTTCCGTGGAGTCATTGCGATTTCCAGCACAGGTGTTTGATACGAAAGGCGAATTGGAGCAAAGGTGTTTGATACGGCACGGCGTGCCGTATCATACAACTACAATAGCAATAGCGCTTGCCAGACAGATCCCAAGCAGTGCAACGTGATTGACGCAATTATCTACGTCATGCCGCTGTGTCCCACGTTCGTGGACACGGAGCAGGACGCCGGTGTACAGTGTATCCAAGATTCCAAGTATCAGACATGCTTCCCGTACTGCGTGGCACTGCATCAGAACGGATCCGGGAACTCGGCCATTACCATGTACAATAAGCGCAGCCTGAGCCGAGGCGGCGTGTATATGGCAAACACCAACTATATGAAAAACACGGCCGAATCCGTGTCCACCAGCAGCGATACACGCAACAGTGCAGTGACAGAAACGCACCAGAGCAGTTCGGACACCCTCTTCGGCAGCAGGGTCACTACTGTGCAGAGTCTAGTGCGCAACACAAATGCCGTGGGTCCGGCCTCGTACGATGACACCAAATACTCGGTGCAGTCGGTGGCGGACGACTGTGATGACATCCACCATTGCGCAGACGACGTATTCAGTGATGGCAACATCCCAGCCAATGTGCGAGCCACCAGTCTCGCAGCCACACAGCCTTTTCTGTTTGCCGGCGACGTCATCCTAGTGCAGGAGTGTGAGCTGGACCAGACAACATGTTTCTGGACCACGTCCATGTATCGTGTGACTTCGGATCTTTTCTCTCGCTACAGCATCCTGAACAAGATGTCCAAAATTCCCTCCATTCGCACCAGCGACGCCAACGTGCAGTCTGAGCATGGAGGGGTGATTATGCCTGGCGAGACCAACGACGTGGTTACGAAAAGGAACCCTGCGGCCCAGACGCAGACTGGAATCGTCTATGGCGTGAATCCAAACACCCTGAATTTCCGCGGACGATTGCAAAGTTGTGCGTCCTTTTTGGCACAGGCAACGGTCCTGGAGCTCAATTGCGACAACTGCTACCAGACACCACAGGTTTTTTTCACCCAGCCCTATCACGAGTGTCTGTCCGACTACAGTAACACGGTGCAGGACGAGAACGCCAAAACTGTGCGGGCATGCAAGTACAACACCACAGTTGAAGTCAAATTTGAAAATGCGGACAAGTTCTGGTCTGTCAGTGACAGCTGTAATAGCATCAACAGTGGCCTGCATTTCAATCTCTTCATCGAAGAGATTGTCTACATAGACGGTCTCAACGTCGTCATATCTGTCAAGCGCGGCCCCATCTTGGAATTTCTGTGGTTGGCGGGTCTCAACCGTACTGTATGGCCGTCGGACCGCGCGATGCAGTCCAGAACGGTCCACTACTTTCTCAACATGCTCACGCTCCAAATACAAACCGACGTGGCATGGAAAGAGGAGCGCTCTGAGGACTCGGAGGGCAAATACAGCGTACTGTGTCAGAGCGACTCGCTTGTTCCTGAAATTGCTTCATTCCCCGCATCCCTCGCCACAGGTACAAATTGCTTCCCCCCCCCCCCCCCCTCCCCCTCTTCCGAGGGAAGTCT
>Ga0105054_10012115_pt1 | contig 10610 bp, 11 predicted proteins | sample BON02_FD_78091 | JGI IMG/M metagenome (GOLD analysis project Ga0105054, IMG submission 78091) | Freshwater microbial communities from Lake Bonney liftoff mats and glacier meltwater in Antarctica - BON-02 (megahit assembly) | ecosystem: Environmental > Aquatic > Freshwater > Ice > Glacier... | reverse complement strand
CGCTGAAAGTCTACCTGTGGGCATAGCGCACGACCAACTTCGCGCCCCAGTGGGCGGTGCTGTTTGACTTTCGCACCAGCCGAGGCGGCGAGCACCCCCAGCGCGTGTTGCAAGACGTCACAGGGACGTTGGTCACCGACGATCACAGCGGGTGTACCAAGCTCCAGCGTACAAGGGCCATCACAGGCACCTTGCTTATGGCGCACGCCCGGCGCAAGCTGTTTGAGGCCCACAAGCCAAACGGCAGCCAGATCGCAGCGCAGGCGGTGGCCTTGATCGCCCGGCTGTACGAAGTGGAGCGCGAGGCGCCAGAGCTCGAACCGGGGCAGCGCTTGCTGCTGCGCCAAAGCCGCGCCGAACCTATCACCGATGCGCTGCATGCCTGGCTGCTGGAGAAACGCCAGACCTTGGCCAAAGCAGACATCATGGCAAAGGCGATCGACTACAGCCTGAGCAACTGGGGCACGCTGATGCACTAACAGGAAGACGGACAGGGGCAGATTGACAACAACGCGGCAGAGAATGCGATCCGACCGTTGGCTATTGGCCGAAAAAACTGGTTATTTTTGGGCTCCCAGCAGGCGGGCGAGCGAGCTGCCGTGATGCTCAGCCGGATCGAGTCGGCCAAGATCAGCGGGCACGATCCGTGGGCCTATCTGAGGCATGTCTTCGAGCGCCTGCCGACGCTGAAGAACCGCGACCTGGAGTCGCTGCCGCCACACAACTGGAAGCCTGCCGAGAAAGCGCAAGCGCCGGTTGGGGCCGATGCGGCCGATCGCTGCCAGCCCGCGCTAAACGAAGCGCCGCCGGATAACACCGTCGCCATCGCCGGCGCAAGATGGGTTTGCGGAACACTTACGCACCTACGCTGGGGTGGACGGCTTCTGCCAGCTGGCCGCTTGTGTGGGTGGACGCGGCAAAAGCGCACCACGCGCCCAAGGGGGTGGAGCAGAGGGCCGTCAAAGCGGCTGAAGCCGCCCGTGAAGCTGCCCCGGTCCAGACGCTGCAGGCCCGGCGAGTCCACCGCCTGACCGAGCTCACCATCGGCAAACGCGGCCAGCAGATACTGCTGCCGGAGCACGTGCTAAAGGGCTGAAGGACTGAAGCACCAACTAGCCAAATACCGCCGCCTTCGATGCCCATCAGATCGTCGAGCTGTACGCCGATCACGGCAGGCGCAAGCAGTTCCACCCGCAGTTCAAGACCGACATGGACTTGGTGCGCCTGCCCTCGGGCAAGTTCGACACCAACTGCCTGGTGTGCGCACTAGCGGCGGTTGTCGGTTTCCTTCCAAGCTGGTACTGCTGATCTTTCTGACCGTTGTCACCTCAAACTCTCGAACCGCTCGGTACGGACCCGCACGCCGGGTGGTGTAACAGCGGTGCCTGCAAATATGAAGGCCCCTGATACCGATTGAGAAACTTCTCACGGCACGACCCTAGCGCTGGTCCGGGCCACCACGGCAAACAACGGGTCAGAACGGCCGGGTGGCTGTGGGCTGCGGTCGAGCAGCTCAATGGCCTGCCAGCCACCAGCGGCCAGCAGGTACTGGCGTACCAGGGCCAGGTGGCCGCGGTCGTCGAGGGCATGCCAGGCGGCCACGGCTTTGCTGGGAAAGCAGCGGTTGGAGAACGTGATGACCAGGGGCGCTCCAGGCCGCAGCACACGGGCCAGCTCGCGGAGCACGGCCACCGGCTGGGTCAGGTAATCGATGGACACGCAAATGGTGGCCCCGTCAAACTCCTGGTCGGCAAAGGGCAGGCCAGGCTGCTGGTTCAAGTCTTGCACCACGAAGGCAGCCAAGCGCGGGTTGGCCGCCAGCTCTGCACGGTTCATACCCAGGCCCACCACCCGGCGGTAGGGAATTTCGGGCGGTAGGTGGCTCACCCAGCTGCTCATCAAATCGAGCAAGTCGGTGTCGGGGCTGAAATACGCGCGATAAAGCTGCGTAACAGCCGCAATGGCTGGGGCGTCGATGTGCGTGACGAAGCGCGGATGGTAGTAAAACTCCGCGTCAGGCGTTTCGTCCTGACGGACGAAAGATTTATCGGGTAGCTGTGGGGGAATTGAGCTCATCTTTTTTAGGGGAATGTGAGGTTGCGCTGAGCCGCAACCTCACCGCATAAACTTTTGCAGGTATGGCGCGGTTTGACTGCCCTTCGATTGCGCCACCTCGGTGGGCGGGCCAGCCGCCACCACCCGGCCACCCTCCTCGCCCGCGCCGGGGCCAATGTCGATTACCCAGTCCGAGCCAGCCACCACGCGCATGTCGTGCTCGACCACGATGACGGTGTTGCCGGCCATCACCAGGCTTTCGAGCTGCGTCAGCAGCTTCTCCACGTCGAAGGGGTGCAGGCCAGTGGTGGGCTCGTCGAGCACGTAGAGGGTGTTGCCGCGGCCAATGCGCTGCAACTCGGTGGCGAGCTTGATGCGCTGGGCCTCGCCGCCCGATAGCTCGGTGGCGGGCTGGCCCAGACGCAGGTAGCCCAGGCCCACTTCGCGCAGCACGGTGAGGGCGCGGAAAATAAGCGGGTCGGCAGCGAAGAAGGCCCAGGCGTCGTCCACCGTCAAGCCCAGCACATCAGCGATGTTCTTTTCGCGGTACTGCACTTCGAGGGTCTGGGCGTTGTAGCGAGCGCCGCGGCACGCCGGACAGGGCGTGTACACGCTGGGCAGGAAGAGCAGTTCGACCATCACGAAACCTTCACCGGAGCAGGTTTCGCAGCGGCCCTTGGCCACGTTGAAGGAGAAGCGGCCGGCATCAAAGCGGCGCTGGCGGGCCTGGGGCGTGGCGGCGAACAGCTTGCGTACGTGGTCGAACAAGCCGGTGTAAGTGGCCATGTTCGAGCGCGGCGTGCGCCCGATGGGCTTCTGGTCAACGCGTACCAGGCGCTTGATACCTTCTATTCCAGTGACGATTCGGCCGCTGAGGGCAATGGGTTCGGGCTGCATCAGCGCGTCGCTTTCCTCCTCTTCCAGTCGGGTTTCCTGCCCCAACTGCTCGGCCACCAATTCAACCAACACCTGGCTCACAAGACTGGACTTGCCCGAGCCCGACACGCCGGTAACCGTGGTGAATACACCCAGCGGAAAGGCCACGTCGAGCTGGTTGAGGTTGTTGCGGGTTACGCCGGCCAGCTTCAGCCAGCCGGTGGGGGTGCGCGGGGGCTGGTCGGGTCGGGCTGGCGCATCGAAGAGAAACTTCCGCGTTTGCGATTCCAGCACGGTTTTCAGACCTGCCGGTGGGCCACTGTGGAGGATTTCGCCGCCCTGGGCACCGGCGGCGGGACCCACGTCCACCAGCCAGTCGGCTCGGCGGATAACGTCCAGATCGTGCTCCACCACGAACAAGGAATTGCCCGCGTCCTTCAGCTGAGCCAGCGCCGTGAGCAGCGCCTCGGTATCGGCCGGGTGCAAGCCAGCGCTGGGCTCGTCGAGCACGTACACCACGCCGAACAGGTTGGAATAGAGCTGCGTGGCCAGCCGCAGGCGCTGCAACTCGCCGGGCGAGAGCGTGGGCGTGCCGCGCTCCAGCGACAGGTAACCCAGTCCCAAATCAAGCAGTACGGTGAGGCGCGCCGCCAAATCCTTGGCAATGCGCCGGGCCACGATGGCCTGCTCCGGGTGCTGCTGGTCGTGCGCTTGCTGAGCGGCTTTTGTCTCAGCGAAAGGCTGCAGCAGCGTCGCCAGCCGCTTCAGGGGCAGGCGCGACATTTCAGCGATGTCCAACCCAGCGAACCTCACCGACAGCGACGCCACCCGCAGGCGCTTGCCTTGGCAGGTGGGGCAGTTGCTACCCAGCAGGTACTGCGCCACCCGCTTCTTCATGAGCGCGCTCTGGGTGGTGGCGAAGGTGTGCAGCACGTACTTTTTCACCCCCTTGAAGGTGCCCATGTAGCTGGGGGGCTCGCGGCGCTTGATGGCCTGCTGTGTCTGCTGTGGCGAGTAGCCAGGGTACACCGGCAGCACCGGCTGCTCGTTGGTGAAGAGAATCCAGTCACGGTCTTTCTGTGGCAAATCCCGCCAGGGTACATCCACGTCAAAGCCGATACTCACCAGAATATCGCGCTGGTTTTGGCCACCCCAGGCCTGTGGCCAGGCCGCAATGGCCCGCTCCCGAATGGTGAGCGACGGGTCGGGCACCATGGTTTGCTCGGTTACCTCGTACATGCGGCCCAGGCCGTGGCAGGTGGGGCAGGCACCCTCGGGCGTATTGGGCGAAAAGGCCTCGGCGTAGATGAGGCCCTGCCCAGCAGGGTAGTCGCCGGCCCTCGAGTACAGCATCCGCAGCAGGTTGGAAAGCGTCGTGACCGAGCCCACCGAAGAGCGGGTGCTGGGCGCGCCGCGCTGCTGCTGCAGAGCCACGGCCGGCGGCAGCCCGTCGATGGAAGTTACGTCTGGCACCGCCATCTGGTGACACAGCCGGCGCGCGTAGGGCGATACCGATTCGAGGTAGCGGCGCTGGGCCTCGGCGTAGAGCGTGCCAAAGGCCAAGCTCGACTTGCCCGAGCCCGACACGCCGGTAAACACCACCAGCGCATCGCGGGGAATGTCGACGTCAACGTTTTTGAGGTTGTGCTCGCGGGCGCCACGTACGCGCACAAAGCCAGAGGTGGGAAAAGGCTGAGAAGCGGGAAGCGGGACTGTTTTGAACATGGCAGATTCAAAATTGAATGATAAAGCAACTTCTTTTCTGTAAATTTCCGAAGTTTGGTTTTGGGTGTTGGTGATTTGCAGCGCTCAGGGCTTCATGGTCAGGTAGATTTTTGCGGTTATCCACTGCCCATCTTGCTCGGCCAGCAAAGCGCTCACCGGGCGCAGACAACTGTTGGTGCTGGGGATTAAGGTGGCCACGCGGGTTCTGCGCTTCAGCGCCTTGTTCAAGCGCTCTAATCCGTTGGTGGTGCGCATGCGCACCCGGTGGCCCTCGGGCAGGTCGAACACGGCAAACCCCTTTGGCAGATTCTTCTCAGACCAGGCCGACAGCTGTGGGTGGCTGACCTGCCAGTCCTTGAGCGCGACGTTGAGCAAGCGCTGCGCCTCAACGGCATCTGGTGCATTGAAGATGCCGCGTATTTGATGGGCCACCGGTGTGCGCCGGTCCAGTTGGCTGACACAGCCCTTCCTGCGCGTGGCGTTGCAGGCGGAACAGGCAGCGCTGCCAGGGCACGCCCGGGAACATCGCCTTGCGGGCTGCTTTGAGGCACGCATGGTAATCACCGGCAATGAACTTGACCCCACGCAGGCCAGGTTCAATCAGGCTGTCCAGACATGGCCCGCCAACACACCTCAGCCTCGGACAGCGTCACCGAGACACCCAACAGACCCAACAGACCCGGCGGTGTCCGGATGCGCTGAACGCCAATGGCGATCAACACCGCGCAGTCCACCACCCGGCCCGCTTCGCGCACACGCTCGTATCGGGCATCCAGAATCACGCAATCCGTCTGTTCCAGGGGGCAGGTGCGCCAAGCCTGTAGGCCCGTGTCCAGCTGTGCTGCGCAGCGGCTGATCTGCGTGCTGGAGATGCTCACCTCGGGCCCCACCAGCTTTTGCAAGACCTCGACACGCAAGCGGGTCGATACCCCCTACACGCACATCTCAGCCAGGGCCAGGTCAGTTCATGGCTTGCTCGGAGCGGCTGGTGCGTTCCAGGGCGCTGGGATAGAGGTCGCCAGAGCGCATTTGGGGCACCTCGTAAGTGACTTCCCCCAAGCGGGTCAGCAGGGTCTTGTTCTTGAAGCTGTTGGCTTGGGTCCACGCACTGGGCACAGCGCTGTGAGGCGTTGCGTACAGGTGCTGGGTGCGCTCAATGCGGGATGCTTCATTGACGAGGATGCGCAAGCCTTGCCCCGCGCCGTCCAGGGCGTTGGCCAGCAGGCAGATAACGGCTCCATGCAGCGGGTGGCTGCTGTCATCGAGTCGGGCTTGTTGGGCCGTTTGAAATTCGGTCTCTCTGCGCGTTGGTCCAGTTCCGCCAAGCTTCTGCGGGGGGGGGGGGCTGCGGCGGCCTGGCAGGGGCTTGATTGAGAAATTCCAAAACCAGAAACATCCAAGCAAGTTCAGTTTCATTGGTCGGGGAACTTACAGAACGAATATTGCGCCACCTATGTGGTGATCGATGGCAGCTCTTTTCTGCTCTTCTCAGTCCGTTGGCTTTGATCGCACATATTCCTTCGGTAAATCGCGCTCTTGCTCGAAAGTTTGATGCCAGCTCTTGAGCGCATTCGCTGTCGGGTAACCCAACTGCCGAATGGTCACGGTAGTGCATTTTCCGAGCTTTGTGTAGAGCTGGACTGCTCGAATGCGGTTTTTGTAGGAGTAATTGAAATACCTCCAGGTGGTCCAAGTTTTCGTCCACACCCCCAGCGGTTTGGTTTTCGGTCAGAGGCAACAGTTACGATGAAACCGACTGTGCTGCATGACCATGCTGGAGCAAAATGCAAGGCGGTTGATCTCCTACATGCAGGATCGGTGGGGCTGCTAAATAACTTTATCCTTCACAGTGCTGCAACAAAAATTTAGCCCGTTCAGAGAACAGGCCTTTTTTCATTTGACAGCAATGCTTTGGCCGCTTCCACACGCAGCGCCATGGATACTGTTGGATTGTTCATCACCTCCAACAAAAATCGGCCTGGATCGTGATGGGTACCGATTGGATGGTCATGACATTTTTCTGCCACAGGCCCAAGCGGGTGAGGCACAGACGCAGCAGCATAATTAACCAGTACCTTTTGCGTAGCAGCATCAGACCCAATGGGGGCCGTGGGCAGCAGCAGTGCCAGCGCAGCCATCCACTCAGAAGGCTCGATGCAACGCAAACGACTGAGCAGTTCAGCTTGTGCACTTTCTCTGGGTTGAACATCAAGCGACGGGTTGTCATCGTCAAACACACCGGCCAAATCTGGCGCCACAAAAGCAGACCAGCGCTCCGGGGCCAACAAGGCAGGGATGCGGGGCATACGCCAATGCGTGGAAGTTGTGGCGGGCCACAGTTTTACGCGCCCCACCTTCACATCAGCCAGATAACGCACACGCAAGCCTTGAAGTACGGCAGCCGCTTCATTCGATGCCACTGGCTGTGCCAACGAGAACCAGAGTTCGAACGCATCTACGCCATTCACGGCAATGGCGGGCGCTGGCCAGTCTAGGTCGGCTTGCACACCTACCCACATGGGCGCCAAGGTGACCCAGTCGGCGGGTTTCCCTAGCGCCAGCACAAGGGCGCGAACTTGGCCTTGCGAGGAGACCGGCCCACTTGACTCGGCGATGTTGTCTTCGATGGTATGCAGCTGGTACAGGCGTTGGTACTGGGTTTGTAATCGGGTCACGCGAGCATATTACTCGGTAGGTGTAGCGTCACAGGCCTAAATGTGGCCGCGTATCACGAAGGCCCGCAGGATGGGTTTGCGCCCATTGGCTCGCACCAGAGAAATAGCAGCCTCATCAAGGCCAGTCGCCGCGTGACAAGCCACACCCTGCGCCAGCGCCTCAAACACCCCATCGACCACGCAGACATGAAAGTGCACATGCGTGTTTAAGCTGGAACCAAAGCGGTGGATGAAAGCGACAGCGCCCAGGTGCAGGCTGGCCGGATCAGCCAGTGCCGCATTGCGGCAATGGCTTTACAAACTCTGGTGCACCACCCTCAAGAAAACACGCAGCGCCGCATTGAGCGCGCCATTGTCGCGCTGCAGGCAGCAGCGCAGACGCCTAGGCACCGACAGCACCCACTGGCGCACCGGTAGGCGGGGAAACACGTGGTCCTTCAGGCGCGCAGCGGCCTCGGCCATACACCGGGTGTTGCACCAAGGGCAGATGCCACCACCTTTGCAGGAGCCAAGCGGGTAAAAAACGCGTTTGCCAGTTTTGGCCTGGCGGGGTTCGGGCACCGCGATCCCGAGACACTTTCAGGTCTGCAGCGGAGGCGCGTCGTGCGGGTGCGGCTGATCCTTTCCCGACCCCTGACCCCCGGCTATCCTGCTGGATGAGCCCTTTTTCAAGCTGGATACGCCCTTGCGAGGGGAATTGCGCAAAGTCGTTTTTGATTACCTCCAGCAACAGAATGTCGCTGCGGTGCTGGCAACACATGACCAGGAAGACGCCAACGCGGCTGGCGGTATTGTTGTCACGGTCGACTGACCTGCTGGGTCTTGCCGCGTACCTGTGGCTGGCTGCATGAAAAAACAAATGATTTTTCGTCAACCCATCTGCTGTGGTGGATGCCATTTGGGCCAGGTGTCACCAGGATACTCAAAAGTTGAAGCCCGCCAGGCAGTGCACCCACGTGCCGTTTACGCCGAGCCGATAGGAATTTCACAGATGACACTTGGGTTATGAGGCCGCAATACTTGCACACTGTTGATTGCATTCACAGTTGGCATGTTTTCTCCTTGAGCATGACGTTGAGAATTTCGTGGTTGAGTGAGTAATCCACGGGCAGTTCAATGACGTGAACCCCGGTGGACGTCAAGCAGATGTCCAAAGTTTGGTGAAAGTGCTCATCGTTTTGTATCCGGTAGCCGTGGGCGCCGTAACTTTGGGCGTGAGTAACAAAATCCGGGTTGGCGTAATCCAAGCCAAAATTGTCAAAACCCATGGCATGCTGTTTCCATTTGACCATGCCATATGCATTGTCGTTGACGATGATCACCACGAGATTAAGCTTTAGGCGAACAGCGGTTTCCATCTCTTGTGAATTCATCATGAAACCACCATCACCGCAAACAGCCACAACTTGGGTATCGGGATACAGTATTTTGGCCATCATGGCGCTGGACAAGCCCGCGCCCATGGTAGCGAGTGCATTGTCCAGCAGCATGGTGTTCGGAGAATAACATTTGTAGTTGCGGGCAAACCACAATTTGTAAACGCCGTTATCTAGGCTGAGCACTGCATCCTCAGCCAGGGTTTCTCGCAGCACATGTACCAAACGTTGCGGCAGCATCGGGAACCGGGTATCGAGAAAATACTTTGACAGATGCTGGTCTACCTCTGTTTTGATGGTTTTGAAAAAGGACAGGTCCCAATGGTCTTTATTTTTAATAAGCCGTGCCAGTTGCTGTACGGAAAAAGCGATATCCCCCACCACGTTGAGTTGGGGGAAGTACACCGCGTCCACCTCGGCGGGTGAAAAATTTACATGTATGACTTGCTGGCCGTCATGCTCCATAAAAAACGGGGGCTTTTCTACCACATCATGGCCCACGTTGATGATCAGATCCGCTCGGTCAATGGCGCAATGCAGGAAATCGTGGTCAGACAAGGCGGCTGTTCCCAGGTAAAGAGGATGGCGTTCGTCGACAACACCTTTGCCCATTTGGGTCGTGAAAAACGGCATGCCGGTGGCCTCCACGAATGCCGTCAATGCCTCGCTGACGCGTTTGCGGTTAGCACCTGCCCCGATCAACAATAGAGGGCTTTTTGCCGCCTCGATCATGCTGGTTGCTTCGCTCAGCACGTCTTGCGTGGCGTGGGGGCGGCGATGACCAATCGGCGGAAAAACCGTCTCTGCACATTCCTCGTTGGCAATGTCCTCCGGTAATTCCAGATGCACGGCCCCTGGCCTTTCTTCGATGGCCAAGCGAAATGCCTCGCGCACCAGTGATGCGATGGTGTTGCCATTGACAATCTGCTTGGTGAATTTGGTGACTGAGCGCATCAAATCCACCACATCGAGGATTTGAAAACGACCCTGCTTGCTTGTTTTGATCGGTTTTTGCCCGGTGATCATGACCATCGGCATCGCGCCCAATTGGGCGAAAGCCGCCGGCGTCATCAGATTGGTTGCGCCAGGCCCAAGGGTAGCTAGGCAGACGCCGGGCTGGCCGGTCAAACGGCCGTAAGTGGCGGCCATGAACCCCGCGCCTTGTTCATGGCGGGTGATAATCAAGCGGATGCTCGAGTTCTTTAATGAATTCAGTAAATCGAGGTTTTCTTCGCCGGGAACGCCAAAAATGTACTGGACCCCCTCATTTTCCAACGCTTTTACGAATAAGTCGGATGCTTTCATCAGTTTTGCGCAAGATACCCTGTCCATTAGGTCGGGGAGGGATAGCACGTCGCCGTTAGGCGGCCCTGGTCTTGCTTTCTCCGTTTTGGTTGAGTGCTACCTTCGGTTGTTGATTGCAGTTAGACTTGTCATGGCCGTACCTGCCTTCTCAACTGCCAAAAGAGAAGGCAAAGTTACTGTAACGGAGCTGGTAAAAAAGGGCGCGTTACGGATAGGAAATGACCTTGCCCCTGGAATCCGCACCCCATAACCGAGTCACGCATTGGCTTGCCTGGGTTGATTGGCCAGCCAACTTTGCTCGAACTTCATCGGGCTGACATAAGCCAGCGTCGAGTGCAGCCGTCTCTTGTTGTACCAGAGAAGCCAACCGATGACTTCGTCCCTGGCCTGGCGTCTGGTCGCGAAGACCTGTCCACGCAGCCGCTCGACCTTCAGCGATCCAAACACCGTCTCGCTGCAGGCGTTCTGCCAGCAGTCACCACGCCGACTTATCGAGGCTGTGATGCCGTAGTCCTCCAGCATCCCCCGCAAGCCCTGACTCGCATACCGGCGGCCCCGATCTCGGTGGAACATCAGCGCGCTGACCTTGCTCGGGTGG
>Ga0105054_10012112_pt1 | contig 10612 bp, 5 predicted proteins | sample BON02_FD_78091 | JGI IMG/M metagenome (GOLD analysis project Ga0105054, IMG submission 78091) | Freshwater microbial communities from Lake Bonney liftoff mats and glacier meltwater in Antarctica - BON-02 (megahit assembly) | ecosystem: Environmental > Aquatic > Freshwater > Ice > Glacier... | reverse complement strand
TATAAGTTCATTTGATCTTATGTCCATATATTTGACTTTAGAAATGCAGGCCCTTTGCCTTTACACGTTTGCTTGTTTCAAGCGAAACTCTTCTTCTTCTTCTGAAGCTGGTCTTAAGTATTTCATTTCGGGTTCTTTCATTTCATGTTTATTTTTGTTTGGCTCTTCATTAATCTACGGGGCGCTGGGTACGTTAAATTTAAATGAGTTAACTCTTTTATTCACTTTTTCTTTCATAAACGAGTTTAAAAATCTGGAACCAATTTTACTTCTCGGTGCATTTTTAATAACTATTTCTTTGTTTTTTAAAACAGCCGCTGCACCGTTCCATTTTTGGTTACCTGATGTTTATGATGGCGCACCTTTGAGTTCGAGTATTTTGTTTATAATACTTCCTAAAATTGTAATTTTCAGTTTTTTAATAAAGTGGACTTTAGTTTTATCTAATCTTTTTTTTCAGTTACAAGATCTTTTTTTATTTTCCGGTGTTTTATCCCTAGTTGTTGGTACTTTTTTTGCATTTAAACAGAAAAGACTTAAACGTCTTGTCATATATAGCTCTGTGGCCCAAATCGGCTTTTTAATAATCCCTTTATATGAGAATAGTTTAGAAAGTATTTCTGCAATTTTTTTTTTTATATTCATCTACACATTAACTTCTGTTCTTATTTGGTGTTTATTTAGTCTTCTTTACGATTCTGAACTGAAACGGAATAAGTTTTATTTTGACTCTCGACAAACGGTTACTCTTTTTCTTTCGGCTCTATCCAATTTATTTAAGACTAATGTCGTTTGGTCCGTATTAACATTACTTGCGCTTTTTTCAGTGGGAGGTATTCCACCTTTCGTTGGCTTTTTATCAAAAGTTTTTGTAATTGTTAGCTTGTTAAATAGCGGAATGTTAATTGTACCTGCAGTTGTTGTTATTATTAGTGCTGCGTCTGTTTTTTATTACGTTCGCGCAATAAAAACCCTTTTTTTTGAAACGTCGTCTAAACGATCAGTTCTCGTTAGCTTTCTTAAAAACAGCTACCTTCTGAATTTAGAGTGCTTTTTAATTATTTTCATTTCTTTTCTTTTAGTTTTTTTCTTCTTCCGCCCCGGTTTACTGTTGTTAATCGCTCAATACTTTTCACTTTGTTTATTGAACGTCTAATTTTTTAATATTACATAAACTTAAAGGTAGGCATAGCTTAATGGTATAGCATCAAATTGTGGCTTTGGTTGTTGCGGGTTCAAATCCCGCTGTTTATCCAACTTTTTACGTCATTCTGCTTTCTACTCCCAAACAATTTTTTTAATAAATTACTTGTCTTTAAAATAGATGTGTACTCTGTAAGAGAACGTTCCCAAGTGGTCTGTTTAGAGTGCAATAAAATAGTCATTAACTTAAAGGAAGCTCGTGCTCCTAGAACTAGGCGTTCTAAAGAACAGTTAAATAACAATCTATGAATTTTAAAAATTTTATTTTTTCAAAATCAGGTATTTTACTAGAAAGCTCCAAAAATTTGCTAACTAAACAGAAGGCGTTTGAAATAGCCCCGTACGTGGGTGTCGCTATTTTGGTGGGAAGCGTCATAAATTCTTACGTTAATCGGCTGGAGTTTCAAGAGCGTCAGGTGGAGGCTCTTGTTATCTCAAATAAGGCAGTCGTTGACGGAATGATAGAGCTCGCTAGCGAAGTGAGTAGGCTGGCAGGCCTAGCACGCAACGTTGAGTTGGAGCTAGCCTACAAGGCGGGCTTTATTGCGGGCAATGTTGTTCCTGTTGCAAGCTCCGCAGCATATTGGTACAATGTTGCTGCATTTGCCGTGCTTGCTGCTTTGTTGATTTACTTAAACGGTAAAGGCGTTCCTCCAACACCTCCGGGGATCGAGGAAGGGTTAACAAGATTCTCGTTACCTGAGAAGGACTTACTGTCTGAGTTAATGGATCTCTTCACTACAAACGAGGGTTTGCTGCGGCGTCCGTGGGTCACACAAGACAGGATGGAAGACCTGTTGACGCTGACAGAAAGTAATTTGGGGTCGTCAGTGGAGCAAGTGTTTTCAAACTACTTCGAAACGATTGTTCCGTTTTTGGAGGTGTTGGAAAAGCAACAGTCGTACCTCGCAGTTATGCTGTCTTGCATCGTCAAGCAAACGGCCTTGCCCGTTGCAGGTTTGCCTCCTAGTGAACCTATGGTCGAGCTGGCGGCTAGAGTTGCTTCTGAGGCACTAAGCTCGCTGTAAAAGTGCCAAAAGGGCGCAACGTTTTTAAAATAGGTCTTCATGGTTCTTCCTCTTAAAACAGGTAACTGTTAGGAGAGGCGAGTAGCTTAGTGGTTAAAGCGGCAAACTTTTAATTTGTAAATCCTGAGTTCAAATCTCAGCTCGCCTATACAGAATACTATATTAGTTTTCATTTACTTTTTTCAACTATAATAATCGAGCTAGCGCCGCTCGCGCACGTGAATCGTATTGGTTGTATCTTTAACCTCTTTCTTATATTTTTACCTAGCTTTTTAATACACTAAAGCAATTACTCAGTTCTTGCAAAAACCTTTTTTGAGTATAATAGTAAAGCTTATGATTATCCTTCAAATAAATGAGCACTTTGAAATAGGTCACTACTTGCTTCATCAAAGAAGCTTAACGTTGATACTAGCCTAACTTTCTTACTACTACGCATACCGCATTTTTTCACCCGACTTAAATTCTATTCTACTCAAACGCATTATTGCAGCATCGTCGCTTCTCGTTCAAAAATTGTTGTTATTTATATATGTGGGACACTATTCTTATTACAGTTATTCTTGTTGTTTTAATATTTGCTTTGTCCTCTTTTTTTCATTGAACCAATTATTAAAAATATGGTTTTTACGCTCACTCTATATAAATTTTTTTTTATCTCGCTTTTGTATTTATAAAGTGCGCTCGTCTTTGTTTCTGCTTAACTAACGTAGTACAGCGCTTACACTACACTCTTTTAAGGAACCGAGCATTGTTTATTCTTTTTCAGTTAAAAACGCATTGTAGTGTGTTCTTCCTGATCTGTTTCAATTGTTGTGAGTTGGTCTTCTTTTCCTTCGATACTTATTTAATTATTTTCGTCTTTTTTTGATCATTCTATTCTGCAAATCCTAACATTTTCACTAATAAAAATTTATGATTCCGCGTCATTTAATTGATAAACGCGGCGCCTGGGAACATTGGCATCCAGACGCGTGTTTGTGGGCTATGGAAAATATCCCAGGTATTGTTGCAGACTATGTTTTTCTTTCTTTCATCTGGACTTGGTTTTTTCACAGCAATACATTTATTTCAAATCGTATTTACGCAGGTTTTACTCATAAAGAAAACCCATGGCAGATGCTTTTCCTCTGTTGGCTACCCAGCTTAACTCTTACTTACGGTACTACTCTTGTTTTCAAAAAAGGCGGTAGTTTGTATTGGGGCTATCCCTTCTTGTTCGTTATCTTCACTTGCTATTATTTAGATAGCTTTGAGCGCGTCAGTTTTAGTAAACGATTTCGTTCTTTTGATTGGTGGTTTCATCTCTTCAGACTATTCAGTATTGTATTTATTTCGACACTCCTTGTAATTGCCGAAGCTACTAATTATGTAAACGGATGTCCGTAAAAAGTAGCTTTGCTTTAGAGCCCTATAGAATAACTTTTTCAATTTCTTTTTTTTCACGCATTTGCTTCTATTCTGCCAAATGCTTTATATCAGAACGTTTTTCGTAAAGTTACCGCGCACTTCTATACATTCGCTTCTGTCTTCTTTTTTGCTTCACGTTTCCAATTAGTTTAAAACTTTTTTTGTATTTCTGCGTTAATCGTAAAACCTAAAATCTAATTCGACCTTAAGTTGTCACTCTTTTAATTGCTTTAAAATATTGTTTCGGCGAGAATCATACAGCAATTTATTTAAGCGTGTAGAAGCTTTTTTCACCTATCAAACTTTTATTTTTATTTAGCTTTATGGTCTTCTTAAAAAGGTTTGCGCTTTTTTAAAGCACTTGTTGCTCTTGCTTTTCTTATTTTTTTTGCCGCGATAACGTTGATGTTTTTATTCGTCTTAGGTCTTGAATACAAATTGTGTTTCAATTCTTTGTTTACTCTATGAGTTGCTTAAATTCGTTTTATTTCAAGTCGTTCTTTTTTGTTTTATTTACATCTTTTTTAAGTCAACAGGTTATTGCTTGTTTGCTTCAAATGGCTGCCTAGATACTGAAATTGTTGTGCTGTGCATTGCAAAAACGTAAGTTTGAACCTACGTTTAAAAATTTACACGCATATTTAAAGGAAACTTTACTAATTTATTAGTTTAAAAATCGGGTGAAGTAAAACATTTCATTAACTCGAATATAATTCAAACGAGAGTGCGTTAGTAGTGGCGAACGAAAGCGCTTATAAGCAAGTATTCTACAATCAGTACCCGTAAACCTTGTTTAATTTTACCGAAGAGGGTTTAAGTCCTTTAGCCGGAATGATTAGAATGTTGTACTGAGTAACGGGTTTTATTTTGTTACTTATTAAAAGACCTACCTTTTGGCTTAAAATTTTTGGTAATCGATAGTAAAAAGTACCGTGAGGGAAAGGTGAAAAAGAACTGATGTAGAGTGAAAAGAACCTAAAATTTGTGGTGTACAATCAATTGTGGCTTTTAAAAAGTAGCAGTGTACCTTTTGCATAATGGGCCAGTGAGTTTACATTTGTAGCAAGTTTAATTTTTTTGAAGTAGACGTAAGTAATTTAAGTTTTAAAGTGCTTTTAGTTACATGTGTAAGACCCGAAGCTAAGTGATCTAGCCATGAACAGGTTGAAGGTAGTAAAGAAATTTGCTCTGGAGGACCGAACTCGTGTCTGTGGAAAAAGATTGGGATGATTTGTGGTTAGGGGTGAAAGGCCAATCAAACTTAGGGATAGCTGGTTTTCTGCGAAATATATTTAAGTATAGCCTATAATTTACGTTTTGCGGGGTAGAGCACTTTTAAAACGATGGGGGTTATTAACTTTACTGACTTTTGAAAAACTTCGAATACGCAATAGATAAGTGTTATGGAGTCAGACTATAGGCGCGAAGGTTTATAGTCGAGAGGGAAACAGCCCATACTAACTGATAAGGGCTTTAATAGGAGTTTTAGTGATAAGAAAGTGGAAAGATTAAGACAATCGTAATGTAGGCTTGGAAGCAGCCATCTTTTTAAGAAAGCGTAACAGCTCATTGATCTAATTTTTTTGCGTCGAAAATGTATAGAGGCTTAAAGCTCTACCCGAATCAGTAGAATTTTGTGATTAGTAGCAGAATATTCTATAGGCTTATAATGTTTGTTTTTAAAATCAAATTGAAGTATTAGAAGAAAGTATACTGGCATGAGTAGCTATAAACAGTGTTTAAACACTGTCGCCGTAAACCTAAGGTTTTCGATTCAACACTAAATGTAATCGAGTTAATCGAGCCTTAAAATAAATTACAAACGTATACGTTGATAGGAGCTATGTTACGCATGGTGACAAAGTTTAAATTTTTTTGGAAGTTAATTGATTTTTTCCATTCTTTGATAACTTTCCGGAAATAGCCTGCGTTTTTTTAAGATAATCGTACTATAAATCGACACAGATGGGTGGGTAGAATATACTAAGGCGTTAAGATAATTGCGTTGAAGGAACTCGGCAAATTGGCTCTGTAACTTCGGGAAAAGGAGTGGCTTTAAAAAGCTGTCACTAAAGAGGAAGAAGCGACTGTCTATTAACAACACATGTCTCTGCTAATTCGAAAGAAGATGTATAGGGGCTGACACCTGCCCGGTGCTGGACGGTGATATGGATATGCTTAGGCATTGAAAGTAAACCCCAGTAAACGGCGGCTGTAACTCTAACGGTCCAAAGGTAGCGAAATTCCTTGTCGGGTAAGTTCCGACCTGCATGAATGGTGTAACGACTTCTTCACTGTCTCCAACGCAGTCTTAGTGAAATTGAAATGCCCGTGAAGATGCGGGCTACTTACAGTTAGACGGAAAGACCCCGTGCACCTTTACTATGATTTTAAGTTGTAAAGTCAAGTTGTCTGTGTAGTCGTAGGTGGGAGCGTAAGCATTAATGAAATACCACCCTTACGCTTTGACTTTACTTAATTTTTAAAGACAGCTTATGAACGGTAGTTTGACTGGGGCGGTCACCTCCTAAAAAGTAACGGAGGTGTGCAAAGGCAAGCTCAAATATATTTTATTGTAGAGCGCAATGGTTTTAATGTTTGCTTAACTGTAAGATTGACAAATCGAGCAGAGATGTAAGTCGGCCATAGTGATCCGGTGGTTTTGTGTGGAAAAGCCATCGCTCAACGTATAAAAGGTACGCCGGGGATAACAGGCTGATGGTTTCTGAGAGTCCATATCGACGAGACCGTTTGGCACCTCGATGTCGGCTCATCACATCCTGGAGTTGAAGTAGTTTCCAAGGGTCCGGCTGTTCGCCGGTTAAAGTGGTACGTGAGCTGGGTTTAGAACGTCGTGAGACAGTTTGGTCCCTATCTGCTGCAAGTGTAGAAAATTGCGAGGCTTGAAACCTAGTACGAGAGGACCGGTTTGGGTAAACCTATGGTGTATCGGTTGTTTTATCTATAGCATCGCCGAGTAGCTAAGTTTATAATAGATAATTGCTGAAAGCATCTAAGCAAGAAACTTACTTCAAAACATATTTTCAAAAAGCGTAAAAGACTATTACGTGGATAGGCCTACAATGTAAGAACTTCATAGTTTGCGTTTACAGGTACTAATTGTTTGATTTTCAACCTCGTATTAAGCTTTTTAATTGACTACTTAAACGCGCCTTTAACAGGCGCTAATCTCTTAATTTCTATGACCAATATCTTTTTAAAAGTAGCAAGCCCGTTAGAACAATTTAATATCTTACCTCTTTTCGTATTTCGTTTTACTAATTTTGACCTAAGCATAACAAATCAAGCAGTATTTTTGTTTTTTATTTTTTTTTTGTTTGTTATTTTTTTTCTTAGCGTGATAAAAAAATCTGACTCAACCTTCTATATTCTTCCTACTCGATGGCAATCTTCCCTTGAGTTAGCTTACAAATTGGTTTCGTCCATAATAAAAACCAATTTTGATAAGGAACGCGGTCAATTTTTTTTTCCTCTTTTTTTCTCTTTGTTTTGCTTCATTGTTGTATCTAATGTTTTAGGTCTTATACCATATAGTTTTACTATAATGAGTCACTTCATCACAACTTTTGCGGTAAGCTTAACATTTTTCATCGGTATTAATATCATTTGTATTAAAACTCACGGTATAAAATTGTTTTCTCTTTTTTTACCTTCTGGTACTTCGTTTGTTTTGGCATTTTTATTAGTCCCAATAGAAGTAATATCTTACGTCTTTAAGCCTATTAGTTTATCACTTCGTTTGTTTGCCAATATAGTCGCGGGGCATACTTTATTGAAGGTCATGGTTGGTTTTGCCTGGAGTCTTCTGAGCACTAGTGGCATAACGTTCTTGGTACATTATTTGCCCATTCTTCTGATAGTGCCTTTGATAGGGTTAGAATTTGGTATCGCGTTAATCCAAGCTTTTATTTTTACAAACTTGACAGTAACTTATTTAAATGACGCTATAAACTTGCATTAAATCGATTCTCTTACTTACATTTAAAACTAAAACTTCTTTCTTATGGCTCAATTTGATTTTTATTGTTATTCTGTACAAGTATTCTGGTCTCTATTGATTTTTTTTTCATTATATTTTTTAATATTACAACTGTTTTTAACCAATATTTCGTTTGTGTTTAAATTTAGACAAAACTTTGTCTTAAAAAATGAGTTTACGAAAAAAGTCTTAAAAGAAGTAAATTTTTTTTAATAGGTTGTTTGTAACGTTTCATATTGTTTTTGTCTGTAATTGTCTGTTTCGACGATTAATCTTGAGTTTTTTTATAATAGTTTTCTAATTTTGTTGTGAGTTTGATCCTGGCTCAGAGTGAACGCTGGCGATATACTTTACACATGCTAGTCTAATGTTTTTAACATGGCGCACAGGTGAGTAGTGCGGAGGAATTTGCCTTAAGCTTTTGTAGAATAATCATATTTTGAAAAAAAGAATGTCTTTGGCATTGATAATTCTAAGATATATTTAAAAGTGTATTAAGTTTAATACTGGTTTAATATAAGCGTCCGTAGGATTAGGTTGTTGGTGGGGTAAAAGCCTACCAAGCCGATGATGCTTAGTTGGTCTTAGCGGACGATCAGCCACACTGGGACTGAGACAAGGCCCAGGCTTTTTAGCCAGCAGTGAGGATTCTTGGACAATAAGCGAAAGCTCGATCCAGTGATATCGCGTGAATGAAGACAGCAATAAAGAGTCGTGATAACTTGGGTTTTCATGTTTCGGTTGTAAAGTTCTTTCGTTAAGTAAGATTGTGACCCCTTAAAGTAGAAGCTCTGGCTAATTTTGTGCCAGCAGCCGCGGTAAGACAGAAAGGGCAAGCGTTATTCGGAATGACTGGGCGTAAAGAGTTCGTAGGTGGTTTTTGTTATTTAAAGTTAAATCTTGGGTGCGTGACTTAAGTGTGCTTTTAGTATGCAATTTCTCGAGTTCGAAGGAAGATAGTATAACTTCATATTATAGGGTTAAAATCCAATCATTTATGAAAGAATGCCATGTGCGAAAGCGACTATCTATATCGTATCTGACACTGAGGGACGAAAGTTTAGGTATCAAACGGGATTAGGTACCCCGGTAGTCTATACTGTCAAATCTGAGTGTTAATTCTAAGAGTTTTTTTGGGGTAAAGTTAACACGTTAAACATTCCGCCTGAGGAGTACGGTCGCAAGACTGGAACTCAAAGGAATTGACGGGAGTCTACACCAGTGGTGGAGCATGTGGTTTAATGCGATATTACGCGCAAAACCTTACCAATTCTTGAATATAATATATTAGCAATATAGTTTGCTATTGTTTTTACAAAATTATTTATTTTTGTAAATCAATCTTATACAGGTGTTGCATGGCTGTCGTCAGCTCGTGCCGTGAGGTGTTTGGTTCAGTCCTTTAACGAGCGTAACTCTTATCTTGTATTATTCTTTGATCTACTGATATAGTATCAGCCAACTTACAAGAAACTGCTTATCATAAGTAAGAGGAAGGAGAGAATGAAGTCAAGTCCTTATGGCCTTTATGAATTGGGCTACACACGTGCTACAATGGAAGTTACAAAAAGTAATGCAATTAGTTAGGCTTTGAGCAAATCTTTAAAATCTTTCGTGTCCGGATTGTAAACTGCAACTCGTTTACATGAAGTTGGAATCACAAGTAATCGTGGATCATCATGCCACGGTGAATTTGTACCTAGACTTTGTACACACCGCCTGTCACACGCCGGGAGTAGGCTTTGTTAGAAGCTGTTTTGTCCACATATAAATGTCAATTGTTTTGTTATATTTATTAAGTTTTTTGTTAAGCTTTTTTTGTCATACGTTTTGTTTGTGGATAAAACAATTATTGTAGAGTTTGTAACTGGGGTGAAGTCATAACAAGGTAGTCGTACGGGAACGTGCGGCTGGAATAAAAATTTGAATATTACTTATATATTTTCCGTCACTGCACACGCCGTTTTTAAAAGTTTGTACAAGTATTTGCTTTGACTAAAGTTTCCAATTCTTTTACTTTAAAAAGCTCGCTGCGGTGGTGAAATTGGGATACACGTCAGGTTTAGGTTCTGGTTCGTAAATGAGTGAGGGTTCAAGTCCCTCCCACAGTATTTTTGCGTGGCAGTTTTTTTCGTCTAGTGGTTAGGACACTGCCTTTTCATGGCGGTGACACGAGTTCAATTCTCGTAAAAAATAACTAGTCGCGAAAGCACATAATAAATATAATTGAAGTTCAACTTCCAGTATAATACTCGAGTGATAATTAAAAACTTGTTGCCGGAAACCTACACGTAGCCATAACACACTCACCGCTTTTAAGTAGTCACACCGGTATTTAGACAATTGCACAAATACTACTAATATTAGACAGGACTGATTACATATTTATTTTATACTTATAGGTTATGACCACATCAAGCGCCTGCGGGGTTGTACAAATAGACTTAGGGGACTATGGTTTTATTTACTCATTTTCAGAAAAGTTATTAAAACGCGTAGCTTTTCTTCCTTATTTTAGTCTATGACTTTTGTAGCGTTAACTTTTTTGAAATTTTCACCTAAACAGTATAAACGCAAGTCTGATCTAACCATCACACTAAGTTTCTACGCCTCCTTCTCAAAAAAGCAAGCGTTGTACAATGATTACTACAGTAAAATTCACTTGCTGTTAGCTCGCCAAAAGCGTCAAATCGAAATGCTTGAATATATGTACGGCATTTCAGAAGGTGAAATCGTTGGTGGCTTCGATAATGATGAGTACTTTTGTGAATTCTATGATCGTTACTTGCTTTATCTTCATAACGACGATATTCAAGACGACTTCATTAAAGATTTTTGTTCTTTCCAAACGTCAACCCACCTTGACTCCATTGATTTGCGTGACAAGTACTTAATGTCGCTAAATACTTTAAACGTTAAAACGTTAAAACCTTTAGGCGTCTATAAAAAGCATTTCCCCTTCAAGTTCTAG
>Ga0105054_10012104_pt1 | contig 10619 bp, 10 predicted proteins | sample BON02_FD_78091 | JGI IMG/M metagenome (GOLD analysis project Ga0105054, IMG submission 78091) | Freshwater microbial communities from Lake Bonney liftoff mats and glacier meltwater in Antarctica - BON-02 (megahit assembly) | ecosystem: Environmental > Aquatic > Freshwater > Ice > Glacier... | reverse complement strand
GTCGATATGGGCGTACATCGCGGCCACGGCGCGCGGGGCATCCCGCAGCGTCAGCGCGTCGATCACGGCCAGATGTTCATCCAGAACCGAAACCGCCAGTTCAGGCAACATCCGAGTGTCTGAATTGCGGATCAGACGGATTTTAATCGCGTTGACCCGGTGAATGTCCGAGATGATCCGGTTGCCCATGGCATCGACAACCCGGTCGTGAAACGCCCAATCCATCCGCTGGGCCCGCTCCAGCAACGCCGGGGTCAGCCCGCCCAGCGCCTTGTCGCGAATGGTGCGGTGCTGTGCGGCGATGTCGGCGATTTCCGCGTCGGGGGCGTTGGTGCAGAACATCGCGATCGCCTCGCCCTCGATCAGGCGGCGCAACTGGAACGCGTTGCGCACAAGGTCAACGTCGATGCTCAGCACTTTCAACCCGCGTTGCGGCACGGTTTCGATCAGGCCATCCGCCTCAAGCCGGGGAATCATCTCGCGGATTGCCCCCAAAGGCATGCCGGTCAGTTCCACTAACTCGCGTTGCGACACGATCTGCCCGGGCGCGATATCCTGCGCCAACAGCTTTTCGGTAAAGCTGGAATAGGCGTGATCGCGCGCCCGGGGATCAGTCAGTTTAGACACTGATGGATTCACCCTGTGCCAACAGGGCCGCCTTTGCCTTTTGCCCCAGCGGGGCAAGGGGGGCGCGCAGATTGGCCCAGCCAAAGTTGCCGGTTTGCTGCACCATCAACGCCTTCAGTGCCGGAATCACCGGCCCCGACACCACGGCATCCACCTGCCGCGACAACGCCACATCTTCAACCGCCGTGTCAAACAACGCGCACAGGCGGGCCGGGTGCAGATTTGCCATGCCACAGATCGACCCGGCAGCCCCCAGGGCCAAGGCACGGTGCAACAGCCGCTCATCACCCACCAGAACCGGGATGCCGCCATGGTTCAGCAGGCGTTCGGTGTTGGCCCAGCTGCCCGAACTGTCCTTGATCGCGATTGCGCGATCAGGAAACGCAGCGCGCAACCCGGTGACCAGATCGAAAGACAGCGGCACGGCAGTGATCTGGGGAATGTGGTACAGGATGAATTTCGCCCGCGCGTCAGCCTTCGTAAACAGCGCCGCGTGCCATGCATAAAGCCCCGCATCGCTGGGCCCCGGAAAATAGAACGGCGGCAACAGCAGAAACGTGTCGATCCCAAAGGCCAGCGCCTGATCGATCTGCGCCAATGTGTCGCCCAGTGACGTGGCACACAGCCCCACAAACACCTGCCCGGGCGCGATCTTGCCCGCCAACAGCGCGCCGATGGCCGGGGCACGCTCGGCCATGGCGATTGACGCGCCTTCGCCGGTGGTGCCGAACAGGGTGACACCACGGGCGCCGTTGTCGATCATGGTTTGTGCGTGGCTGGCCAGCAGCGCGGTGTCGATGGCGCCCCCGGATGTAAAGGGCGTAAGTAGCGCAACAGATATTCCGAGTCTGGTCATAGCGTGATTCCGATGTTTGCCTACCTGCATGTTAACCGATACACGTTGACAGTAAAGCTGACATGTCAGATTCTTTACCAGATTACATAAAAAGGTTCAGGTCATGGCACATGTCGTCTGCGGTGGCCTGATCACCGTCGATTTCATCTATCACATCGCGGAATTCCCGACCGAGGGCACCAAGACGCGCGCCCATGCCGCACAGATGGTGGCGGGGGGCGGCGCGCTTTATGCCGCGTCGGCCATAGCGGCGCTGGGTGGGCGGGTCAGTCTGGCGGGCGCGGTGGGCGACGATGCATTGGGCGATTTCGTACGCGCGGCGCTGCCAGTGCGGGGTATTGACGGCACCCTTGTGCGCACCTGCACCGGGGTGGGCACCGCGCGCTCGGCCGTGATCATCTCGGCCGGGGGTGAGCGTACGGTCGTCAATCACCGCGCCGCGGCGTTGTTCACCGAACCGGGCGTGACGCCCCCTGCCTTTGATGCGGCGCTGGTCGACACCCGTTGGCCCGTGGGCGCCGCCACCCTGATGCGGGCCGCGCGGCAGGCGGGCAAACCGGGGGTTCTGGACGCCGAAAGCCCCGTGCGCCTGGCCGCCGAGGCGCTGAAGCTTGCCAGCCATATCGTATTTTCGCAACAGGGGTTGCGCGATCATGCGGGCGCCTGCGACGCGGCAACGCTGGGCGATGTGGCCCGCGATCTGGGGGCATGGATGGCGGTGACGCGCGGCGCCCTGCCCGTGCTGTGGCATCATGGCGACAGGTCAGGCGCGGCGGCAACCTTTGCGGTGCAACCCGTCGACACCCTGGGTGCGGGCGACGTGTGGCACGGCGCCTTTGCCCTGGCGCTGGCGAGCGGTCTGCCGGAGGATCGCGCCCTGCGCCACGCCAACGCCGCCGCAGCCCTCAAGGTGGGGCGGATAGCGGGCGATATGCCCACACAGGCCGAGGTTTCGGCAATGCTTGCGACAGCCCCGGTCTAGGTTGGGCCCGGGAACGGCCACGTCTGCGGCAGGTCGGGCCTGTTGCCCCCGGCCAAGGCGGCGGGCATTGGCCAGCGATGCGCGGTTCATCGTTGGCTTTGTCTGTCGCGCCCTGATTGCCGATCTTCCCGCGCTGTTGTTCTGAGCCCGCACCAAGACAGAAAGACCCCGCCCGATGCCCATCGTACCCGACACCCGGGTTGACCTGAACCGTTTCTGGTCAACCATCGAAGCCTCGGCCGAAATTGGCAAGGGGCGCCCCGGTGGCCTGTCGCGCCTGGCGCTGGGCGACGACGATCGCAAGATGCGCGATCTGTTCTGCGACTGGTGCAGGCAGGCGGGGCTGTCGGTTGCGGTGGACACAGCGGGCAACATCTTTGGCCAACGCGCAGGCACCGACGACACGCTGCCCCCCGTCCTGATCGGCAGCCACCTGGATACCCAGATCAACGGCGGGCGCTTTGACGGGATCGCCGGAGTTCTGGCAGGGCTTGAGGTGGTGCGCTGCCTGAACGATCTGGGCCACACCACCCGCCGCGCGATCAACGTGGTCAACTGGACCAACGAAGAGGGCGCGCGGTTCTCACCCCCCATGGTCGCCTCGGGGTGCTTTGTGAGCACATACGATATCGACTGGGTGCATGGCCTGACCGACGACGATGGCGCACGGTTTGGCGATGAGCTGACGCGCATCGGATACAAAGGCACGCGCCCCTGCAAGGCCGGCGAGATTGACGCCTATTTCGAGTTGCACATCGAACAGGGCCCGATCCTGGACGCTGAAAACCGCGAGGTCGGCATTGTCACGGCCGGGTATCCGGTGCGCGGCATGCGCGCGTCGTTCAGCGGCCAGACGGCGCACGTCGTTCAGCGGCCAGACGGCGCACACCGGGGCAACGCCCATGGATCTGCGGCGCAACGCCCTGGCGGCGGGGGCGCGGTGGCTGACGGCGGTTGACGATCCGGGCTGGGATTTTGCGGTGCACGACGGCAAGGCGACAGCGGCGCGCCTGACCGCCTGGCCCAACAAACCCGGCATCCTGTCCGATACCGCCGAGGCGATCTGCGACGTGCGCCACCCCGACCCGGTCACGACGCGGGTGATGGCCGAAAAGATGCGCCGCGCAGTGTTTGGATCCGCCGCGCGCTGTGGCTGCACGGCGAAGATCGAGGATGAATGGGACTGGGGCGGCGATATCTTTGACCGCGAACTGGTCGATGGTCTGCACGAACAGGCAATCCGCATGAATTTCAACTGGCGCGATATCCAAAGCCAGGCAGGCCATGATGCCTATTTCCTGGCCACCCATTGCCCCACAGCAATGATCTTTGCCCCCTGCAAGAACGGCATCACCCACAACAATGCCGAAAACTGTGAACCGGCGGATTTTACCGCCGGGCTGAACATTCTGCTGCACAGTGTCGTTGCACGCGCCGACCGCTGGCCCGGCGCGCCCGGCCTAGCGGGCGGCGTTCGGCCAGCCGCCCATGAACGACGTCAGGTTTGCTGACAGATCGTCAGACAGATATCCGCCCTCTTGCACCAGCACCGTGGGCAGGCCCGCTGCTGCCACCAGACGGGCGGCATCACCAAAGGCCGGGGTTGTCACCGACAAACCGCCCAGGGGGTCACGCTCATGGGCGTCCAGCCCCAGCGCCAGCACCAGCGCGCCGGGTTTGAAGGCGGCCACACGGTCCAACGCCCCGGCAATCGCGTCCAGCCACACCTGATCGCCGCTGCCGCGCGGCAACGGAATGTTCAGGTTCGCACCCTGCCCCGGCCCGGCGCCGTTTTCGCCCACATACCCGGCATAGAACGGATAGAACGACGACGGGTCGGCATGCACGCTGACGGTCAGCACATCACCGCGTTCCCAGAATATGCCCTGAGTGCCGTTGCCGTGGTGCACGTCGATGTCCAGAACCGCCACCCGGTCGTGATGGCGCCGCAGGAACGCGGCGGCGGCGGCCGAATTGTTCAAAATGCAGTGCCCCCCCGCGCTGTCGGCATAGGCGTGGTGCCCCGGCGGGCGGCACAGGGCATAGGCGGCGGGCGCACCGTCAACCACCGCCTGTGCGGCGGCCAGGGCCGTGCCCGCCGCCGCACGCGCCGCCGCCCAGGTGTCGGGGCCGACCGGGCATCCGGTGTCGGACATGTGCCACCCCACGCGGCCGACCAGGCCGACCGGATAGGTGATGGCGGGGCCGATGGGGTGGATGTTGGGTATGACCTCGGGGCCGAAATCGGGCAGCTCCTGCCAATCGCGCCAGGCATGTTCGAGAAACGCCAGAAATCTGGGCGTGTGCACGGCGGCCAATGCAGCGTCCAACGCCGCCTTGCCGGGCATATCGGGTGCGTCGACCGACAGGCCTGCATCGGCCAGCCCCTTTAACAGCCGCTGTGCGCGTTCGGCGCGTTCCTTGTTGGGGGCGACACGACCGCGCACAAGAAAGAATTCGGGGGCGTGGGCGTTGGTTTCAGGGGCGAAAAGGCATTTCACAGCGGTGATCCTGTTTCCAGTTGATGGACAAGGGCAACGACACGGCTGCGCGCATCGTCAAGGTGAAATTGCAACGCCGCCTGCACCTGCGGCGCGTCGCGCGCGGCAATGGCTGCGACGATGGGGGCATGGGTTTGCGCCACCTGGGCGGTATCGTCATACAGATGGCCGATCAACATCACGCTCAGGCGGATTTCCGTGGCGATCCGGTCAAAGATCGTCAGAAACCGGTCGTTGCCCGAATGGGCACAGATCAGCCGGTGAAACTGCATGTCGGCCTCGATATGGGCCAGAGTATCGCCCCTGTCACTGAGGGCGCCCATGGCCGCGATCTGTGCGTTCAGCAGATCAATGATGTTTTCGGGGCCAACCCGCACCAGCCGCGCCGCAGCGCCGATCTCAACGCAGGCCCGCAGTTCATACAGGGTTTCCAACGCATCGGCAGTGATCGTGCGCACAAAGAACCCACGATTCGGGTGCGACACCAGCAAACCCGCACTTTCCATCAGGCGCGCCGCCTCGCGCACCGGAGCGCGGCTCAGACCCATGTCACGCGCGATCACCGATTCCGACAGATGCGCGCCCAAGGGCAACCCGCCCGTCAGAATGGCATCGGTCAGCGCCGAGGCCACCTGATTGACCAGGCTGTCGCGACCCAGAGGCGCAAAAGACAGGGACGGCGCGGTTTTCATCACCCATCAGACGCTAACCACCGGATTGTCGATTGTCGACAAAAATTCTTGACATGCCAGGGTTCGGCCCGAATGATCAGGCCAACGAAGGAGACGCCGATGGCAGACTTTCCGCCGCAAGCCGGGTCAGAAACCACCATCCGCCGCGATCTGGCAGCCGCCTATCGGCTGCTGGCGCTTGAGCGGATGGACGATGGCATCTACACCCACATTTCGGCGCACCTGCCCGATGGCCCGGGTGGCACCCGGCGATTCCTGCTCAACCCGTTCGGGCTGCGGTTTGACGAGGTGACGGCGCAAAATCTGGTGACCATCGATGAAACCGGCACCGTTCTGAATGACCCCCACGGCACCGGGGTGAATGCCGCGGGCTTTACCATACATTCCGCCGTGCACATGGCGCGGCACGATGCGGGCTGTGTTCTGCACACCCATACGGTTGCCGGTGTGGCGGTATCGTCGGTGCGCGAAGGGTTGTTGTCGCTGAACCAATGGTCGGCGCAATTTCACGGCTGCATCGCGTTCCACGCCTATGAAGGCATCGCGCTGAACCTGGATGAACGGGCGCGACTGGTGGCCGATCTGGGCGCGCGGCGGGTGATGATCCTGCGCAATCACGGAATGCTGACCGTGGGGCGTTCGGTGGCCGAGGCCGTGAAACTGGCGCTGAACCTTGAACGATCCTGCCGTGCGCAGATTGCCGCACTGTCCATGGGCCTGACGCCCGATCCGTTGCCCGATGATGTGGCGGACCACACCGCCCGCCAATACGCCGCCGCCTACGACAAGACCGAAGCCGAGGGCAAAGACCCCGAATGGGGCGCGCTTTTGCGTCGGCTGACCGCCGCCGGACAGAATTTCGACGGCTGACCACAATCAACAACAGGGGATGAACACATGATCAAGACCTATGCACGTGCCGCGCTTTTGGCCACGACCATGCTGGCAGGCACCGCCGCCTGGGCCCAGCAATCCGGGGGCCGCATCGACATCGTCGTGCAGCCCGAACCGCCCAGCCTGATGTTGGGGCTGGTGCAGAACGGCCCAGTACAACTGGTGGCGGGGGATATCTATGAAAGCCTGCTGCGCTATAACACCGATCTGGAACCGCAGCCGTCATTGGCCAAATCCTGGACGATTTCCGACGATGGCATGACCTATACCTTTACCTTGCAAGAGGGCGTGAAATGGCATGACGGCGCACCCTTCACTGCCGATGACGTGGTGTTTTCGGTCGATACCTTCCTGCGCGAAACCCACGCCCGCCTGCGCGTGACCTTGGCCTATGTCGACAGCATAACGGCACCCGATGCTCAAACCGTGGTGTTCCAGCTGAACAAACCCTTTGGCCCGTTCATCAACGCGTTTGAGGTGGGCACCATGCCCATCGTGCCGAAACACCTCTATGAAGGCACTGATTTCGCCAACAACCCGATGAACGCCACCCCCATCGGCACAGGCCCGTTCAAGTTTGCCGAGTGGGAAAAAGGATCGTACATCCATCTCGTAAAGAACCCCGATTATTATCTTGAGGGCAAACCCTACCTTGACGATGTGTATTACCGCGTGATCCCCGATGCGGCATCGCGCGCAGTGGCGTTTGAAACCGGCGAGGTTGACGTTTTGCCCGGCGGATCGGTTGAAAACTTCGACGTACAGCGCCTTGTGGCGATGGATGGCACCTGTTCCACCGGCGAGGGGTGGGAGTTTTTCGCCCCCCATTCCTGGCTGTGGCTGAACAACCGCGAAGGCCCGACATCGGACAAGCGGTTCCGCCAGGCCGTGATGTTCGCCATGGACCGCGAGTTCGTGAAAGACGTGGTGTGGAACGGGTTTGGCAAGGTTGCCACCGGCCCCGTATCGTCGAAAACCAACTTCTACACCAACGATGTGCCGCAATACCCCCACGACCCCGAAAAGGCCCGCGCCCTGCTGGCCGAAATGGGCTATGCGGGCGAACCCGTGCGTCTGTTGCCCCTGCCTTATGGCGAAACATGGCAGCGCTGGGCCGAGGCGGTGAAACAGAACCTCGAAGAGGTGGGCATCAACGTGTCGCTGGATGCCACGGATGTTGCCGGCTGGAACGAAAAGACCGCCCAGTGGGACTACGACATCGCCTTTACCTACCTCTATCAATACGCCGACCCGGCCTTGGGTGTCGCGCGCACCTATCTGGCCAGCAACATCGCCAAGGGCAGTCCCTGGAACAACGTCCAGGGCTATGACAACCCCGAAATGGATGCGCTGTGGTCCAAGGCGGCAGTGACCGTGGGCACCGATGCGCGCCAGGCGGTCTATGACGAGATTCAGGCCAAGATCGTCGATGATGTGCCGGTGGGTTGGTTGTTGGAGATCGAGTTTCCGACGCTGTACAACTGCAACGTCAAGGATCTGGTGACCACCGGCATCGGCGTCAACGACGGGCTGCGCGACGCCTGGATCGAACAGTAATGATCCCCGGGCAGGGGGTTTGCGCCCCCTGCCCGCTGACACAAGGCTGCTGAATGTCCGCTGTTCGCATCATCGCCAGTCGTCTGGTGAAATCCATCGTCACGCTGTTGGCGATTGTCGTGCTCAACTTTTTCCTGATCCATGCGGCGCCGGGCGATCCCGCGCTTGTCATGGCGGGCGAGGCGGGGGCGGCTGACCCGCAGTTCATCGCGCAGCTGCGCGAACGGTTCGGGCTTGACGAACCGCTGATCAAACGGCTGGGCATTTATGTCTGGAACGTGGTGCAGCTCGACCTTGGCTATTCCTTCCGCCAGAACGCCCCGGTGATCGACCTGATTGCCGACCGTCTGCCCGCCACTCTGCTGTTGACGCTGACCGCCTTTGGCGTGTCGCTCGCACTGGGCATTGCCCTGGGCGTGGCCGCCGCCGCGCGCGTCGGGCGCGCCACCGACAGCCTGATCACCAGCGTCGCGCTGTTGTTCTATGCCACGCCGCTGTACTGGGCGGCGTTGATGGCGGTGCTGGTATTTTCGGTGCAACTGGGCTGGTTGCCCGGCTTTGGCTATGAATCCGTGGGCAGCGGGTATACCGGCATCACCCGCGCGCTGGATATCCTCAGCCACCTGATCCTGCCCGCGCTGACGCTGGGGCTGTTCTTCACCGCGGTCTATATGCGCATGACCCGCGCCTCGATGCTGGAAGTGTCGACCATGGATTTCGTGAAAACCGCCCGCGCCAAGGGGTTGCCCGAGGGGGTGATCCGCCGCCGCCATATCCTGCGCAACGCGCTGTTGCCGGTGGTCACGCTGGCCGGTTTGCAGGCCGGGCAATTGGTCGGCGGCGCGGTTCTGACCGAAACCGTGTTTGCCTGGCCGGGCATCGGGCGGCTGATGTTCGAATCCCTGGCCGCGCGCGATTACAACACGTTGCTGGGGGTGTTTCTGGTGTCAGGGGCGATGGTGATCCTGTTCAACATCCTGACCGATATCGTCTATCACCTGATCGACCCGCGCATCGGGGCCACACCATGAGCCAGTTCTGGTCGCGCTTTGCGCGCAACAAGGGGGCGGTGTTCGGGCTGGTGGTTCTGGCCATCGTCATCGCCTTGGCGCTGGTCGCCCCGCTGCTGTACCCCGATGGCCCTTGGAAGATGGTGCAGCGCCCGTTTCTGGTGCCGTTCACCAACGACGCCGTGCCGCTGGGCACCGACACGCTGGGCCGCAATGTGGCTGCTGGCCTCGTCCACGGGGCGCGCGTGTCGCTGTTGGTGGGGTTGGTGTCGACCACGGTGGCGCTGCTGATCGGGGTGCCTTTGGGCGCTTTGGCCGGGTATTTCGGCGGCTGGACCGATGAAATCGCCATGCGCTTTACCGAATTTTTCCAGACGATCCCGGCTTTTGCGCTGGCCATCGTTCTGGTGGCGATCCTGGAACCGACCCTGTTTTCCATCACCCTGTCCATCGCCATCGTCACCTGGCCCCCGGTTGCCCGTCTGGTCAGGGCCGAGGTGATGAGCCTGCGCAAGCGTGAATTCGTCGATGCCGCCCGTTTGGCGGGCCTGTCGAACATGCGCATCCTTGTCGGGCAGATTTTGCCCAACGCGATTTCGCCGATCATCGTCATGGCCTCGCTGATGGTCGCAACGGCGATCCTGCTGGAAAGTTCGCTGGCATTCCTCGGGCTGGGCGATCCCAACGTCATGTCATGGGGGTACATGATCGGCTCCTCCCGCACGGTGATCAGGGCCGCATGGTGGCTGTCGTTCATGCCCGGCGTCGCGATCTTGCTGACGGTGCTGGCGCTGAACCTGATCGGCGAAGGCATCAACGACGCGATGAACCCGCATCTGGCCCGCAAGGCCCGCGCATGAGCGTGCTGTCCATCGCCAACCTGCGCATCGACCTGCCCCAGGGTGCCGACCGCCCCCATGCCGTGGTCGATTTCAGCGCCGACATGCAGGCGGGCCAAATCCTGTGCATCGTGGGCGAATCCGGCTCGGGCAAATCGATGACCGCCAATGCACTGATGGGCCTGTTGCCCGATGGCGTGACAGTGGGCGGCGGAACGGCGCACTTCGAGGGGCGCGATATCCTGTCCCTGCCGCCCGGCCCGGCGCGCGCCCTGCGCGGTGCGCGCATCGCGATGATCTTTCAGGAACCGATGACAGCGCTGAACCCTTTGATGCGGATCGGCGATCAGATCGTCGAGATGTTCGAGGCGCATGGGCGTTTCAACCCTGCCGAGCGGCGCGCAAGGGCGTTGGCCCTGATTGACGAGGTGCGCCTGCCCGAACCGGAAAAGATCACCCGCGCCTATCCGTTCCAGCTGTCGGGCGGGCAACGCCAGCGCGCGATGATCGCCATGGCCTTGGCGATGGACCCCGCAATCCTGATCGCCGATGAACCCACAACCGCGCTTGATGTGACGACGCAGGCCGAAATCCTGTCCCTGATCAAACGGTTGCAGCAAAGCCATGGCACCACGGTGATGTTCATCACCCATGATTTCGG
>Ga0105054_10012102_pt1 | contig 10620 bp, 7 predicted proteins | sample BON02_FD_78091 | JGI IMG/M metagenome (GOLD analysis project Ga0105054, IMG submission 78091) | Freshwater microbial communities from Lake Bonney liftoff mats and glacier meltwater in Antarctica - BON-02 (megahit assembly) | ecosystem: Environmental > Aquatic > Freshwater > Ice > Glacier... | reverse complement strand
GTCTGAGCTCGCCGAAGTCTGAGCTCGCCGAAGTCTGAGCTCGCCGAACGTCCGCCAGAGATGGCGGTGATCGCAACTGCGTAACTTCTAGCCTTAATAAACGTAGAGCAAAAAAGCCCACATAAAATAACGCCACTTTACTATACGTTGCTCCTTACGAAAAGTTGCAATGTTTTATTTTATTTTATCTAACTGGATCTCGACAAAATCACCGGCCGTAACGCCAGCAATGCTCACGGGCAGTCGTTCCCCCGTATCTGGTAGGTATAAACCTGTGCGCAAGACAGCATCTGGTGGTCTAGCGGCCGGCAAAGGCACTGTATGATAGGTGGTAATATATTCGCCTGGCAACCAGCTACTGGTCGACGCCCGTCCCGCTGCCGTGTTGGGCGGACGGTCATCCTGCGCCAGCGTTTTGCCATCGGGTGCATCGAGATGAACAAAGATATGGTGCGCTGGGAAAAGGGTCTGTAGAACTTGCCAGTGCAACTGCAACACAAGGCTCGTATCATTCTGCGTATAGTCATATCCTAGGAGTAAGGCATGCGTGCCGAATTGGGCTGGCGTTGGCAGTGGCTGGGCGATTACTGGTTCGACAAAGTCTGCCACGCGTTGGCGCACCCGCACGCCAGCCAAGATCGCCGGTGCGCTCTTTTCACCATTGTCTGGATCCATAAGACCGGCGATTAGGCGATATTCACCAGTCGGTAATGTGGCTGGTAGATTCACTGTTACGGGTGCTTGCAAGAGGGCGCCGGGCGGTGCGGTGGCAAGCGGATAATTGGACAGGGGCCAGCCTTCCCAGCCAGCCACGCCAGCGCCACTTTTATCCAGCAGGCTCACATAGAGTTGGCTTGAGGACAGAGGTGGCTGCTCGATCTGCAAAAAAAGTGTTAGCGCCACGGCATCCCCAGCCAATAATTCATCACCTGGATGGTAGCCCGCCGACCCTAACAACGTTACGCCGTCGGTTGTCACCGGCGGCGTCGTCGCGGTCTCAACTGGCAGCCGGAAAGCGGGTAACGGTGCTGGCGGTTGCATAACGGTAATGACTGCCAGCTTGGTCAGCCCGCTTTTCAGTGTGGCCGCAGATGGGGTCGGTTGCAGCAGCGTATCGACGCCATTGGTAAGGCCAACCGCCAATTCATACGTCCCAGGCGGCAACCCAACGGGCACGATCAAGCCTACCTGATCGACGACAGCGGTGCTGGCTGCTGCAACCGAGTCTGTTGATCCACCCAGCTTGTCGGGTGCGTTGCTCAAACTGCCCACAGGATCATAATCACGGCTGGCCCAGGTATGGCCCGTGCTGTCTTGCAAGCGCAGGGTAACGCCCAGGCTTTGGTCTACGTCACTGATTTGCCAGGCCAGACGGACTTGGAGCGGCTGGTTGGCGCTGGCAATTTCGTGCGGCTCTACGCCGGCGCCTGTAAGGCGAACTGAGCCAAACTCTGCGGCTGATGGTTGTAATGAGGCAGACGGCAACGGTTGCCAAGCGCTCAGACGGGTTGCCGTACTGTACCAAACATTTTCTAGATTCGTAGCATGCGCAGCCAAATAATGCTCAACTTCGGCGGGTAGACTGCTGCCAAAGGAGAGCGGCGCTGGAAACCAGACCGTTCCGCGCGCCAACATCGTTTCAAGCGCTTGTTGCAGCGCTGCATTCCAAGTTAAGGCGCCCTCGGCCACCAATACGGGCCACGGGCCATGCTCAACGGTGAGACCATTAGCCGGCGCGTAGGCGCGCCAATAGCCTACCTGCCAGGGGAAAATGGCGAAAACCGTGTCGTTGTCGGTACCTTGCTGTACTACCTGCTGAATCAGCGGCCGGTAATCGTGCTCGGCATAGCGTGGGGTTGTATAAAATGTATCAATCCCCACCAGGGCGCTGATCAACAGGCCAAGCAACGCCCACAGCCCCATACGCCATTGCTGCCAACTTTGTTCGATGGCCGCGGCAACAAGCAATAAGAAATAGGGCAACACAAAAAGCAACAAGCGCTCGCCCCCATCCGGAAAGAATGGATAGCGCAGATTGACTAGAAAGCCAATCGCAATCGGCACGAGCAGAAATGTCCACAGGGCAGCGTATGGCGCGGGCGATGTCACTGGGCCTACTTTAGTTCCATCAGTTGGAGGGCGCAGTGAACTTCGTACAGCGAAAATGAGAGGAATAATAACAACGAGGCCGACCAAATTGAGTATACGCAGGGGAGAACTATCTGGCATCAGCTGGCCAGCCGTAAAGGCAATCAGATGGCGACCTAGGTAGTTGAGGAGTGTGAGCGGCTGATCTTGATCAGATTGCACTTTGCTGCCCACATAAGCCACCAGTTTAGGGGCCGCATAGACGAGCCACGGCGCATAGAGCAGGGCGATAACCGTGTCAGCAAGTAGCAGCGTCCCCACCTTGCGCAAACGCCGCCGAAAATGCCAGCTTGCCCAAAGCAAATGGGCAACAAAAAGAAACGCCGTATAGTAGAGCGTGTAGAGGGCCAACGTACTACTGATAATATAGCCACTGTAGGCTATCTGCTTGTCTGATCTGTTTTCCCGTCCTTCGATGATTTGCCAAAAAAATATTGTGCTAATGATGCCTAATGCCATTGCTAGACCGTACATCCGCACTTCTTGGCTATAAAAAAGATGCATCGGGTTGACCGCCAACAAAAGGAGGGCAAGTTGGATCAAACGGGGACGTTGAGGGAAAAAGGTATGGGCCAAGGCGGCAAACAAGGGTAGGCTTATTAGACCAGCCAGCACAGAGAAGAGACGCAACACAATTGGTTGCGCGCTTTGGAAGAGAGCCAACCAGCTATGCAAAAGTGCATAGTAGAGCGGCGGATGAATGTCGTGCGCTGTCAGCCAGATCATGCGCGCCACTGGCTCGGTGGCAAAGTAAACGCTATACCCTTCATCCCACCACAACGGTTGCCAACTGAGCCAGAGCAGGCGCAGCAGAAATCCTGCTGCGATGAGGAGAAGGATGACGAACGACGAACGACCAATGACCAACGATGATGGTTGGTCGTTCGTCGTTCGTCGTTCGTCGTTCGTCGTTCGTCGTTCGCCTGCCGTCACTCGCTCAGCGCTGCTCATAGCGCACATAAAGTTCCTGGTTTGGCTCATTCTGGCCAAGGGTAAATGTCGCTGGAGGACCCGCCGGCGCGCCATCTTTGATCAATTGCACGGTCCATACCCCCGCCGGAGTGACGCCAGGGAACTCAACTTTCAGGTTTTGGAAGCGCTGGCGTACATCCGCTACGGGCCAGGTAAAGCCGGGTGGCCCCCCAAACGAGGTCGCACTGACCGGTACATCTGCACCGTCTTTCCTGACGCTGATCGTATAGCCTTCTAGCGCCAGGTTACCCTGGTAGGCATAGAGGAAGATGCGTACTACTTTGGATTCGGGGAATTGTTCGGTCACAATCAGGTCGAACGCAAAGTTATCTGTGGGTGCAACTGGCTGGGCCGCGGCGGGTGACGCAATCTCTTCTTCAACAGGGGCTTGCGTTGCTTCCGTCTGAGTAGATGGATCGGGTATTGCCGTTGCCGCCACAACAAGGTTGGCACTGTTGTCTGCCAACGGCACGCTCTCGACGGCGCCATCGGCATCAACAAAATCGACCGCTACCCAACCAGGCACATCATCCACACAGCAGACCTGCCACCAGTCACCGCCGCCATTTTTGCCAATGATCTCATACTCTTCGCCCCGATCAACCACTGTCATAATCTCGAAGTCGGTGCTGGGACCAGTGCGGATGTTAACCAGGGGTGTATTGATCACGGCTTTGGCCGGTGCGCTCGCTGGGGTTGCCGCAGTGGCGGCCGCAGTTGGTGCTGGCGTCGTGGCTTCTGCTGGTGGGGGCGTTGTCTGTAGTGTAACTGCCTGCCCGGCCGGTTGGGTAGGTGTCGGCTGGGCTTCCATCCCCTGTGTAGAGTTGCCTGTGTTCGGCGCCAAGGTAGGGGTAAAAGTGGGATAGGGGGCGCGAATCTGAGCAATCGATTCGTCGGCCGGCTCTGCGGCTTGCGCGCCACAAGCCGTTAATACACAAGCTACAATCAGCAGCCCAATGGCCCAACCGACTTGGCGCTTGCGCGCCCCAAACTTGCTTATCACCTGCTGCTTGCCTTTTGTGTCTGGCCACTTATCGCTGACAACGCTACTTAGACGATGATGATTTTTTTGCATAGCTCGTTTCAAAGATTCCGTTTCATTAACGTGTTCGTATCCAGGCAATATAGACTTCGCGATTCGGATTACTGGGCGCCGTGGTAAATGTCACTGGGTTCGCAAATTGGTTCCCAGCGCCATCCACCAAGGTGATCGTCCACGTCCCCGTGCCAATAAAAGGTAAACGTGCACCAACTGGATTCTGTGTCGCTGGCGGTACCGGCGTTGGCTCCGGTGGCGTGAATTCGTATTTGTAATTGTACTTTACCCGGTTTCCTGCACCGGGTGAAGCGCTAAAGGAAAATTGATCAGCGCTAGGGCGTTCGGTGCCTGTATTGGGCCGATCAACTCCTTCAAACTTTACCTTTAAAAAATAACCAGCCAACGCCACTTCGCCTTCATCTGGACCACCGGGTGGACCCGTATAGATTTTTACCCAGATTGTCACAAACTCATTATCGGTCGGAAAAAACTCCGGCCCGCGCGCCACTTCAAATGGATAACGCGTTGCCGTTGGGGTTAAGGTTGGTGTGCCGGTGGCCGTTGGTATAAGGGTTGGTGTTGGTAGCGGTGGTGGCTGATCGGCGCCCACCAGCGTTACACTATTCTGATCATTGTTAACCAGCACATGCGTCGAGGCAACCCAGAGTGATACCCCATTAACGCAACATATCTGGTACCAGGTTCCCTCTGGCGTGCGCCCAATTAAGGCAACAGGGATACCAGGCCCCAATTGCGCGACCAATGGGTATTCAACGCCTGGCCCGGTGCGCAGGCTGACCACGCCACTTTCGACCAAAATAAAAGGTGTTGGGGTTAAGGTCGGTGTGGGTGTCAAGGTCGGCGTAGCTGTTTCGGTGGGCAGGGGTGTGGGCGTCGGCGGTATAGCTGGCTGGCCATCTAGCGGCGATGTTGGTTGGCCTGGTATAAGGGTCGGGCTGGGCGTTGCGGTGGGCGGTAAAGGGATAAATTTATTCGGATCCTCGCCGGGCGGAATGATGATCACACCAGGCGTGCCATTCATCGGTGGCGTAACAATGACAATATTACGAATGATCGTCGCCGTCGCTGTAAAAGTTGGCTCTAGGGGCCGTGTGGGCACGGGCGGCGGCGTTGGTTGCGGCAACAGATCGCTAGCCGAACACCCTAGGACAAGCAGCAGCAAGACGATAACGGCCAAGAACGGAAATCGACGCGACGATGATGGTAATGGTGGATGACTTTGTTGTTTTTCTGCCGTTGCCATCTGATTGTCACGATTAGGCTGGCACGGTGAGATAGCGGTAAAAGGTGCTGCAAATGGTTCTGGTTGCAACACGGGAAGGCCGCTTTGGAGGTGGCCGCTTTGGGTTGAATTGTCTACGCCTGTTTGCTCCTGCGCGCTAGTTGACACAATGTCCTCAATCTAGCTAACTCTTGCTAAGAAATTGTTTGAAAAAGGTGGTTGCTTGCCAAGCATAAGCCAACGATCGATACGATCGTTTACTGTCCATCGGCTATCGTCCCTTGTCTGGCTGCTATCGAACGGCGAGTATAGCATGGATGCAATGGAAAGACCAATTAACGAATTCGCATCCAGGCAATGTAAATTTCACGCCGGTTATCACTGGGCTGTGTTGTGAAGGTTTCTGGTGCAGAAAGTTGATTGCCTGCTGCATCAATCACATAGACAGTCCAGGTGCCACTGCCCAGCAGTTCGGCCGGTGTCCTCGTGCTATTCGGGTCTTGGGACTTCGGGTCGGGCGGAATGTATTCGTATTTATAATTATATTTGACCAGACAACCGGCGCCTGGACCTGCGCTCGTCTGGAAATTGCCGGACGGCTGAAGCATATTGTTGGCAGGCCGCTCAAAGCCATTGAACAACACTTTTAGATAATAGCCTTCAACCGGTGCTTCCTGATTTTCTGGAAAGTTGACCGGAACAGGGCCAGCAATCATCTTGGCACGGATGGTTAAAAACTCATTGTTTGTCGGGCACAGTTCGGGGCCGCGAATCTTCATAAACAGATAAGGCGTCGCTGTCGGTGTCGTGGTGGGCGTGCCTGTGACTGTCGGCGTGAAAGTTGGTGTTGGGGTCGGCGGTGGCTGATCGGCGCTCACCAAGGCGACGGCGCTGGGATCGTTGTAGACGCGTACATGGGTGGCCGGTACCCAAACGATCGCCCCGCTCACACAACATAGTTGGTACCAGGTCCCCTCTAAGTTGCGTCCAATCAACGTGATGGGAATATTCGGACCCAATTGATTCACCGCCGGGTAGGCAACCCCAGGCCCCGTGCGCAAGCTGGCAAAACCACTCTCAACAGCAACAAAAGGGGTTGGCGTCAAGGTGGGTAAGGGCGTCAAGGTTGGAATGGGCGTCCAAGTTGGCAACGCGGCAGCTGTCTCCGTCGGCGGTAGCGGCGTTGGTTGCGCGGTTGGCGTGCCGGCTTCGCCCGGCGTTGCGGCGGGTGCGACTGGTGTACTCGTAGCCGGCACGGGAATCACATCACGTGGATCCGTACCGGGGGGAACGATAATTACACCCGGTGTGCCGTTATAGGGGGGCGTGATGATGATCTGCGGTAGTAACGTATCGGGCGTAGGTGTAAAGGTGGGCGGCAAGGCGCGCGTCGCAATGGGCGTAGGGGTAGGCCGCACCAGCAGATCGCTGGCCGAACAGCCCAGCGTAACCAGTAGCAGCGCGATAAATGCCCATCCGATTGATTGACGCCGGCGCTGCCAGCGCGGAGGCCAAGCTGGCGCTGGGTTGCCTGTGCGGACTTGCTCTTGAACACTCATTGACACAAAGCCCTTGCGGCTGATGGTTGTTGCTTGATCATGCCAGAAAATGTAACACAAAGGGTCTAATGGCAAAAATGTCCACAAGGTCTAGTGGATGGCGCTTATTGCCGCCTTTGCTCTTTGTAGCCTGACATTAAAATTCTACTGTGGCAAAATTCTACTGTGGCGTATTCAACAGAGGAGTATAGCATGGGGACAAGGGAAAGGCTAATGACGCATGGGCGCACCCGAAGGGCGTCAAAATGTAGTGCAACTGCTTATATCTGCACGCGAGTAGACAATAATGAGGGGCCGCAACAACAGCTGCAAAGACGAAAATTTTTTGCGGCCTCTTCTTGCGGAGTCAAATGGGGGTGACTTTTCTCCTAATGGGTTGTAAGCGCCAAATTTGTAAAATTGGCCGTTTCCCAACCTTCATTTTTCAGCGCTTGTTTAACCTTGCCTACAAGTGTATCAATCGCATAAGGCTTCTGCAAAAAAATGACTCGATGATTATCGTGCAAACGCTCTCGCGTCTCGAATTCTGCATGGCCAGAAGAAATAATAACCTGAATATCTGGGTCTACTTGCCTGATTTTGCGTAAAGTTTCTGGCCCTGCCATTACTGGCATTATCATATCGAGTAGGATTGCATGAATATCAGCGCGTTTTGCTTTAAAGATTTCTATACCTTCCTGACCATTGGCCGCGGCAATAGTTGGTACTTCGACCATCTCTAGAATATCTTGTACCGATTCGCGGATCATCTCTTCATCATCAATCACTAAAAGCATATTGTCACCTGCGTTTTATGTGGGGAGGTATGATTAATATTCTTAGGACTTACGCAGCTTCACCTGGGAGCGCCGGCATCTTGCCGGCAGCCGCCAGGGATGGCGGCGATCCCGGTGCGTAAGTCCTAATTCTATAGAAATTCAAATTATTATAACTGAATGGACCTTCTGCTAACCAAAGCAATTTATGCTCTCTCTTATTAATCGCTCACAGACCTTAAATCCTTCGCAAGGTCGTGACCAATTTTAAAAATTGATAAATTTGTGCTACGCAGGTATTCCAAGCACCAGTTTTCAGCCATGGTGGTAGTTGGATTGACGACGCGCGTTTCGCAGAAACTTTGCAAAAACGCTAAGTGATCGTGCTACATAGACCGCAAAATTTGAGCAGATAGCTCAACTCCGCTATAATAAAAGACTTGTGCGCTGTTGTGTACAAATTATTGTTCGCTCATCAGCCAAAAGTGTGCAAGCATAATATTTTGCCAACACACAAAATAGCGGTTTTCACACTTATCATCGATGGGCTATTATTATTTTATAACGGTTCAATTTGTACCGTTATACACTACGTGGCATTGCTTCTTTTGAATCAGATCAAATACCACGCTTGAAAAGAGGGAGAAATTGTATGGCTCGTATGAAAGTTTTGTTAATGCAGGACGTTCCTAGTCTGGGCACGGCTGGCACAGTTTACAGTGTCGCTGGTGGCTACGCCCGCAACTATTTGATGCCGCGCGGTATGGCTGTTGTGGCCACCAAGGGCGCATTAAAGCAGGCCGAAGAAATCCGCCAGGTGGGTGTGCGCCGTCGCGCCCAGGAACGCGCCAACGCCGATGCACAGGGGCAGATGATTACAGGCAAACGCCTGATCTTTGCTGCCAACGCGGGCGAGAACGACCGCCTCTATGGCTCGATTACAACTGCGGATATTGCCGAAAAACTGTCGGCTGCGGTTGGTTTTGAAGTGGATCGCCGGCGTATTGAATTGGAACATCCAATTCGCGACTTGGGTATTCACTCGGTGCAGATCCGACTGATGCCGGAAGTGAATGTGAAGTTCACCGTGGCCGTTGTTCGTGAAGGTGAAGGTTGGTCTGAAGCCGAAGCGCGTGCCGCTGCCAAAAGCGCCAAGCAACAGGCAACGGAGCAAGCTGCGTAATTAATTCACGCTCATAAAAAGCGCTGCTGGCTCGAGCCAGCAGCGCTTTTTGTGAGCGCTTTTGTACCTTGCATGACCCTCTTCTATTGCAGGGGTAACACCACTTCCGCTATGTTCTCGAATCCCTCGGCTGTGCGGCGGTAAAGAATGAGCGTAAAGCCATCGGCGTCAGTGGGAAGAGGCAAACGATAGGCATCGGCTACCGGCTCACCTTTCGGCCACCCGTCTAACGCCAGCAGCCCTTGCGCTGGGCGCGCTCGATCTTGCTGAATAATGCCCCCTGATCCATCGGCCAAAAAGGCCCCTTGTTGGGTGGGCCGCACACTGATTGATAAATTCTGGGGCCACGCTTTAGCCCAGATTCGCCAGAAAAGTGTGATATCCACCGCTGGCTCAATAGCGACATCCACCGGTTGTCCATCCGGCGCTGGGGCTGTGTGATAGCCATACAAAGTGATTTGTGGCGTGATCGCTTGCTCCAACACATACTCCGGTTTTTCTATCACTGTTGGTGTGCCGCTTTGAAATAGGATCCAATCTGGCCCTGCGCTTTGTTGCGCCGTGACCAGCGCGGGTGGCAATTCGGCGCGCAAGGTGACGGCCGCCTGCCAGGTCGAGTAGACCGGTTGACCCTGCGCCAACCACTGGGCTGCTTCACTGCTGCTCACGACCCGTAAATCTGGACGAATTTGCCAAATGTCGGTTAGATATTGGAGACCGAGCGCGTCATCTACGGCGGCAAACAAAGCCATGTTGGGTGCCAATGGTTGAGCCAGTAGCACGGCCGGCCGATCAAACGCTGTGTCGGTCGGGCGGTTGCGACTGTCGGCTGCTGGCCAAGAGGCATTGATGCGCCACACAATCAACAAGGCGAGAAATAGGAGGGGCAGATAGCGAAATTTAGCCAGCCCTGCGCGGGAGGCGGCCTGTTGCCACTTGTCCAGCAGCGCGGCGACGCCAAGCAAAATGAGTGGATAGGCAGGCAAGATCACCTGGAACCAGTTTCCGTAGCGGTAGGCCCAGCAGAAGATGGCATAGAGTAGAAGCGTTGCGTAGAGAAGAACGGCCAAGGAGCGCTTCAGCCGTGAAATCCCGATTAGGCCGATAATAAACAAGGGCAAACTAAGCTCGTGCCACATCAAATTCGGAAAACCATTGCCCAGCAATGCTCGCTGTGGCTCTAGGCCCCACCCCAATTCCTGGCGCCCCTGCGCCGTACTGATAAAGGCCCAGAACCATGCCTGGGGGGTATCCCAATCACCACCAGCGCCCCACCACTCTGGGTGGGCTGCGCCACGCAGGTAAACATAGGCGTAACTGATCAGTGGTATGAACGCCGCCACCAGCGTGCCCAGCACAATTCGCGCGGAACGCAGCAGTGCTGGCGTTTGCCAGAGGACAAGGCCCACGATCGGGGGCACAATCAGCGCTACCGTGAGCATATGGGCGAGGGAAAGACCGCAGAGGAAGGCGAGGAGGATTAGGTAGTGGAGATTAGGGACTGGAGATTGGAGATTGGAGATTGGAGATTGATCTCCAATCTCCAATCCCTAATCTCCACTACCTAATCCTCCTCGCCTTCCTCTGCGGTCTTTCCCTCGCCCATATGCTCACGGTGGCGCTGATAGTGCCCCCGATCGTGGGCCTTGTCCTCTGGCAAACGCCAGCACTGCTGCGTTCCGTGCAGATTGTGATGGGCACGCTGGTGGCGGCGTTCATAC
>Ga0105054_10012101_pt1 | contig 10622 bp, 10 predicted proteins | sample BON02_FD_78091 | JGI IMG/M metagenome (GOLD analysis project Ga0105054, IMG submission 78091) | Freshwater microbial communities from Lake Bonney liftoff mats and glacier meltwater in Antarctica - BON-02 (megahit assembly) | ecosystem: Environmental > Aquatic > Freshwater > Ice > Glacier... | reverse complement strand
TTTAAAAAACCAATAAATAGTAATAGCAATCCAAGAGAAGAAAAAAGTAAATATTTCATTTTTGCAGTCATTTTATTTAATAATTAATAATAGGTATTGGGGATAAGCTAGATCTGTAAGGATTCTCCTTAGAATTTTATTTTTCTGAATTAAGGCTGCAAAATCATAACAGTTTTATAGCTAATACCCCTTTTCAGTCATTAGACTATCCTTGACCTTACATAGAAATAGTTAAACAATTCAATTGTCGCTAAAATGACTGGAGATAAAACACTGATTTAATGACGATTAAATCAGTGTTTTATTAAGTTGAAATCCATTCACCAAAAAAGCAATAAAGCTCAGGTCTAGAATACTTATCTTCACTATAATTATTTTTAAAAAACAACACATAAAAACGGGTAATTTTTTATAGAAAATGGCATTAATATGCAGCGCTAAAAATTCATAAAATCAAGAACCTCGGGGCAGGCTCGCCCGAACGGTACGGGCAGGCCCACGAGGTATAAATTGGAAAATCCTTTTAAAAATTCCAGGCAAGCCCGCCTGAATGAAATTCATTTCGGGCAAGCCTCGGGGAATTAAACCCTCACCGAGTGATTAAAAGTGATATTAATAAGAATTGATAATTATTTGTTTCTCTAAACTTTTAAATTGTCAGGTTTGTATCATAGTTACGTCTATTTTTATATGAATTCAAAAAGGGTCTATTCTTCAACTACTGCTATTCTTCTCTTTGCTCGAAGTGAAGGAGTTGAAAGCACTTTAAAACCAATTACTTTTTGCACAAAGCAAAATGTATTGTTGTGGAAAAAAATGAATGATATGGTTTTGAAAACCATTCAAAAAACCGAATTGCCTTATTTTATTTCAAATGAAAACAATCAAGTTGGAGACACTTTTGGAGAAAAAATAACCAATTCTATTCAAGAAGTTTTTACCGAAGGTTTTAAAAAAGTTATTGTTGTTGGAAATGATTGTGTCGCATTAAAAATTAATTATTTACATGATGCTGTTCAACAGCTACAAAATAATAATTGTGTTTTAGGTCCTGATTTTAATGGTGGTGCGTATTTAATTGGCGTTACCCAATCTGCATTTAGGGCTGATGAATTTGAACAGATAGCTTGGAAAACTGCTACTGTATTTAGCAGTTTACAATTGCTCTTTAACTCACAATCTATAGTTTATCTTCCTAGTTTAGATGATTGTAATTCGGCTTCTGATTTTAAAAGAGCCATTTATCGATTACCCTATTCATCTACTTATAGAAAAATACTGCTGTCATTTTTATGTACCCCAAAAGTTCAAAATAAATTTGAACCAGATTTTATTGACTATCAACATCTTTCTTTAATCTATAATAAAGGGTCCCCTTTCTTATAGATCTATCAATCCTTACTCTTTTAGCCTCTGAAAAAATTGAATATTTTTCTGTAATTGGAATATTTTAAAGAGTTATATGGTGCTAAAAACGAGTAAACAAATCAAATTATTTCAAATATTAATAGTATCCAAATGAAGCAATTATATGTTTGGGGCTTGCTATATATGTCAACAATGGCAATGGCCCAACAGGATTTAAACGTATCGGTTATCGACACAGAAACGAGCGAGCCAATACCCAATATTGATATAAAATTAACAAACCAAACTCGTGGTATATCTATCGTTCAACAAACCAATGCACAAGAAGAAACATTTATTTAATCCCACTGAAAAAATTATAAAAATAGCAATACTCGTTGTATTTCAGCTGTTTGTAAGCATAGCTTTGAGCCAAAACAAGACCTACAGTAGTACTGTAATTGATAATGAACAACAACCGGTTGCTTTTGTTACTGTTCAGGAATTAGGAACCGACAACTATGCTACTACCAACAAAAATGGAAAATTTAGTCTTGAAACAAAATCAAATAATTTTACCCTTAGAATATCTTCTATAGGTTTTGAGCCTACTGAACTAAAAATCACCAACGGGATTTTCCCTGATGAAATTGTTGTGAAACTGGCATCACAATCCCTGGATGAAGTTGTAGTAACAGCCCTGGGTATCAAAAAAGAAAAACAAGCCTTAGTTTCTGCCGTCTCGACGGTTAGTGCGGAACAATTAACTACTGTTTCGCAAACCAACCTTGTTAATAGCTTAGCGGGCCAGGTTGCAGGAGTTCAGGTAACTAACGGTTCTAGTGGGGTAGGCTCTTCTTCCCGCATCATCATTCGGGGAGAAAACTCACTTAGTGGAAGTAACCAGCCCCTATTTGTAGTAGATGGGGTTCCTATAAGCAATGAACTAATCACCAGCGACTTAACAAATAATGGCGCATTACAGGAGGTGGATTTTGGTAACGGAAGTTCTGAAATAAGCCCCGATGATATCGCTTCAATAACTATTTTAAAAGGTGCCGGTTCTGCTGCGCTTTATGGAGCTCGCGCAGCAAATGGAGTGGTACTAATTACTACAAAACGAGGCAACAGAGCTACAAGTTTTGGCGTAAGCATAAATAGTAATTTCACCATAGAAACCTTACTTACCTTACCTGATTATCAAAATAGATATGGTTTAGGCTCTAACGGGGAATATGCTTTTCAAAATGGAATTGGTGCCGGAATTAACGATGGTGGTATCAGCAGTTATGGTCCGCGTCTTGATGCAGGGCTTCTAATCCCTCAATTTGACAGTCCTTCTGTAGATATAAATGGAAATCCGGTACGCGGCGGTGATGTGCTTGCCCGTACATTTCCTGATGGATCTTTTACAGATATTACCGCAACACCCTGGGTAGCCAGACCTGATAATGTGCGCGACTTTTTTGAAACCGGTATGACCTACCAAAACAATATAGCCATCAGCAATACCGGAGAAAGCGGAAGCGTCAGACTCTCATACAGCAACTTACGCAACGAAGGTATTTTACCAAATACAGACTTAAAACGCGATGGTATTGCCTTAAGCTTGGATCAAAATTTGAGCGATAAATTAAGGGTAAATACATTTATAAATTACATAAACACCCGCAGTGGCAACCGCCCTAATTTAGGGTATGGTTATGAGAACGTCTTGTACGGGTTTAACTGGACTGGCCGCCAGACCAATATCGCAGCACTTAAAGATTACTGGCAGGCGGGTCAAGTAGGAAGACAGCATTTTGATATCAACTACCTTTGGCTTACCAACCCCTATTTAACACTTTTTGAAAACACAAACAGCTTCGAAAAAAACCGGGTTTTAGGAAATGTTTCTACGACCTATGATTTTTCTGAACATTTAAGTTTAAAAGTCCGAACAGGCTTGGATGTGTATAACGATGACCGTGAATTTAGACGTGCCGTAAGCACCAATGCTAACCCATTTGGTTCATATCGGGAAGATAACATTCGGTTTACCGAAATGAATACCGACCTTTTACTCACCTACCAAAATCAGATTAATGACAGATGGGACTATACTTTAACGGCGGGCACTAACCGTCTTGATCAGGAAATTCACTATGCTTATGCAGAAGCTTCCCAGCTCGCAATCCCAGAAATCTATACATTAGCCAACTCCCGGGCACCTTTACAAGGGATCAGTGAGGATTTTAAAAAACGAATTAATAGTGTGTACGGTATGGCAAATTTAGCTTTTGAAAATGAACTGTATATAGATCTTACTTATCGTAACGACTGGAGTAGCACACTTCCGGAAGGAAATAATTCGTTTGGGTATTATTCTGCAGGATTAAGCCACGTAGCTTCAAATAGTTTTGAACTGCCTGAGGCTGTTTCATTTTTAAAATTCAGGTTAAGTGCAGCTTCTGTGGGTAACGACACAGACCCGTTTCAAAATACACAGACTTTTCAGTTTAATGGCAACTATAGTTCAAACTTTAGGGTGACCAATGAGTCTGTGCTTAAAAACACAAATCTAAAACCAGAGCGCCTTGATGCCTATGAAGGCGGTATTGAAGCTTGGTTTTTAAAAGGAAGAATTCAGTTTGAAGGTTCGGTTTATCAAAACCTGAATGAAGATCAAATTATCTCAAGACCAGTTTCTAACGCCAGTGGTTTTGCCAGTTTTAATGAAAACGGAGGTAAGGTAAGAACACGTGGTTTAGAATTGATGCTAAGCACCTCTCCTATTAAAACGCAAGAATTCACATGGAATACTTCGGTAAACTTCAGCACTTTTAGGAGTGTAGTTACCGAGCTTCCTGAGGGCGTTGACCAGTTTGTGACAGCTACAGCAAATGTTTTTAGCGGAAGTGGAGGTTCTAATACCGTGTTTTTTATCGCTCGTGAAAACGGTCGTGTAGGCGATATGTATGGTACCGGCTTCTTACAAGTAGACGGCAAAGATGTTTACGGGGCAAATGGTTTGCCTATACAAGACGGTAATTTGCGCAAATTGGGTAATTATAATCCTGACTTTTCTTTAGGGTTTAGCAATAGCTTTTCGTACAAAAACTTTGACATGACTCTTCTTTTTGACTGGCGTCATGGCGGTACTATTGTATCACGTATCAAAGCACTGGGTAGCACCTCGGGAGTTTTAAAAGAAACCATATTAGGCCGCGAAGGTGTTTCTGCAAACACTCAGTTTGTAGATGGAAATGGTGTTATAGGTGACGGTGTTGTTAACGTGGGCACCGCTGAAAGTCCACAATATGTGCCTAACACCACTGCGGTTGCAGCAAGCACATTCAACAATGCCTTTTACGACCGTGGGAACGAAGCCAGTTCTTTATATGATGCATCCTATTTAAAATTAAGGCAGGTGAGTTTGTACTACACCTTCTCTGAAACGACTTCAAAATATATAGGCGTAGAAAATTTAAAACTGGGCTTAATAGGAACAAATCTATTGTTATTTACTGAAAATCCACACTTTGACCCGGAGCTAAATGCTTTTCAAGACCGCAACATCGTGCAGGGTGTAGATGATTTCTCCTATCCTTCCACAAGAAGTTTTGGTATCAGTTTGAAAACAAATTTTTAAGAATATTAAAATGAAAAATATACAACTAGTTATTGTCGCTTTAGTATCCTTGTATTTCACAAGCTGTACTAATGATTTTGATTTTATCAATGACAATCCCAATGCGCCTCAAGAGGTAAGTCCTGAATTTTTATTGACCAATGTAATCGCAGCAGAACTTAACGAGAACACCTACAATCAAGGCTTACGCCTGAGTAATTACTTAACTCAGTTAAATGCAGATGTAGAATTTGAGCGCATAGACCGGTATGAGCTAGGTGGTAATAGTGGATACTGGAATTTAATTTACGGCCTTCTTACCGACCTGGAATCTATGAAAAGTTTACCGGGCTATAACGAAGCCTATGATGGTGTGGCACAGATTATGCGCAGCTATCTTTATTCGCAACTTACAGATATGTGGGGCGATGTGCCATATACCGAAGACATACAATTTGACCAACTTAATTTCACTCCTGTTTATGATACCCAGGAAAGTATTTATACAGATCCCGAGACCGGTATTTTGGCAAAATTAGAAGCTGCCGCAACACAACTTCAAAATACCAGCGAAAGCATCAGAGGTGATATTATGTTTGGTAACGATTTAGAAAAATGGGTTCGTTTTGCAAATTCGTTGCAGGTACGCTATCGCCTGCGCATCAGCAAGCGTGTTACAGATTTTAGTAAACTACAACAACTTGTAGATTCGGGTATGTTGATGCAGTCTAATGCAGATAATGCGGTACTGCCTTATTTAGGTGCAGCCCCAAACCAATTTCCTTTATTCAGTGCTTCTACAGGAATTTATCAAGGTTTAAAAATGAGTAAAACATTAGAAGACGTGCTAAAAAACTATGACGACCCAAGGATTGGCGTTTTTTATAAACCTACTCCAGAAAGCGTACTTGCGGGTAATCCACAATTTAAAGGACTGCCTAACGGATTAGGTACACAAACAATTAGTGAACGAGGTATTGTACTCAATGATCTTTCAATTATGTCTGACCGATTTAGAGCGATCCCAGACGGCGTTGACGCACAAATTATGTTATATTCAGAAGTTCAGTTTGCTTTAGCCGAAGCTACAGCACGCGGCTTTATAAACGGGGATTCAGAAACCTATTATCAAAACGCTATTCAGGCACATTTTGAGTATTACGATACAGAACTTCCTGTAGATTATTTTTCGCGTGAAGCCATTGCATTAAAAGGAAGTCTTGATCAAAACCTAACCAAGATACTAACTCAAAAATGGTTTAGCCTATTTATGATAGGTCACGAAGCCTGGTTTAACATAAGACGTACCGGCATACCGGCGTTAACACCTGGCCCGGATAACTTTAATGATGACAGGTATCCTGTGCGTTACCTCTACCCGGAATCTGAGCAAGCTGCAAATAAAGAAAATTATGACGCTGCTGCTCAACGTATAGGTGGTGATGATATCAACATTAAAAATTGGTGGGAAATATAACACTAATACGTTCTTTATTCTCTATCCAAAGACCTTTACGCTGGTTTTTGGATAATGAATAACAAATGACAAATTAATCCACGCTAGACCTGTACTGATTAAAGTATACGTTCTTAAAATAGCTGAGGATTTAAAATAATGACTTAAACTATGATTCAAAAAACCAAACTATTCTTAAGCATAGCACTCATCGGTTTACTGGCTGCTTGTGGTTCTGATTCAAAAAAGGATAATGACCCGCTAAAACTTGCCGATTGGGAAACTATAACAACGGAAGGTTCCGGTAAGACGGTTAACCTTATGATGTGGCAGGGAAGTCCCGTGATTAAACACGAGAGTACAAGACGAAATACGTTTTTGGGAAAGCCTAAAATAAAAAACATAAAGAAAAATATTTGGATAGATACAGACATCTCTGTTGGTATGAAAAGATACCATCGCGAAGGCTATAGCGATGTGGATGACGGCTACGCTCTTTTACAACTTTTTAAAGCCGAAAACATAAACATTACAGGAATAAGTGCTGTTTTTGGCAATACCAAAATTGAGGATGCCTACCGACTTAGTCAAGAAATGGCAACCGAATTTGCTCCCTATGAAATTCCGGTTTATAAAGGGGCAGCAGCAAAAATTCAGCTGGAGAACGTAGAAAGCAATGAAGCCGTTGAAGCTTTGGCGAAAGCCTTAAAAAAAGAAGCTTTGAGCATACTGGCAATAGGCCCTGCGACCAATGTTGGGATCTTGTTATTGCTCTATCCAGAACTCAAATCGCAAATCAAAGAAGTTGTCCTAGTTGCGGGAAGACGCACAGCCACCTCTTATTTTGAAATAGGAAAACCTACAGCACATCACGCGCCAGACCTTAATTTTGACCTTGATAACGATGCATTTAGGATTCTGTTTGAGCACGGGATTAAAGTTGTTCTTTGTCCGTTTGAAATCTCAAATAAAGTCTGGATAACAGCAGACGATTTGGCTTTGCTGAAAAATAGCAAGCCTGGCAATAATTGGCTTGCAGATAAATCTCAACCTTGGTTAGAACAGTGGTTGGCCGGCGGTGAAACTGGTTTTAATCCCTTTGATGTTTTGGCAAGTCACTATTTAATTGCTCAAGAGGATTTGATTACTGAAGAACTTTATGCACGTCTGGAGATTCATCCTAATGATATGCTGCTGGATTCATCCGAAAACAACTTTAAACAGTATCTATTGTGCAATAAAGAATATGGCTTTCCTGTTATATATTGCTATGACGTAGTTGGGGATTATCACGAAAAGTTGATGCAAAGTCTCTTAAAATAAAATTGAAAACGCTTTAGATTTTGAAAAACCTGGAACACTTAACAACAGATAAAACAGCTTTAGAAAATTACTTGAAAGGTCAAGGCTGGTTACGACTAAATGAAAAAGTAATAGCTGTTGAAATCCCGGGAGCGGGAAATATGAATTTCACGCTTCGCGTTAAAACACTGGAGCGCAGTTTTATTGTGAAGCAAAGCAGGGATTATGTGGAAAAATACCCTCAAGTTGCCGCACCGGCAGATCGTGCTTTACGCGAAGCTGAGTTTTACCAACTGGTAGCTACGAAAAAAAGCCTAAGCAAATTGATGCCGACACTTAACGGAGTAGATTTAGTAAATCACGTACTCAATTTAGAAGATCTGGGCGATAGCACCGATTTCAGCTTTCTGTATCAGAAAGGGGAAACCCTTAAAGAACAGCAGCTAATCAAAATCGTCGAATTTGTCGCTAATCTTCATACGAGTTTAAATAAGGGAACTACTCAAAAGACACTTCCCAACCGGGAAATGCGCAAACTCAATCACGAGCATATCTTTATCTATCCATACCTCCAAGAAAATGGTCTCAATCTAAATGATATTCTACCCGGTTTACAGGAAATAGCTAATCCTTATAAAACTAATAATAGCCTTAAAAACAATATTGAAAAATTAGGTGAACGGTATTTAATGGATGGAAATAGCCTTTTGCATGGAGACTATTTCCCCGGCAGTTGGTTAAAATCTAAGAATGGGATTAAAATTATAGACCCGGAATTTTGCTTTTTCGGGGAACCGGAATTTGAAATCGGGGTCACTATTGCCCACCTTAAAATGGGTGATCAGCCCGAAAACATAATTAGTAATGCCTTAAAATATTACAAAGATCGGGCACCACTCAACGAAGAATTATGTAAACAATTTACATCTGCTGAAATATTCCGGAGGATTCTTGGCTTGGCCCAGTTGCCTTTAACTATAGATTTACAACAACGTAAAAAATTACTTGCCGAATCGTTTGAGGTATTATTAAAAGCAGATTATTAGAACAATCCTTCAGTGGTTTTTCGCCAATAAAACTTCATAACCTATGAAAGATAAAAAATATGATCTAATTGTAATCGGCGCAGGCTCCGGTGGTCTTGGAGCGGCCCTGGGAATGCAGCAACTGGGAATGGATGTTTTACTTATTGATCGCAATTCAGAAAATATTGGTGGAGAATGTGTAAATACCGGTTGTGTGCCCAGCAAGGCCTTAATTCATTTAGGAAAACAACTCCATAAGGCAAGACTTTCTAAAGAATTGGGATTAGAAATTTCCGGTGAGGTCGATATTAAAAAAATAAAGAATTATATCCACCTAAAACAAGAGGCTATAAAAGTTCACGAAAATGTAGCTTACCTTAGAAAAAAAGGTCTGGATATTGAGCTAGGAGAAGCTTCATTTTATTCAAAAGATTAAATAAAAGTTTCTGGAAAGGTTTTTAAAGGAAAGAATATTGTTATAGCTACCGGCTCTTCTCCTAAAATAATTTCCATTCCAGGTACAAAAGATCTACCCATATTTACCAATGAATCCATTTTTGAAATAGATTTTATTCCAAAGTGAGTATAGTAGACCATGGTGATGGCATCTTAAAAAAGGAAGATCCTGAAATTTCCTCAATTCTTAAAGACCAACTTGAAAAAGAAGGCATTAAGTTCTTTTTTAATGCTGAAGTATTGAAAGTGGAACAAAAAAGGGCAATTCTAAGAGAGATAACTGGAGAAGAAGAAAGTATTCCTGTTGATGCCATTTTTATGGGACTGGGGCGCATATTAAATTTTGATTCCCTGGCACTTGAAAAAGGAGGGATAAAAACAGAAAAAGGAAAAATAATACTTAATAAAAAACTCCAAACCTCAAATAAGAAAGTTTTTGTAAGCGGGGATGCGGCAAATAACCTTAAATTCTCTCACGCTGCCGAGATGCACAATATGCTTCTTATCAATAATTTTATTTCGCCACTTAAAAAGAAGTTGGATTTTAAATATTTTCCCTGGGTCACTTTTACCGATCCCGAAGTAGCAACTTTTGGCCTTAGCGAAAAGCAGCTGAACAAGAAAAAAATTAAATATATACGTTTAGAAACTAATCTTAAGGAAGATGATAGGGCTATTACTGATGACTATGAATATGGAAAATTAATAGTGTTTATTGAGAAAAAACTGTTCAATTTGGGTAACACTAAAATTTTAGGCGGGAGTATGATCGCGCCAAATGCAGGAGAAATCATACAGGAACTTATGCTTGCCAACACAGCGGGAATTAAACTGAATGCTTTTATGAATAAAATTTACCCATATCCCACTGCAGCTAACATTCATAAATCATTATTTAGAACAAAATTAGTGGAACAGTTAAAACCCTGGATGAAATCAATCATAAAAAAATGGTACAGGTTCAAAACATAAAGATAAGCATAGTTATACCCTGTTTGAATGAAGCCGGTTTTTTAGAAAAAACAATTGAAAACTGTTTAAAACTTCATGGCAATTTTGAAATTATCGTAGTTGATGGTGGTAGCATAGACGATACTTTGACCATTGCCAAAGAATTTAAAAATGTAAAAATATTCAACTCTAATAAAGGCAGGGCAGCACAAATGAACTATGGCGCTAAAAAAGCTAATGGAGAAGTTTTCCTATTTTTGCACGCTGATACTTTTCTACCTAAAAACACCTATAACTTAATAACAAAACATCTTCAAGAACCAGAATATATTGGAGGAAGTTTTAGGTTGCGACGTATCCACCCCAGCAAGTACGTTAATTTAGTACTTCGGGATTAATATATTGAGGCAGTAATTTATGTAGTGCGGCAATTTTGGTGTCATTAATATTTTTCAACACGTAACACAACCATTTT
>Ga0105054_10012099_pt1 | contig 10623 bp, 13 predicted proteins | sample BON02_FD_78091 | JGI IMG/M metagenome (GOLD analysis project Ga0105054, IMG submission 78091) | Freshwater microbial communities from Lake Bonney liftoff mats and glacier meltwater in Antarctica - BON-02 (megahit assembly) | ecosystem: Environmental > Aquatic > Freshwater > Ice > Glacier... | reverse complement strand
CGTCTCGCCAATGTAAGTTTTTGCTCCAAAAAATTCGGAGGCTTTGCGAAGAACCTGCCATGAGAAAGATCTATACTTGGGGTTCTCATCAAAACGTTCTTGCAAGAGTAGCTCAGAGTGGAAATCGGACTTGAACGATTCAGGGTTGCTGAAGACCTTTGTGAGGAGGTGCCATCTTGCACCTTCTAGTTGATATGGTCCTCTGGAGGTAATGACTGAGGTGGTGCCTTGGAATGTAGTGGCTGTGACATCGGCAGTGAAGTGTTAGTGCTCTCCGGTTTGTGGTGGAACCGGATGGCCCCAACCTTCGGTGGTTGGCGAATCGTGCCCTGTAAATCCTCGCTCTCCACTTCAACCTCCTCAATTCTGTTGGGATCTCTTGCTGTGTGCGGGGTCGAGAAATGTTCTCTGTTCCGTCTCGGATGATGATTAGGGGTAGTCTCACCCTTGTTGTTGTCGTAAACAGCTGGTTCGGTTTCCCAATCCTCCAGCATTGTGCGGGCCAGCACTCTGGTGTCGCATAAGCCGGTGTGGAAATGTCCCATCTCGTCATCTTCGTCGTCCATATCCTCGTGCCTGGATAAGTATTCACGAAGGAACGGGCCCACCCTTGGGTGTAGGGGCCTATCGTGGTTGTCATCGATGAGAGGGTAGCCCAGTTCTGGGTCTGTGAACCACAGACGTATGGAGGCTGGAGTGACCCCACTGGTGGGGGCGTCAGCTGCCGATATGCCCATTTCCTGTATCATGTCCTCCAAACAGCGTTGAATGTGGGGCAATGTGAGAGTAGAGTCTGAAATAAGATTGTGGTGGTATATTTTCTCGATTTCCTCCGGAAGGGCCGACCGCATCATGAGGCCCAGTGTCTGCTGGAGCTTGGTTTTGGCCCCCTTTTTCTTCTTGGGCGAGGCCTGCCTTTGACGTGTGCTTGCCTTGCAGCTGTTGCATCCGTCCTTGGCCAGCTGGTGGACTGGCCAAATTCGTTTGCACTTGCCGCACTTCGAGGTGAGTTCTTTAGAGAGAGTTCGCACCCGACAACCCCTTTGATCCGTTTGATGGCTTGCCCCTTCCCAGAAGGAGAGGGGGATGCGCAGCAGGTCTTGGGTCTCGAGGTGAGTGCGTCGCAGATGAGCTGTTTTCTTATCCTTACAGAGATCAAATAGATATTTCATTCTCTCTGGGGATGGAGTGTTCAGAGTGCACAAGAATTCCAATTTGCCGCATTCCCTGTCGTCCGTTGCTGCTGGTTTGTGAAGTTGCATCCAATTATGAACCTCATCCAGGTTGTTTAGTGGCGCGTCTTGGACTCAGTGTGAATTCAAGGGAAGTAGGTAAGTGTGATATGGTTTGAGATTGGGTTTGTCTTGAGATATCGCCATTGAGAGTAGATCCCAGTGGAGATTATGCAAGCCCTTCCGCGAGACCAAGCCACGACCTCGAGACCTGTGTACAAGGTCTATCCAACCTGGGCTGTGGATGGTGGATTGAAAGGTGTGGCCTTGTGTTGCCGGTCTCAAGGACATGGAGGACGTGTTGATAGGTCTCCATTCGGAGAGGTGTGGTATCAGTTTGCCCTCCCATGTCCTGACGGCATCCTCTAAGGCCATGACGATTGAGTAGGATGGAGATTTCTTTCGCATGGTATTGATGAAGTTGCATGATGCAGCAGGCGGACCTAAAAAGCGAAGGATCTGTCGCAGGTTCGTAGCCACCTGTGACGAGTCCGCGGGGTCTGCCGGCGCCGTTTGAATGTAGAGCAGCTCTGCTAATTCAATGATGATGTTGGGAGAGTAGGCTGTCGGACTGCACCGGGAGAAGCCTACCGGGAGATGCCAGCGCACGTTGGAAATATCCATAATCAGATCGGCTCCTGCTTTGGACTGATTGTGCCAGGCCACCTGCTGGAGCTTGTAGGGTCTGGAGTACCGATCTGGTGGGCCCTCCGGATGGTCCCGGATATATCTGAGATTTTTGAGGCCCGCCAACCAGTCTGGGTGCTCCCAGCTGTCCGCTACCTCTCGGATTGCCCTGTCATGCGTTTTGGGCCAACTTTTGCCTTTTCGCTGGGCTGCCCGGCAAAGTGTGACCATGGTCTCCCACCATGATCTGTGCGGCCATGGTCTCCCACCATGATCAGGCGCATGGTTCGCTGATGAAGAGCATGGGCACGGCACGCTCACAGGGGTCTGCGGGAACACCAGGTCGGGTGACTGGTTCGATGGCACATTTATGGGCGCGTAGATCACCAACAAGACACCATTTATACGATATACCTACCATCTAACATAAAACATGTGACAAATAAAATATGTACGAACATACTACATATCATACATGATACACAAGCAACATGAGCACACACTACACGTGTACACACTACGTACAAAATGCGACGCACGTACATGTTGAATGCGTATGTGTATACAAGTGTGAGTCAAAACATGTGTTGTGTATCGAAAGAAAGATAAGACCAACTAACTCTTACTCCGTATGAGCATCAGCGGGGATGATAGGACAGGGTGCTCAATATGAGTCTCCTACTCCGTACACGAGTCAGCGGGCATGACGGAGTCTGGGGACATGACTCGATACTAGTGACTCGTGACAGAAGAGACTCGAATTACAATGAGAACTGTTTCTATCAATAAACATCTAAAACTCGAATCATGGCGCTGGTCATGACCTCAGCGCACAATTTATGTGACTATGTCTGTTACAATTTATCTACACCAGTGTCAAAGTCACTTTGGTTATGTTTGTGCCGATTTATGTGTGTGTTCGCTTTAAATTTATGCAAATGACCTGCGCCCACTAATCACCATAGACTGAGATTACAAACAAATGCTCATTATCAAGCATTTCGGATCAGCCGTTGTCCCATTTATTTTATTATTCACCACTCCTGAAGATTCTCATGAAGGGCAATCCTTACTCCTACAGCATCCTAATGGAATTTGTCGCCAAATCCCATTCTAAAGAATCTGAGGAGTACAAAAGAGCATTCAAGATCCCAATCCCGAACTCTTTTATAATTCAAGTCAAAACGACTCTATTTGATTCATTGTTTTTTTGCTGTCACAAATGTTTGCGTCAGAGAGCATGCTAGTTACCAGTGTTTATAATATCACCCACAACAACTTTGTTTGATGATTTTTTTTTTTGCTGTCACAAATGTTTGCGTCAGAGCGCATACTAGTTTCCAGTGTACCTGTCTGTGTAGGTTGTAAATGTGTGTGTATATGAGTATGTTTGTGTAAATGTGCGTGTGTATGTGCGTGTGTATACGCATGCGTATGTGTGTGTGCATGCCCCACCGTCTGCCGTAGGCTACCTCAAGATCCTCGAAACTGCTTCGGACATTTGTCTGTATCTCTTGAAGACTGTGTCCTAAGCAGGGTCGTATGCAGCACGATTACTCCTGACTCGCACTAGCACTTGAAGGTGAAACTTGAAGGTGACGAGGATCTTGTCCTATGCCAGCGACTGACAAGACACTCTCTGTGTTCGCCTCGTGTGATGACTGGCGGCAAGCCTTAAACAACTTGAAGTGTCAGGGACGGGGTTGCTGGTGAGTGGTGATAGACCAACTCCTCAAGCAAACCTTTGATGCAATCAGTTTAAACACAGATTTTGCAAAACTCATACCTACTACCGTACGAGGCATAATGTCTATAAGATAATGTCTTATAGCCATTGGGATGGGCGGACGCGAGATCGGCTACATGTATGGCATGTACAAAGAGCTTCGCAATGAATTCTCCGGCGTCCTCACCGGCAAGGATCCCAGCTATGGTGGCTCTCTCATCCGGCCCGAGGCTACCGGCTATGGGCTCGTCTACTTTGTGCGCGAGATGCTCCAGACAAAGGGCATTGACATATGAAAGGTGCGCGTGTTTCTATCTCGGGCTCTGGCAACGTCGCACAGTATGCAGCAGAGAAAGTACTTGATCTTGGAGGCATAGTTGTGTTCATGAGCGACAGCTCAGGCTTCATTTTTGATGCTAACGGCATCTCGCGCGACAAGCTTGCCTGGATCCGCGATCTTGAAAACGACCGTCGCGGGCGTCTCAGCGAATATGCTCAAGACTTTCCTTCTGTGGTGTACACTCCTGCTTCTTTCGGCAAGCGCATGTGGGCATCTGACGGCGACGTGGCCGTCGCGTTGCCTTGTGCCACTCGTGAAAAATCTTGATATCACTTGCATTACCCTGCCACGTATGTACTCTTTTCCCCTCAATATGTCTTCTCAACAATCCCTGACGTTTTTTGGAACTTTGCAGAGAACGAAATTGATGGCAGTGACGCAGAAGCGTTGGTCAAGGCGGGAGCTAAGGCTGTGGCTTAGGGCGCTAACATGCCCTGCGTGCCTGAGGCTGTGTTGCTGTCTTCTAGAAGCACGGCCTTCTTTTTGCACCGGGCAAGGCTTCGAGTGGTGATTGTATATGTGTGATATGATGGTCGACATTCAAACGATTGTGCATCACTGTGTTATCGCAGGTAACTTCACGAGTATCTGTTACACATGTGCTGGTGTATGTCCGTGCCATATTTACAGATATACTTACAATCCATACATATTTACGTGTATGTCTTTATGTATATACATGTACATATGCACATAAAGATACACACGTATATATGTCTTGACGTATTCACATGTCTTACGTATTCACATATTTGTACTGTAAAAACAGCTGGCAGCGTTGGCACCAGCGGGCTTGAAATGTTACAGAACTTACAGCGCCTTGTGTGGACCCGTGATGAAGTTGACAAACACATTTAAGGCATCATGAAGCTCATCCATAGGTTTTCCTTTTGATATGTGAAGATTTGCGTATGTGTGCGTATATGGATACATGTATTTACACAACATGCATACATGTATACATTTCACATGTACGCGAATAGTACACATGCTCATACATGTATTTATATACGTATATATGCGGTATACATGCATACAGCATTTGCATGTACATGTTATGCATGCTTACAAGCAGATGCATATGTTACGTGTGATACATACAATTTCGAGAAGATACACTGTATTATGTACCTCTATGTAATTTATGAAATGTAATTTATGAACATACAGATACAAACGAACTTTGACAAGAATGAGTACATGAAACATCACGCGATTGATAAGGCGGTCTGACACACAACCGCCCACCGAACTATTGCGCTGACTGTTAAAGAATGTTGATGTATACATACATATATTTGAATATACAAATACGTACATTCATGTACAAAAATGAAACCTACAAAAATGAAACCTACAAACACACAATCAATTTACATATATTTAGTGACTCTTCATAATGCCAATAGTTGTCCAAACAGAACCACTGGAGTGACCGCCAAGGAGCATGGACGGGAGGGCGACTACGTCTTCGGCGCCAACTCCGCTGGTTTTGTGAAGGTTGCCACCGACATGAGGGCGCAGGACATTGTCTAAATACATTTATGTGCGCGTGTTTGTGTGCGTGTGTGTGTGCGTGTGTATAAATTTATGTAAATATATATTTATGTATATAAATATATATAAATATACACACATTGAATCTGCTGAGTGCAGCTCGAATGCACCACCTCAATCAATAGAATATATGTATGTACACGCACACAACCTCAATCATCACACGTACACACATATACACACGTACGTATACATAAACATGCATATATATGTACATATGTGTGTATACGTTAAATTCATTTATGTACAACACATGTAGCTATAAGGAGGAAGATCAGGAGGACCTCTGAAAGGAACGGCAAGGACAGATCCAGGAGGTTGTGTTTACTGACTGAATTAAGATATGTCCATTATCATCATCCTTCCTCAGCATCTGCCTCATCTCTGTCTTTTTCTGACATCTATGTCCTCTGTCTTCTCATAGAGCTACAACCACATCTGTGCGTCTATTGCTGTCTCAATATATGTGACTCCGTCTGTTGCGTGACCAAGTCTTTTGCATTTCGTCTACACCGGTATCAAAGTCACTTTCTTTGTGGTCGTGTCTTTTTGTGTGTGTGTTCCGTGTGAATTTATGAACATGACCTGCAATCAATAATCACCATAGATCGGGACTACAAACAAATGCATTATTATCAAGTCTTTCAGACCGACAGTTGTTCCATTTCTTTCATTCCTGACTACTCCTATGATTTCCCAAAAAGAGTAATCCTACTCCTGTAGAATCCAATAGGATTTGGCGCCAATCCCATCGGAAAGAATCTGAGAAATGGGGGAAAGTAGGTAAAATCCTAACACCTACCCTTTTTACAGTACTTGTTAGCACTATTTGTTTTATTCCACAACTGTTTTCTGTCACAAATGTGTGTGTCAGAGAGTATACTGCTACCTGTGTTCATGTATGTGTATGTTGTATATGTGTGTGTAACACATTTGGCTGTATCTGTTGGAGACTGTGTCCCAAGCAGAGTCGTATGCAGCACAATTACTTTTGGCTCCAAAAAGCAACTCAAAGTGACGAGGATCTTGTCCTGGGTCTGAGAGCATGACACCAATTAAAAAGGCACTCTCCGTATTTGCCTCGTGTGCAATGTGTGGATGAGCAAGCCTCCAACAACTTGAAGTGTAAGGGATGGGATTATTTGTGAGTGGTGCGCTTTCAGGGAGGACGAAACTCCCAGTCGCGTATAGCACCAGCGTGGAGAGAGAGAGAGGCCTCTGAAGGGCCAGAAAACACCGTGTACCCGACCCCGCCGCCTCCACCACTTCCAGCTGCCAACACCCTGCTTCCTCTTCCCCCATTGTCTACCCCTTCAGTATAACATGTATTTTTTCCCTGCCTTCCTCCTTTCCTTCCATCTTTTGCCCCCACCCCTTCCACCCCAGATCGAGACAAGCTCTTCTCTTCCTCCTCCGATCTCTCCTGTCTTCCCTTTCGTCCTTTTGATTGATGTTGATCAGAAGGGCCGTAGAAGGCTGCTGCTCGGATACCTACTGACGCTGATATTGCCGTTGCTGTATGTTTGTGTGTGTGCATGTGTGTGTCTCCTCTGCAATTGCAGTAACATCAAGTCAGTGTTGTATGCATATGCACAATCGAGGTGCTGTAATGTTCTTAACCTATCTCTCTTACACACAAACATACACACGCACACCACCACACGCACACATACAAACACATCAGACGTTTGCACAAGCCACGCTAATGACAGCGCACCTGCTAAGTCCTGCGTAAATGTACATTCATGTGCACACATAAGTGAAAAGTTACCTAGAAGAGGCTGAGTGCATGGCGCTGCTGTGGCTTTGTAGCTCTTGGTCCAGCCACGCCAGGGAACTGTTGCATGTACGTATCAGTATGAGGAAGAGATGACGAAAGAAAAAGAATGTGTGTGCATGTGTGAGAAAGTACGTGTATGTGCGTGTGCGTGTTGATGTTTGGTATGAGTGTGAGTTAGAGAGGAAGTGTACGCCGTGCGCCAGTGATGTATGCAAGATTGAGAGTGAGAGCGCGCGCGCGAGAGGATTTAAAAAGTCAGCGATAGAGAGAGCAAAAGTGGGTGGGTGAGTATGTATGTGAGAGAGAGCAAAAGAAAAGCGAGAGAGCAAGCGAGTGTGTGTGTGTGTGAGAGAGAGAGCGCGAGAGGGAGAGAGCGCGAGCGCGAGTCAGCGTGTGAGAGAGAGAGGCAGGGAGAGAATGCGAGTAGAGAAAGAGAGAGACCACGAGAAGAGAGAGACAGACAAAGAGAAGGAGAGTGGTTGTTCAGTGTGTAATGTAATAGATGTTAGAGGTGGAGGTGGGAGGGGGCATATAACCGATCAAAAACGTTGGTGCTTGAATTTTGGAAAGAACTTCTGAGAGAAGATCCATCTGTATGTGGTGTGTACGTGTTCGTTAGACAGAGAAAGAGACACACCAGGCAAAGAGCGAGCGAGAATCGCACAACAACAGAGAGACCGTACAGTACACTCTCTCTCAAAGCATACACGCACAAACACAAGACAAGGCAACACGCACTCACGTACACACACACACGCACACACGCACACATGCACACACACACGCAAACCGGAACTTGACATTGATTTAGAGAATGCCGACCCCGCATCATGACCCAGCCTCCCAACACCACCTCTGCCTCCTGATTGTGGTCTTTCTCGTCGTCCTCCATCACTGATACTACTATCACTTATCACGGCACCTTCTCTTTCGAGATCCCTCCCCCCGCGCGGAGAGGGTGTTTCATTGGTCATTCTTTGCAGGAACCGTTGTCGTTGCATGTGTCGTAACTGATCTGCCCGTCGTTCCTTTTCCGGTACCTAGTGTGTGTGCGTGTGTGTGTAAGCATGTGTACGTGTAATGTGTGTGCGTGTGCGTGCGTGCGTGTTTGTGTGTTTGTTTTTTTGCGTGCGTATATTTGCGAGCGCGCGTGCGGGTGCGTGCGCCATACGTATGTATGTATGCATATGTATGCATACACGTGTGTGTTTGAGCGTGTGCATATGGGCCAGTGCTAACGGTTTTGACTTGGAAATCTGAAAGTCTTGTAATTTGCTCGGCTCAAGCTTTATTACGTGCAAGTGTACGTGCCCAAATATTTGTAAGAGCTGCGCGCGTGCGTGCAACACGACACATTTATATGTATACCACGACTCATTCATATGTGTAGCATGAACCATCCATATGCGCGTCACGACACAAAGTGTGTACGAGCAAAGCGATTGTGCAACAATCTGCAACAATCTGCAACACACTGCATCACACAGCAGCACGCTTTAGACCTTGGTGAGAGCAGAGTGATAGAAGGTCTGGTCTCCCTCCGTATTTGAGATCGAATGAACAGACAAAGACGAATCAGGACTTATTGATCCACTGCCTGATATCAGCCCCTGATACAGAGGTACGTTTACATACGAAAACCAATCCCAAAAACGAATCAACGCAAATGCATGTAGAAGTGTATGTCAATGAATGTGCACAGAATGGTGACAAATGTGAATCGAACAATAGAGACGCGTGGAGACTCTAGGCAGGTGTTGAATTAGTGTATTTGTGTGTAGAATTCCCACTCCCACTCCCACTCCCACTCCCACAGACGTACACACAGACATGGACACAGACATGGACACAGACACAGACACAGACACAGACACAGACACAGACACAGACACAGACACAGACACAGACACGAATGCACACGCGCGCGCAAACCGATCTCCCGTTAATGTCACGGATGCCAGGAGAGTCATATCCGCACAACAACAGAAGGTTGTTGAGTTCCTCTTTTCCGAGATCACGATGCCCGTAAAAGGCCTACGTGTGAGTTATATTTGTGTGTCAATATATAGGCCTACGTGTGTGCTATATTTGTGTGTCAATACACCCGTAAAAGGCCTACGTGTGTGTTATATTTGTGTGTCAATTTTTATAGCTCGTGTGCACACGCACGCGCGCGCGCACACACACGCACGCACACACGTACGCACGCACGCACATACGCACGTACCCACACGCGCACACACATTCTCTCTCTTGAAACGTGACTGGAGGCCTCATGAATAGTGTATGAACGTACATATATGCAAACACACAAGTACGTACGTATACATCCTGTATATCTGTGCATACTGGTACACGCCACAGAGTCTCTCAGATATTTTTCCACTCCTTACGTTTCACACACACAAACACGCACACACACACACGCACACACCAAAAGCTCGATGAGGTCAATGGTTTTGGAGCCGTCGTTGTCAATCTCACCAAAGGCTAATTGATAGTGCTCGCGAGATCCATCTTCTGATCGAATCTCTGCCGGCATCCCTGCACGTTTGTACATTTTCAATAATGCACATGTGTGCATATACATTGTATATGTGTATACATACATATTTATATACATTTAAATATACTGACGCGGAGACACAGACACAGATTTAGACATGGACGCAGACGCAAAAACAGACGCAGACACGGGCACACACACACACACACACACACAGACATACGGACACACTAACACATAGACACGCAGATATGCAGACGCACGGAAAAACAAACTCACAGAAAAACAGACTCACAGACGCACATGCACACACACACACTCTCACCCACACAAACACACACACACACTTATAAGGATTCGCACACGCACACGCACACACACATAAACCACGAACAAATAGAGACATACCGAGTTTCTTGGCGATTGAAGGGTTTAGTTTGAGGCCTTTTATAAACTCGATGTGCGACACCTAGAAAATATCGCACACACATTTTCACGGATGCATGTTTAAAAACGTGTACACGCATATATGTAGGTAGATGCATGCGTGTGCATACATATACACGTGTGTGTGTGCATGTATGTTTGGTCTGTACGTTCGTATGTATGTATGTATGTTCGTAAGTTTGTCTGCACGTATGTATGTATGTTATATATGTATGTATTGCATGCATGTATACGTGTGTTTGTGTGTGTGTGTGTGTTCGTGTATATATGTATGTACATATATACATGCAAATGCACATGTATATGCATATGTATATGCATATGTATGTACATGTATATATACGCACAATTATGTGCGTGTGCGTGAGTGTGTGCACGAGTGTGTGTGTGCGTACATCAATAAGTATG
>Ga0105054_10012098_pt1 | contig 10624 bp, 8 predicted proteins | sample BON02_FD_78091 | JGI IMG/M metagenome (GOLD analysis project Ga0105054, IMG submission 78091) | Freshwater microbial communities from Lake Bonney liftoff mats and glacier meltwater in Antarctica - BON-02 (megahit assembly) | ecosystem: Environmental > Aquatic > Freshwater > Ice > Glacier... | reverse complement strand
GACAGCAAAGTCGGCGATCACACCATCGCGCATCGGGCGGATGGCTTCTATACTTCCGGGCGTGCGGCCGATCATCAGCTTGGCCTCCTCGCCCACGGCAAGCACCTGCTTTTTGCCATCGCGAATATGATAGGCAACTACCGAAGGCTCGTTCAAAACAATGCCTTTGCCCTTCACGTATACAAGCGTGTTGGCGGTGCCCAGATCCATAGCCATATCAGCCGAGAACAGCCCGCTTAGAAATCCGAACATCGCCTAGTACCTCATACATGTGCCAGAATCGGCCGAATTGGCCCTGAAGCTGTATAATCCTTCGGGGCTTATCGCGGCAAGGGTGGATTGGGAATGTAGGATTTCGGCGCAGAATATTGCCAGTTTCTACCAATGAGGGGCGGGAATATGCAGATTATTGATAGATAAATTGCACTTAACGAACATTGGAGATTTCGACGCTGAATCAAAAACGCCCCAGCAGCGGGGCTGCTGGGGCGCAATGGATAACGGCCAAAGGCAGGTTTACTACGCTTGGATGGATGCAGGCGCTGTCTTTTGACGACGGTTGATCAGCTTATTGAGCGCGTTCACATAGGCTTTGACCGAGGCCACAACCGTATCAGTATCCGAAGATTGGCCGGTGGTTATTTTGCCATCTTCCTCCATCCGCACCGAAACAGTTGCTTGTGCATCGGTGCCTTCGGTCACTGCGTGAACTTGGTAAAGTTGCAAGCGAACCGTATGCGGGAACAGCGCCTTCACGGCGGCAAATGCCGCATCGACCGGGCCATCGCCAATCGCATCAACGCTATGGTCTTCCCCGCCGATTGTTAATGTCAGCGCGGCGGTTTGTGGGCCATCGGTGCCACAGACCACGCGCAGGTATTTCACCTGAATATGGTCATTGGCGGCGTTGGTGCTGCTATCAGTCATCAGCGCGATCAGGTCATCGTCATAGATTTCCTTCTTGCGATCCGCCAGCGTTTTGAAGCGGACGAACACGTCCTTCAACTGGTTGTCACCCAGTTCATACCCCAAGTTTTCGAGCTTGGAGCGCAAGGCCGCGCGGCCGGAATGCTTGCCCATAACGATGCTGGTTTCTGTTAGGCCAATATCCTCAGGGCGCATAATTTCAAACGTTTCGGCATTCTTCAGCATGCCGTCTTGGTGAATACCGCTTTCATGCGCAAAGGCGTTCTTGCCGACAATGGCTTTGTTAAACTGCACTGGAAAGCCCGATACGGTAGACACCATGCGGCTGATTTGCATAATCTTCTTGGTGTCGATACGAGTCTGAAAAGGCATGATGTCATTGCGCACATGCAGGGCCATCACAACTTCTTCCAAGGCCGTGTTACCCGCCCGTTCGCCCAGCCCGTTTATTGTGCATTCAACTTGGCGTGCACCTGCCTGAACGGCCGCCAAAGAATTGGCGGTCGCCATGCCAAGGTCATTGTGGCAATGGGTTGCAAAAACAACGTCATCGGCGCCGGGCACAGTTTCAATCAGCCGGCGAATAAGATCGGCGTTTTCTAGGGGCGCAGTGTACCCCACCGTGTCGGGGATATTGATGGTTGTGGCCCCAGCCTTGATGGCGATTTCAACCGTGCGACACAGATAGTCCCATTCGGTGCGCGTGGCATCCATAGATGACCATTGCACATTGTCACACAGGTTGCGGGCATGGGTTACACATTCGTGAATGCGGTCTGCCATTTGGTCTTTCGTCAGGTTTGGAATGGCCCGGTGCAGCGGCGAGGTGCCGATAAAGGTATGAATGCGCGGGCGGCGGGCGTGTTTCACAGCCTCCCAACAGCGGTCAATATCGTTAAAGTTCGCCCGCGAGAGGCCACAAATTACTGCGTCCTTCGCCCGTTCAGCAATTTCGCTGACGGCCCGAAAATCGCCATCCGAAGCAATTGGGAACCCGGCTTCAATGATATCGACGCCCATGGAATCGAGCAGTTCGGCGATTTCCAGCTTTTCATTATGGCTCATCGTGGCGCCGGGGCTTTGTTCGCCGTCGCGCAAGGTTGTGTCGAATATCAACACGCGGTCCTGTTTGGACTTGTCTGTCATGACTTTAATCTCTTGAATTGTTTGGCTTTATGCGAATACGGCGCGTTGGGTTTTACCTCTGAGCGCGCGCACCGCGTTGCCGGCCCGCTCAGAGGCGGGCTAGCAGGAGTAGCGCGGTTGGGCCGCCAAAGCCCGCTGCTGATAACTGAATAAATTTTGCGTCCATATACATGCAGCGCAGTATAGGCTGCGCTGCATAGCATGAAAAGCATAAACTTCTAGTTGTTGGAAACTCCGGCGGCGTTTGCGTCTTCTTCGGTTGCCTGACGGCCATTTAGCCAAAAACCATCATACACGTCACCGCTTGCATATTGCATTGTGCCGCGGCCATGGCGCTGCCCGTCTTTGAAAATACCAGTATAGACATCGCCGTTGGGATAGCGGGCAATGCCATCGCCATCAATAACACCTGCGGCCCAGTTGCCTTCATATTCAAAATGGCCGCTGCCCTGCGTGCCGTCGGCCAATACAACAACTTCGTCTGGCATGCGGATGGTGCCAAATCCGTGGCGCTGACCGGCGGCAAATGTGCCGGAATAAACAGTGCCATCGGAATAGGTTGCAACGCCTTGGCCTTCACGCAGGCCATCACTCCATTGGCCAGAATACTGATAGCCGTCTTGATGGGTCATCGTGCCGGTGCCATGGTTTTTGGCGTTGCGGAACTCACCCTCATAGACAAGGCCATCGGCATAGCGGGCAATGCCGCGCCCTTCGATGACGCCATTCACCCATGTCCCGTCATATGACGAACCATCGGAATAGGCGATTGTGCCAGACCCATGCGCCAGATCGTTTTGGAACTCACCTTCATAAATGGACCCGTCTGGATAAACGACACGCCCCGCACCTTGCATTTTTCCATCGGTCCAGTTGCCGGTATAGGCATAACCGTCGGTACCGGTAAATGTGCCCTGTCCATGGCGCTGATCAGCAAGGAACGTGCCTTCATACCGATCACCTGATGCGTAAACTGCAATGCCTTGGCCTTCGCGCTGGCCATTAACCATAGTGCCCTCGTAACGATCACCATTTGGCTGTATCAAAACCCCTTCGCCGTTAATTTGGCCGTCAATCCATTGCCCCGTATAAACCAGACCGTCGGGCAAAGTTAGCGAGCCGGTACCAACACGTTCACCGCGCACCAATTCGCCTTCATAAATGGCACCGTCAGGATAGGTGATTTTGCCAGACCCGTGCTTGGTGCCATCCAGCCATTGGCCTTCATAGATATAGCCATTTGGGCTGGTCATAATGCCAAAGCCTTCATGCACCGCATCAACGAAATCACCGGTATAGACAACTTGATTGGCATAGATAGCTGTGCCCGAACCGGTGATCTTGCCGTCAAGCCATTGGCCTTCATAGGTGCCACCATCCGCAAAGGTGATCATGCCTTGCCCCTCGGGGCGGCCATTTATAAAGGCACCTACATAAACCGAACCATTTGGAAACCGCGCTTCGCCTTGGCCTTCAATCCGGCCCTCAACCCATTGGCCCGTATATTCATAACCATTGGGCAAACGATAGGTGCCTATCCCGTGCTGCATCCCATTCTGGAACTCACCCTCATAGACGCCGCCGGTATCGTATTGTTTGGTGATCACTTCACCTGATTGCGCGAATGCAGGTGCCTGAGGCCCAATCTGAAGGGCGGCAACAATCGCAACGAACAAAACGCGGTTTTTCACACTCACACTCACACTCCCAATGTAGCCCGTCTATTGCGCAAGTTAGAATAGTCGCAGATGCGCAGCACCGGACATTTGGCGCAAGTCTAAGTTTCTGCCAGCGGGCTGACAATTGTTTTTTCAAGTCTTTCTGTGATGTTGGCTAGATTTTCGCCTGAGCAGCTTGAATCTTGGCACTTGCTAAGGTTATCTGCGCCGGAATAATCAATGGGAGCATGTTGATGCGGCGGTTTCGCATGACTTTGGCGCAAATGGCGCCGGTGGTTGGAAATCTTGCGGCCAATGCGGGCGCGGCTTTGCGCGCGCAGGCCGTGGCAAAGGCCCAATCGGCCGACTTGGTTGTATTGCCCGAAATGTTCCTAACGGGGTATCAAACCCAAGATTTAGTGCAAAAACCGGCTTTTCAGGCAGATGTTGCCAAGCATTTGGCCGAACTCACCCAAGCTGCGGCAGGGTCGGTGCCCATGCTTATTGGTGCGCCGGTGAATGAAGGTGGGCAGTTATTTAACGCGCTGTTTTACCTGAAAGATGGCGAGGCACGGGTGGTAACACGCAAGCATTATTTGCCCAATGAAGATGTGTTTGACGAAAAGCGGCTCTTTGCCCAAGGTCCGCTGACCGGGCCGTTCGATGCTGGCGGCATTCGCATCGGCGCACCGATATGTGAAGACGCCTGGCACCGTGATGTTGTCGAAACCATGGTCGAATCGGGTGCTGAACTCCTTATTGTGCCTAATGGCTCGCCCTATCGGCGTGACAAACAGGATCTAAGGATCAACTTAATGGTTGGCCAGGTGGTTAGCCATGATGTGCCGCTTGTCTATTTGAACATGCTTGGCGGGCAGGATGATCAGGTGTTTGATGGCGCTAGTTTTGTGTTGAATCCCGGTGGGAAATTGGCAGTGCAATTGCCTGCATTTGACGAGTCGATTATCGCTGTAGATTTTATCGAAGGCGCTGAAGGCTGGCGCGCTGAAACCGGACTGCGCGAAACATTGCCCGATGCGTGGGAGCTGGATTACCGCGCGATGGTGATCGGTTTGGCCGATTATTTGGCCAAATGTGGGTTTTCAAAGGTGCTGCTAGGGCTGTCTGGCGGCATTGATTCCGCGCTTGTGGCAGCCATTGCGGCTGACGCGCTTGGGCCTGAAAATGTGCGCTGCGTTATGATGCCAAGCGAATATACCTCGCAACATTCACTGGATGATGCGGCTGACGTGGCGCACGCGCTGGGATGCCAGCATGATATGATGCCGATTTCAGGCGCGCGCGCCGCAATAGGTGAAACGCTAGCGCCCCTGTTTGTAGGCGCAAAGCCAGACTTGACCGAAGAAAACATCCAATCACGCCTGCGCGGTCTGCTTTTGATGGCACTGTCCAATAAATTTGGTGAGATGTTGCTGACAACGGGCAATAAATCGGAAGTAGCGGTTGGCTATGCCACGATTTACGGCGATATGGCAGGCGGCTATAACCCATTGAAAGACCTGTATAAAACTCGGGTATTTGAAACTTGTCGCTGGCGCAACGCCAATCATCGGCCATGGATGAAGGGCCCTGCGGGCGTGGTTATTCCACCGCGCGTAATTGATAAGCCACCATCGGCCGAACTGCGGGCTGATCAGAAAGATTCCGATTCGCTACCACCTTATGACGTGCTGGATGCAATTCTTGACTGTTTGATTGATCTCGATTTGTCGGTGGCGGAAACGGTCGCGCGCGGTTATGACCGTGATATCGTTAAGCGGGTGGAAAAGCTGATTTACCTAAGTGAATATAAACGCTTTCAATCTGCGCCGGGCACCCGGCTTACAAAACGTGCCTTCTGGCTCGATCGACGCTACCCAATGGTTAATCAATGGCGAGACCCATCATGACAATTACACGTTTCGCCCCAAGCCCGACGGGCTATCTGCATATTGGCAACCTGCGCGCAGCGCTGTTCAATTACATGATTGCACGTAAGGCCGGTGGCACATTTATCTTGCGGCTTGATGATACCGATAAAGACCGCTCGCGCCCCGAATATGCCGATGCGATTCAGGCTGATTTGGAATGGTTGGGCCTGACTTGGGACAGATTCGAACGCCAATCGGACCGGATGGAACAGTATGAAGCTGCGGCGGAAACGCTGCGCGGCAATGCCCGGCTGTATGAATGCTTTGAAACGCCGGTTGAACTGGATCTAAAGCGCAAGACCCAACGCAATATGGGCCGCCCGCCGGTATATGATCGTTCATCGCTAAACCTTACTGAAGCCGCACGCAATTCGCTGCGGACCGACCGCGACGGTTACTGGCGGTTTTTACTAAATCAGCAACGAATTGAATGGGATGACGGCATTTTGGGCGCGCAAAGCATTGATGCGGCTAGCCTTTCTGACCCAGTGCTGATTCGCGCTGATGGCCAAATTCTTTATACTTTGGCATCGGTTGTGGATGATGTTGAAATGGGCATAACCAATGTTGTGCGGGGTATGGACCACGTAACCAATACCGCCGTGCAAATTCAATTGATTGAGGCGCTTGGCGCCACGCCGCCCGCATTTGCGCATCATTCGATGTTAACCGGGCCCGATGGTGAAGGCTTGTCTAAACGGCTTGGCGCATTGTCTTTGCGTGACTTGCGGGCCACCGGGGTTGAACCAATGGCGATTTTGTCGCTTATGGCGCGGTTGGGCTCATCCGCCCCCGTTGAGGTTGAAACCGACATTGCGGCCTTGATTGACGGGTTTGACCCGGCCAGTTTTAGCGCAGCCCCAACCCGGTTTGACCCCGTCGATCTTGAACCGCTCAGCGCCAAGATTTTGCATAAATTACCACTTGATGGTGTTGCGGATGTTATGAATGCGGCCGGAATTCCAACCGGGTTGCAGGCAGAATTTTGGGCGGCGCTGGGGCCAAATATATCTAATCGTTCAGAAATTGCTGAATGGTGGGCCATTTGCCGCGACGGTGCCACGGGCCAGCCAGCAGAGGATGCGGAATTTATGGCGCAGGCGTTGGAAAACCTACCTGCACACCCGTATTCCGCCGATACTTGGCCCAATTGGACGGCGGCAGTCGGTGCGGCCAGCGGGCGCAAGGGGCGGGGGTTGTTTCACCCTCTGCGCCAACTGGCAACCGGGCGTGACAATGGCCCAGATATGAAACGGTTGTTACCGCTTTTCCAAAAACCGATCACAAATTAGGCGGCTTTGCGGCCCCGATGTCGGTTTTGATGCTGCTTTTGTGGCCCACAGCCCGCAAATTTGGGGCTGGAGGCCATAATGGATGACATTAAAACCGTAAAGCAGTTTCCGCGCGCCACGCGTGAAATTGCCGATATGCGCATTCCGATGCCGGATGGCGTGCTGCTTTAGGCCCGTATTTGGTTGCCGGTGGATGCTGAAACCGACCCGTTGCCAGCCATCATTGAGCATTTGCCTTACCGCAAACGCGACGGCGCTATGGTGCGAGATGCGCTGACCCACTCCTATTTTGCAGGCCACGGTTATGTTTGCATTCGGGTCGATATGCGCGGAAACGGTGATAGCCCCGGGGCGATGGAAGATGAATATTCCACCCAAGAGCTTGACGATGCTGTGGCTGTTATCAACTGGGTTACCGCGCAACAATGGTGCAGCGGTATGGCCGGAATGATGGGCATTAGCTGGGGTGGGTTTAATGCGTTGCAAGTGGCAGCGCGCGCGCCGACAGCTTTAAAGGCAGTGGTTAGCCTATGTTCAACCGTGGACAGATTTGCCGATGATATCCACTACAAGGGCGGCTGCTTGTTGAATGAGAATTTGGGCTGGGCTGGGACTATGCTCTCATATTCTTCGCGCCCACCCGACCCTGCGATTGTTGGCGATGACTGGCGCGCCATCTGGTTGGAAAGGTTGAACAATCAACCAAACCTTTGCCATACTTGGCTTAGCCGTCAACGCCACGACGCCTATTGGCAGCATGGGTCAGTTTGTGAGGATTTTGGCGCAATTAAGGCCAAGGTATCGGCTTTTGGTGGCTGGGGTGATGCCTATAAAAACGCAGTGCCGCAGCTTGTCGCAAACCTGCCCGGTGCCAAAGGGATCATCGGGCCTTGGGTGCATACATACCCACATTTTGCAGTGCCCGGCCCACGGATTGGGTTTTTGCAAGAGGCGCTGCGCTGGTGGGACAGTTGGTTAAAAGGCGTCAAAACTAGAGTTGAAGATGATCCGGAGTTGAGGCTTTATCAAATGGATTCAACCCGCCCCAAATCATGTTATTTGCACCGTGAAGGGTATTAGGTTGCGACCGATAGTGCCGCACTCACGCATAATCAAACGCTGTATCTCAATACGGATGGGCGGTTGGGATCAGAACCCGAGAGCATAGATGCATTGGTTTCTAGCCCGCAGGATACAGGCGCAGAAAGTGGTGAAAACTGTGACATTTGGCTTGGCCCTGAACTGCCAGCAGACCAGCTCAGGGAAAACGCGCTATCTTGTTGTTTTGACGTTGAAATATTGACGGAACCCACCGGTATTATCGGGGCGCCGCAATTGCGGTTGGCGCTGACTTCTGACCAGGTTTTCGGCCAAATTGCCGTGCGACTTTGTGAAGTGTTCCCAGATGGGGCCTCGTCTCGGTTAAGCTATGGCGTGCTGAATATGACCCATCGCGATGATGCGGCCAACCCGCGGCCTGTGGTAGCGAACAAACCCTATGAGGTTGTTGTTAACCTAGACCACATGGCCTGCACGATTGCGGTTGGCAACCGATTGTGCGTCGCTATTTCTTCGGCCTATTGGCCACTAGTTTGGCCAACGCCCGGTGCCGTGCAGCACCGCATTTTGGGTGGGAAGGTTAGTTTTTCAGGCCGCAACAGCCTTGGTAAAAGTGAAATTGCTTTTCCACCTGCTGAAGCTTCAACACCTTGGAAACATGCGGTAATCCGCGAGGCAGCACATCAACGTCGGCGTGAAACGGACCTTGGAACAGGCGTTGTAACGTTGAATGTAATTGATGATTTTGGCGCGGCAGAAGATGCTGATCATGGGTTGATTGCCGGGTCCATCGCCCGCGAAAGTTGGACCATTCACCCTGATGAGCCATTATCGGCCAAGGGCAGCACGCATTGGACCCAAACCCTGGCGCGCGGTGATTGGACAATCCGCACCGAAGCCCGCCAAACCATGTGGTCCGACGCAGAATTCTTCTACCAGTCCGCTGAAATAGAGGCCTTTGAGGGTGACGAACAGATATTTCACCGCGAATTCTCGGCCAAAGTCAAACGGGATATGATGTAGTAGTTTAGTACTAAACTGCTTGGACGGCCATAAAGTTAACCATATGAAAAATAGAGGTAATTTATAAAGCCGGCAAAATCACAAGCTAATCAATTTATCCGGTTTCAGCGCGGACATCTTGATGAAGGCGGTTTGACGCGACAGCCTGATCAATTACTTTTTGCAATATCGCTGCGCGATGAAAGCTAGGCTCGGCGTTCTTACCTGCTGCGACGGCATCGACGAAATTGTGATAATTCGTTTTTACAGGTTCAAGCGCGATATCTTGCCATGTAGCCGTTAGCATATTGGCCCCGATTGAGGCCCGTAGCGTGCCAAGATCGCCATTATTCGTAACCTCAATCCCGCCTTGGTTACCATACAGCCGCAACCGTAATTCATTCATATGACCCGAGGCAAAGCGGCTGGCATGCACAACGCCAACGGCGCCACCATCCAGCCCAATACTGGCGGCAAATGAGTCATTTGCATCAAGAACATAGTCGCCAATCTTATCCTCAGGTGCCTTATGAAACGTTTTAAGACGGCAGAAAATATCGCGGACATCAGAACCGGCCGCATAGCTGGCGAAATCCAGAATGTGAATGCCAACATCGCCCAAAACACCCAGCGAACCATGCGCGGATGAAAGGCGCCACAGCCACTGGCTTTCAGTTTTCCAATCACCCCAAGCGGGTTGCGCTAGCCAGCTTTGAAGGTATGACGCCTCTACATGCTTCACGGCACCAATGGCACCTTTGGCAACCATTTCACGCGCTTTTTGCAAGGCAGAAACGTTGCGGTAGGTCAGGTTGACCATATTCACTAAACCCGCTGCATCGGCCGCCTTGGCCATTTCATCGGCATGGGCGAAATTTGTAGCGAGCGGCTTTTCGCACATAATATGCTTACCTGCTGCAATCACAGCCATAGTTGTCGCGTAATGCGCATTGTCGGGCGTAACATTGGTAACGGCATCAAATTGCCCCCAAGCCAGCGCAGCTTGCAGGCTGGTGAATTGGTTCGGAATGCTAAAACCTTTACAAAAAGCCGCAAGATTTCTGGCATTGGTATCAACCCCAGCTACAAGCGAAACGCCTGTAATTGCAGCAAAATGTTCAGCATGCTGGCGCGCCATGCCGCCGGTTCCAAGTATAAGTAATCGCATAGTTTACCTCTTAACGGTATCCGGCCTCACCCGCTTCGTGCAATTTTGCGCCGCGTTCTGTTATCGGTTCTGGGGCCTGATCGACTGGCACATTTGGTGCGTCTGTGACATTTGGAATGGCGGCCAGTGGGTTATGCGCCCATTTGACCGCATTGCGAAGAACTGCTTGCACATTAACGTCATGGTAGGTTGGATAGGTTTCATGGCCGGGGCGGAAGTAAAACACATTTCCCGCGCCGCGCTTATAGGTCAGCCCCGAACGGAATACTTCGCCGCCTTGAAACCAACTTACAAATACGGTTTCCAGTGGCTCCGGTACGCCAAATGGCTCGCCATACATTTCCTCAAATTCCAGCTCAAAACTATTGGGCAGGCCTGCGGTAATGGGGTGGTTGCGCGATGTTACCCAAAGGCGTTCGCGCTCACCAGCCTCGCGCCACG
>Ga0105054_10012096_pt1 | contig 10625 bp, 10 predicted proteins | sample BON02_FD_78091 | JGI IMG/M metagenome (GOLD analysis project Ga0105054, IMG submission 78091) | Freshwater microbial communities from Lake Bonney liftoff mats and glacier meltwater in Antarctica - BON-02 (megahit assembly) | ecosystem: Environmental > Aquatic > Freshwater > Ice > Glacier... | reverse complement strand
TGGTACATGATGTACCCCACTTCTTTTGCAATTTTCGTGTTGTTTTACTGCATTCCAATATACGATGTATCCTGTTCTGTTGCGCTCATCATGGGCCTGCTCGCCAAGTCCAGCTACGACGAAGTTCAACGGGGAATTTACTGGAAGCGCACCACGGGACGGAAAATCTGCTTTGCTTTTGCAACAATATGTGGCTTTATTTGCGCCTCGGGATTACTCGTGCTAAGTTCCATTGTGACGCGCCAGCCTTTGGTAGCAGCAAAACCGGTGATGGAATCGGCTTCTGTAGTCATGATGACAAACGCAAGTACAACTCCAACACCACTGCAATCAACCACATCTGCAATCCTCCCTGATAGTACGAGCGAAAATATGATTGGCTCTCTCTTGCACGGAGATGGGTATAAAGATGCATTTCGTCGTCGTGTGGAGGCAAATGTCACGAGCAATGCCACATCTATGATAATGGCAACACCATCACCCCCCGCACGTGCAGAACCAAACACAGATTTGCCTCCCTCTGACCCCACGGACATTCACACAAACGTTGTTATTGCGCTGAACACCGCGTATACCGCCAGCATGCAAACTCCCAACCTCACACAGATGATTTTCGTATGGGTGATGTGCGCACTTGTTCCCTTTTTCCTGGGAAATACGCCAGATTCTATTCGACTGCCCGTGTTACTAGAAACTACACAACCCGCGGTGTCCTGCATCGCCGCGCTGGTCTTGTTTTCCGCATGCGCCACCTCTACTCGCGGATGGCTGCCGGGTGATTTACTCGACAACTCTGCGTTTATTGCGTATATTTGCATTTCCCCACTTGGTGTATGGTGTGCCATCTACTTTATCTTCAAAGCATCGCGCAGCAAGACCACAGGACATGTTTGTTGCACCATGATGGTGGTTGCCTATCTAAAACTACTGCATGTGACGAGTCTTCATCAAAAACACAGCCATGCTCTGCAGCAGGTTTCCATTTTCGTGGGATGTGTGTGCTCCCTCTATGCTCTGCTACTTATTATCTTCACCCGAATGGAGAACAAAAGCATACAAATGGGATGGGACGGTAGCCAAGTGGAAGAAGGTGACGAAGATGATGATTACATGTCGTCAGATGGCACAGGAATTCAGGATTCATCCCACTTATCGCCACGCTACTGCATTGAAGATGTACTACAACGCGTGACACAGGACATTAAAAATACAGAATATATCCTGTCGCACCCACAAGCATCCCGTTCACAAACTACGCGACCCAATAGTGCTTCATCCAATACAGTGGATAATGCCTCTTTGTCGACCGTTGCGGAGTCTGGCGCGGTGCAAGAGGACGCGGACATGCCTGTGTTGACTGGAAAAAACTCTTTGAGTGTTATTGCCGAGGGTTTGCAGGAGGACGATAACGACATAACCGACGAGGAAATTGAAAACACCATGCTTTTGTCGCCACGTGAAGCAGGGAAGAAGCATGCGGTGCGTTCGGGAAGTAAATTCACACAAGACGACTCTGTGGTGTAGTCGTGCATGCAGTTCTTAACAAAGATGTCTATTACTTTGTTCCTGGAAACCACCAATAAACTGCGCAGTAATCGACAAGTTCTAGCGTGTGTATATTTTTTGAAACCATGAAGCTTGGCAATAAACACCCTATATAAGTATGATGCAGTGCAGAATGAACACAATCAAATCACACAAAAAGCATATACGTGATTCAATATGCGCCAGGATAGTGCAATCCGTAATGTTTTCACCCTGACATTCATACTAACGGTCCCGACGGTCGTGCAGGCAAGCAGCTACATTATGCACACCAAAAAAATGGCGAGCACCTGTGCAGTGCAAGAAAGTTCTGTGATGTCAGACGAATTGCAACACGAAATCTGTCGTCAGTGGACTCGCAACAAACCCATTGACAACTGGAACATGAGTGCATGGGAAACGATTACGGATCCATACGATACACATCTACTGGAACGCCGGCTGCACATTTTGCCGGGGCAAAAAGTCTTGTTTACTTCTATTTCATACACCACCAACGTAAAACTCCCCTCCATCTTGGAAAAAATCATCAATATTAACCTGTCCATTGGAATTTCCAAGCATCTTTTTATTTACAACAACAAAGTTTACTCGTTTGTTCACATACAAAACGTACCGCTTGTCGGTTATCTCACAATATCCAACGTCGCAACTATGATAGGGAGGGAAAATGTGCTATCCAAGCACATGATAACGCACGGCAACATCCCGTGGTTTGCGAAATGGGCCTCGGAAATTTTGAAGAAAGAAATCATCAAGAGCGTCGACACTTACGACCAAACATGCCTGAAAGTTTATTGTGACTTTCAATCTGCAGCACCCGTCTGATCGGCAGGTGCCTCCTCAGAAACTTGCAGTAATTGCAAAAAATGTAGACCATATGAAATATCTGCGACGAGCATGCACAGAGACATGAAGAAAATAACAATGGGTGGAGACGAAGCGAATTTCCTCATTTTCCGCACGACACAGTCGAGAAGTATCAACTCCATGCCGACAAACGCCCCCAAAATTACCACATACTTGTTGGGAGAGTGTCGGCAAACAATGTCCATGTACAACCGGGAAATTGTGAGCAACACAACTGCATAAAAAATTGTTCGATCGTGGTACTTGTCAATGCGGTTCATGCTCAAGTGCAAAATCGCAATGCAATTGACAATCACAGCATAATAGTAGATATCGAGATAATCCATTGGGTACGCGGACACTCAGTCGATTGCTGCGGATTCGACCGCGTGTGTGTGTGTGTGTATTTGTGAGATTCTCTTTAATAATAAATCGCAATTATAAACTGCTTTCTCGCTGAACCCACAAGAATAGAACGTGTCCATTACTGGTCGTCTTTTGCGGTTGATTGCACCGTGTGACCACGAGATCAACACACACAAAAAAATAAACACATGTGCACACGGCTGCTTGTGTTGTGTATTTCAGAGGATGCTGTGTAGAACCAATATTGTGCGCGGTTGAAGTTTTGAACGACTTGTTCAATCAATTCTATATAAGTCGTTATATCGGTACTGGAAACATTTCCCCGTGAAAATGTCTGACAAATCACAACATCGTCCGCTGCCACCTTCTGGATGTGCACTCGACCAAATAGATCATTCTATGGAGGTTTTGTGTCTCTCAATGAGGCTTGTAAAGCTACAGCATTTGATTGCCTTACCACGCAACCATCGAAATGCCATCTTGCTGGGCGACGCCGAAGAAGGCCGTTACAAAGTGGCCATCCCGGGAGACAGTGCCATCTTTTCGCTCAAGGCCCACAATATCAACTTTTTGCCACACTTGAAGGGCTACACAATGAGCGAAAACATCATTACGCTGAAGCAGTTCCAAATCGACATTTTGAACGCCTGGAAAAATATATACGTTGATCCTAGCTCGGTTGACTCCATGGGTGCGTCGCTGGGAGTTCTGGAGGGTGAGATTGGCGTCGCCCGACACAAAATATCAGATCGGCTTCTAATTGGCGTGACAACATCGCCGGATACTATTGAGTTTGGGTTCATCGACCTTGATGACACTAGCAAAATATGTCAAACATTAGTCCAAGAGAAACTAATTCAGTGTTGGTATAACAATGATATGCCATACAAGAATTCAGATCTATCATCTGATGTGGTACTGGGATCCTGTAATCAATTTTATGCTGCTCGTGCCACTAACATGCTGACCGAGGTCAACATCGACAAAGAACGCGCGGCGTTATTGTTGCAAGTCCTACAAAAAAAAGAACAATCCGGCTCGGGAAATGAAGTTTATGAACGGAGGGAAAGCGACCGACGGGAACGTTTGATCAAGTTTAATGCAGACAGAAAAAAAAGGCTGCGTGAGCATCTCTTGTTGAATCCACAAGATTCGGTTGCTGATACAGCGCCGGTGAACTTTTCTTGGGCGGCCGTTCAAACTCAAGAACAGCAAGACAAAATGATGGAGATGTAAGTGCGAGCAGCTGACCCACGCGGTTCCCTAGAGAAAAAGTGTCGCAAGATTCACTAACGCATGTTAGGATTCTAGGAACCAAGATGCAGCTTCACTGTGAAGTACTTGAAGGTCTGGCGATGACAATTTTGTCCATTGTACATCGAAATCTCCAAAACTCAAGACCTCGAGCCCCGTGGCGTGATGGCTCGTCAGTTTCGTCTCGACCTTTGGAACATGTGGGACTGTGACGTGTTTCCTGACACCAAGTATGGTGCGAGCCGCAGCGGCGTTTTTGCTTCGGCGCAAATACTCTACAGTCTTTTTTGATGGTGTGCGACCGGGCATCAGCACGTCCTGCGCCTGGTATTTGCGCTTACGTGGCATGGCCCGCCCATTCAGCACGTGAATGCGCTGATAGTGCATTTTAGCATGGTACAGCCGATCAGCCACATAGCTGCACTTGCTGCACGAATACAACGCCTTATGTGTGTTGGTTGCAGCTGAAAATAAAATACCCACGTCGTTACTTGCCTGCCATTCGCGATCCAAAGTGAACGTATGTGAAGTCATTGCAACAATACCACGTTGCAGGTATTTCTGCAACGTAAACGCCCAATGTGCATGCAATCAAGTCATATCTGATTATATAGAGCACGCACGACCCCGCCGCGACATTTCAACTAAAAATAGGGTGCACAGTGTGGCGTGCGTCTTCCACGCGCTGGTTGTGCTATGAGCTTGACAAAGCATCGCATCTTCTTTCAGTAATACGCTGTTCATTGCGACATGTGAGTCGCAAGTGCCAATATTTGTAGGTCCACCACGCACACAGCCTAAGGGTATACTCGATTTGTTGTGTCGCCCGCTGAATGCGAATCAATTGTGTATTCATGTATATATAGACGAATATATAAACTGTCACACAGTACTGCACCGCAGGGTTGCGGTCACCAGCACATTGCAGTGCCCCTGCGGAGGTACAGTTGAGATAGAACTACTTTTTGAAACTATCGGTGTGTTGAACATCGCGTGCTCTTTTGCGATTCAGTCATCACAACCCTGAAAATACTCAGATTTTAAATGCTGTTCGTAGATATGATTCATGTGCGGTGGCGGCATGCAGGCAGGACAGGGAAAATCATTGTCCGTGGCACGGACAATCTCTTTTTGTTCGCATACACGCTTGTCCCACCTGCCCGTGTGTGTCCAATGTCAGGCACGTCACAGGATAATTCCGAGTTCACTCGAGACTTGTGTTGCTACTACCACACGATCAGTTGCGTGGGAGACGCGAGTTTGTCCTGCGACAACAGTGCTGGGAAAGCGACTAAACGCGCGCGCAACGCAGTGTCGATGGGGTTTGATGTCAAAAAACACCCCGTAATTTCTATAATGTATCAAGAACTCTTCTCAGGAGTTGAGCTTATCATCGGAAACGTTAATGTTACCTACAACACTCTTCGATTCAAACGCGGATTTTTCGCAGATAGCGTTATGCAGTCACATGGTTATGGTGTGCTTTTACTCTGCCATTCCACACCCGACAACCCGGCAATGGACATTACAAAACAAAAGCTTTTCCATTTTGTCAATTGGCGACAGTGTCGCAGCTTGATGACACATCAGGTCGAAAACATGGGTCGCGAGATCGCCAAGACAATGGCGATCGACGCAAAGAGACCATTGCTTCTGGAAACAGGGTCTGGTATACAACAGAACGTAAAAAGTGCGGAAATCGCCGTTTCTGAAAATAACGACTCCTCGTGGGATACGAGCCTGTATCAGTCATTGAAAAACTCCGTGTGTTCCACCTTCAATTTGCTCTTGTGATTTGAAAAGACACGGTCAGGTTGACCTGAATCGCCGCAATCGCGCGCGGAGGGCTGTAAGATTTTCCTGGGCGAACAGAGAAGAAATGTTTGTTGATTGGAATCTAATTCGGCGATCAAGTGTGACGATATCATGCGAGGGGCAGAACTAGTGCGTGCTTGGACTGTTTCTGGGAGCAATTGAACGCAAAAGTGTGCGAGTAAACTCTAAGCTGTTGGTGTGTTCCGACACAAACGAAAGCCCGTGGCGCGATGCTGCGACGAGAACCTCGAATACGCTATGATGATCCGCCCCTACTAGCCATATAATGCAAATGAGCGTCCATTTTTCCACGTCGAAGCGTTTGAAAATACTCATAAACGTGAGCAGCGCGTGTGCGTGTCCTGATGGCCCAGCCACCATGGCTTCTCCTCTATGACGGGCATGTGTAAAAAAAGAGCTATCCTGCGCCATTGCCCAGCACATGCGTCCAGTTGCCCACGGCAGCGTGATATTGCGATTTGCGCGAGGGTATATCAGTGTTGTTCGCATCGGATTCGACAATGTAGACCTTGAACAATTTGCGTCTAGTGTTTGTTCCAATGACGTTTTCGAGCAAAACTTTGATAATGCTGGGGGGGGGCGACAACGCGCCAGCCAACTGGGATGATGCCAGTGTAGTGGCGTGGCATTCGACTGGCGCAAAAGACTCCACTCACGACAGGAGAGTGCGGGAATCGCATCGTGGGACGGCAACATATATTCCTTCTGCATGCCGAGGGGGCGTGCTGTGCGTGTGCTTTTGCGTGGACAGGAAATAATCTTACACAGGACCTTGCGTATATCCTTCTTTGACATTGCGTCCAGGTCAGGACATTCTTCAGCGGCAACACTGTATATGCCAAGCACATTTTTGTACATCATCAATTTGGCACGGTCGATCGACTTTGGAAGCGAATCCGCGTTGGTGGGTGGACTCTTCAAAACAGCTGAGCTTGCTCTCAAGTTTGAATGTGACGGAGTTTGTTTGCACCATGGGCGGTTCCTTTGCGCGCAAAAGCAGCCAATGCACAATAAAATAGTTTTTGTCGTTGCAAAGCAAGTTCATGAGCATGGAACATCGTTCGCGGATGTTGCCGTCCGATAATACACTGCCAATGTCGCAATTCCGAACCGAGCCGGCGTGTGTAGGATTCTCCATCGTCCCAAGATTCATCAGGAAATGCAGAGTCTGGTTGTAGGTGTATTTTCGATATCCATCGCGTCCACATACAATACCACCTTTACAGCACATGTCAAGACTCATGTTTTGCAAAACATTGCACATATCATCACATGCCTCCTGCAAATAGGCTTGAACAATGAGGTTGTTGTCGATTTCGTGTAACAACACCCGAGTTTCGTCATCGGCCATAGGGAATCATGCAATGGCAAAATACAAATGGGTCAGTATGATAATTGAGCCCGCTTGTAGCTCAATATCATCACTTATATACTCTTGGCACATGGGCGCCTTTTTATTGGCATTTTGCCCTGCGCTCGCAAGTGGATTGGTTCTGACACTCTCACAAAAAAATCCACAGTTTAGGTGGCTGTTTATTCGCACAAAACCTATGTTCTTGTCATTCACAATCGTCATTCCCATCCTATTCGCGTGCGGTTGTCTGGGTGCTCTCGTCTCAGGAGCGTGTCATTCAAATGATGTATCGATAAATCCAGGTTGCGCAATTATGCCGTCCGTTCCAAGAAGCCGCCATGGGGAGTGGGGCTATCTCGAAAGTGCCAAAAGCAGGAGCTAGCCGCTGCCCAGACAAACCCTTGTGTATCAATATAAGCACATAACAGCGTTCAATGTTCTTGTATTGCGGCACGTTTTCCTCTGATGATGTTTACTTGATATACATCTAGTATATATGTACAATAAAACTGGGAGATGTATTTGAATTTTTTATTTACAATGTCGGTAGATCGTTTTGAACAGGACATCTATGATGACACTCTTAGAATGTCCAAGTATAAGACTTTCCATATGATGTTTGAAAATGAGCTTTTGATGCGTTACATTACGCGACGCAACCGAGAAGATTATGGGGTGTGCCAAGCCAGAATGGCAGCCATCTACAACACATTTCGAGTTCCATTCGAGGGCCAAGATTGCCAAGATGCTTGGAAGAAAGAAGATATCACGCTTTTGGAAAGATGTTTCACAGATCTGTACAAACAATTTGGGCATCCTTTTTATGCATCTGGTCGGGGTGAGATCCCGATGCTCGACGACAGTGATGCTCTAGAAATCTACCTAAGTGACGAGCTGCAAGTAAATACTACTATACGACAGCACAACGCTGATAACTTTCAAGACGGCACCGATTTTTACCAGAATGAGTTGGAATACCACGAAGCAAGGCACCAGTACTACCACCTGATTTTCTACATCGCACTGCAGAATAACATCACGATAGACGCGCTTTCGCCCGCGCAGACCTACCAAAAGTTCCGGGAAGTGTCGCACGCCATGAAGGAGTACTGCAAGACTTATTTTCCGCCGGATCGCATGATCAACTATGACCCTTCGTCGCAACATTCCGCGACCACCTTTGACACCACGCGACTTTTTGCTCGGCAGATCACTGATCTGGCCAGCGCAAATTTGACCAACGAGCCCTGGAGCACACAGCATACTAATTTCAACATGGACCAGCAGATGCGCGCGTACAATCAGAAACATAAGACGTTCTTGAAAACACAGGCCAATAGTGTGACAATCAAACACACCGCAGCCGTCGAAAAGCTGAAAGTGTTACAAAGCGATTATGACAAGCGCGACTTTGTGATGACCACCAGAGCAACAGACGGTATCGATGTCTGGATGCCAAGACACTGGACGTAAAGGGTATGCCGTGAGCAAGCCGTCAATTCAGGCTTTTATACACACCTTTGCCGTGCCTCTCACACATGCGTTCAGGGGTTCTTTTGTATATCATATGCTGAGAATTTTCGGTTTCCGTGTGCGCGCAACTCGCGCACACCAAAACAAGTAGACCACCACAAGGTCTTGATTTTGTACAATAAACGCACTGTGACCACAGCCCCGAAAGGACCCTGTCGAGGGTGTCGGTCAATGACATTATTTACGTTGGAGAGACGTGCTCATTTAATAGCGTATGGTGTAGCAACATAATGGCCACTTGAGCCCGAAACCGTTTGTGTGACAAAGCAGATTGCCCTGAGTCGTTCTGTACCAGATCAATTGGACGCTGTGACCCTGTCTTCATGACAAGTACAGACGGGTATGACGACACAAGTACACCAAGCGTCTGTAGCAAAGCACTGTGTTTGCTTTCAGAAATGCCCTCTTTTTGGTAATACAGTCTCAAAATGTAATGCACGACAGTATCCCCGAATTTGTCTTCGAGTACTGCTATCGCCTCGGGACAGGCTGTGGCGATTTTTAGGATGAACTTTAAGCCGTAGTGTTTGAAATGAGAATCAAAGTTCCAACCAATCATGTGCAGAGCCGAAAGTCCCAGCGGACTCTTCATGCACAAGGTATGGCTTGATGCATGGCGAAATAGTGTCACAATATGGGTCACACTGCATTTTGCTGTCGACTGGGCGATGTTGCGGAATATCGTAAGATTGTGCCGATCGAGGATGTTTACCAGGCCCACGGGATGTGCGGCCAACATACACACAATCTGAGGGTTTTGACTATGGGTTAATGCGATACGAAGTGGGGAAGGAACATGGCGACTCTCGTATACCATCGCACATGGACCAGCGACACACAACTGCTCTAACACCTGCAAATTATCAGCAGAGTCGGACTCCATAATCTGTAACGCGTGATGCAGTGCCATTCCGAGCGCATCGGGGCGCCTGTGATTCCACAACAATGTGTCTGGACTTACTCTGAGAATGCATTCAATTACGGCTGGAGCAGCACGCACGCTGAGCGCTGTAAAGATCAAAAAATCCGAGTACGGGGGCGATTTTTGCAGCGACGCCATCGTGTGTGCGAGCAGTACGATTATTGCGTCAAGATTTGTAAAGAGATCTTCGTCGGACAACTCACCTGTCTCCAGCTGTTTGCTAATTATCTGCATCACATCGCAATCGAGACCCGAAAAGTCTGTTACGCGGTCGTCGGCTGTGGTCCGGTGCCTTGGGTCTTTCCCCTTTGTCTGCAAATTTCCTGCGAGACACAACATCATGAGTGCAGCTTGGTGCTGCGCATCGGCGTTTGCGCGGGCCTGTGATTCGATACACTCAAAATAACGGTGCCTACGATCGCGACACAATAGGGCGACAAGAAGCACATTTTCTCGGTCATTGTTTGCTGTCGAAATCGTTTGTGGATATGTTTCCATCAGGAATCGGACAATACGCACGTCCGAATTGTGTGATATGGCATGATGCAGCACAGTGTCGCCCTTTGTGTCACATTCAACACTCACTCTGTCCGACAATGTGTTTCTCGACTGCACGATGTGCTCGATAACGGACAGGCTTCCACCATTGTTCTGCAGCTCGTCTATCAACTGGTGGAACTTATTGCGGATCGTACTTTTTGCGCCAGAGTATTGGTGTCGCATCTGGCCCCCGCCCCTCTTCTCCACTCGCTCCAAAGTATGCACAATACACGATTCAAATGTGTGTTCTTTATATACTGTGCTGAGTGTGAGGTATTTTGCGTGGCAGGGTGTCAAACGCCACACACGCCTCTTACAATTTACCAAGAACTTGTACAAGCAGGAGGGGAAAAGTGGAAATCCAGTACACGATTCCGAAATGAACCAGTGTTGTCAGAATTCATTTCAATTTCGACAAAAATACTC